>PPYF01303794.1_pt1 | contig 50711 bp, 48 predicted proteins | sample 1559871 | NCBI WGS metagenome assembly PPYF01 (sample SAMN08240021, study PRJNA423297) | Human gut metagenome, whole genome shotgun sequencing project.
GCGCATATTTTCCTCTTTTTCGCTGTTATTGAGCGTAATTTCTATTCAAAGGCATAATTTGGCATAAATTTAACCCCGATTTGCTTGCAAATCGGGGTTTTTCTACAGTCTGAAGCCGATGAGAAATCATCGGCTTTTTTGTGTTGTCATATTTTAATCCTGATTTTATCGGCTATTCTCATCATTGCCTCAATGTGCATGATAAGGTGCCTTTGTAAAAAAATTGCCCCCGAATATTCCATCGGGGGGGCAGTATGATTACTTGTTCATTATTTCAAGATTCTTTTTTATAAGCTCGCATCTCTGCTTTACGCAGTCAACCGAGCGGAGCGGATCGGACGGGGTGTTGAATGTATAATCCATCAGCTTATCAATAGTTGTAGCCGCAACGTGAAGTCTTGTATCGGAAGAAGCGTAGTAGATATATACATCGTTGTTTTCGGTAACAACCGCACCGTTTGTAAAGCACACGTTCGATACATCGCCTACACGCTCTGATTTATGCGGAGCGATGAACAGACCCGAGGGTGACGCAATCAGCTTTGACGGGTCATTTAAATCGGTAGCGAATACATAAATTACATATCTCAAGCCCGCCGCAGTGTTACGGACACCGTGAGCAATGTGTATCCAGCCTTTAGGTGTCTTGATCGGAACAGCGCCTGCACCGTTCTTGACCTCTGTGATAGTGTGGTACTGTCTGGGCGAAATAACAACTTCCTCTGTGCAGATGACAGGATTGTTAATATCCTCGCACAGACCGAAGCATACACCGCCGCCGGAGCCTGTCTGAATGAAATCGTCCTGAGGACGTGTATAGAAAGCATACTTTCCGTCAACAAATTCGGGGTGAAGAACTACGTTTCTCTGCTGGGGCGATTTTGACTTTAAGTTAGGTAAACGCTCCCACGTCTTTAAGTCCTTGGTACGAACAATACCTGCCTGAGCTACAGCGGCGGAAAGGTCATTGCTGTCCTTGTCCTTGCTCTCTGAGCAGAATACACCGTAAATCCATCCATCCTCGTGCTGAGTAAGACGCATATCATATACGTTTGTTTCTTCCTTTTCCGTATCGGGAAGTAAAACAGGGTAGTCGTGGAAACGGAAGCCCTCTGTAGGCTTGTCGCTCTCGGCAACGGCAAAGAACGACTTTCTGTCGTTACCTTCAACTCTTGCTACAAGATAATACTTGCCGTTCATATAAAGCGCACCTGAGTTCAGTACAGCGTTGATGCCAAGACGCTCCATAAAGTAAGGGTTTGTCTTTGGGTCCATATCATACTTCCAGAAGTAAGGTGCATGATCGGCTGTCAGAACGGGATTCACATATCTGTCATATATGCCGTTATAGCAGTCGGCAACGGCATTCTTTCTGTTGATAAGACGCTCGTAATCGTCTATCACTCTCTTCTTGTTATCTTCGAATAAGCTCATTTATTAAGTACTTTTCCTTTCGGTTTAGTTGTGTTAGCTAGCGGAAATAGCCTTTGATATGATTATACAACAGCCAAACGGAAAATGCAATACTTTTTCTTTAATTTACTTAAAGAAATTTCGATTTTAAGTAAATTATTTGTTTTCGGCTTTTTCTGACGTTTCCGACATCGCCGCATAGGTATAATCCGAAATATTCGACTTGAATATCGTTATGTATATGCCGGCTGCGCACACACAGAAGAACAGAATGTTTACGAACATTGCAATTTCTGCTGCTGTATCGCCGTAGGTCAGAGCCGAGCTTAACTGCATTACGGTTATCAGCAGGTTTATGACCTCTGCAAGTATAAACGATACAGCCGCCGCAGGTCTTGCACCTTTTTTCTTTGCGGCACAGATGTTGCTGGCTATCGCCATACCGATATTTATGCACAGTATGATAAAGATTATCAGCACTGTGATAAACATTATCGCTGATTCGGGCAGAGCAAAATCATCAGGCTTTTTAGGGTTTGTTATAAAGAATATAGAACGCAGAAGATTTCTCAGGTACAGCGGATACAAAGCCGCAGTGATAACCGCATTAGCATACAGTGCGATTACGCTTGCTGTAAGAAACAGCCTGCCCTTATGCAGTTCTTTCTGCTGACGCTCAAAAAACTCCTGTTCCAGCTTTTCTTTCTGCTCTTTTGTGAGTGCATCATCGGAAATGATTATGTCCTGCTTTTTCAATTTGCCCTCCGTAGAAATGTATGTATCTTATTCGGTAACTGTTTCAGGCTCTTTTTCTTCTTCCTCGCATTCTGCTTTCACTGCAGATTCGCCTTTAAGAAGGTCACGAATCTCGGTGAGAAGCTCTATCTGAGGATCGGGTTTCGGCTCTTCTTTAGGCGCTTCCGCTTTCTTTCTCTTGAATGCGCCGAGTACCTTTATCAGTATAAATACCGACAGTGCGATGAGTAAAAAGCTGATGACGGAATTGATGAATGCGCCGTAGCCGATAGCGACCTCAGGCTCGATAATCTCCGTACCCTCTTTCACAGCCGCCTTGAGTACGATTTTAAGATCGGAGAAGTCTATCTGACCTGTAATCATACCGAGCGCAGGCATAAGAATGTTGTTTACAAGCGAGGTAACTATTGCTGTGAATGCCGCACCGACAATCATACCTACTGCCATATCCATTACGTTGCCCTTGGATATGAAGTCCTTGAATTCGCTTATGAATTTGATTTTTCCGACCTTTTCAACACCCTGACCTACCGCCTTGAATGCCTTTGCATCACGAATGTCCTTGTGCTGTGTTTTCTTTTCTGTTGACATTTCGATATTTCTCCTTTATTATTCGGCTTTATCGCCGTTTGATGCGTCCTCGTAAACCTTGATAAGCTCAAAGTCAATCTGCCCTAAGTTAACGTTTGCGTTGATGCATTTTACACGCACCTTATCGCCTATAGTATACATAGTTCCGGCTACACCGTCATAAAGAGCGATGCCGTTCCTTACCTCGAAGTAATTTTCCGACAGTGAGCGTACATCTATTTTACCCTCTACCGTGTTCGGAAGTTCAACGAAAAGTCCGCTGCCGATAACGCCCGAAATAATGCCGTCAAATTCCTCTCCTATGTGCTTTTTCATATATTCAGCCGCATAGAAGTCTTCACAGCTTCTTTCCGCCGCTACTGCGGAAAGCTCTGTCTTTGTTGCCTGAGCCGCCGCTTTGACAGAGAATTCGCCGTATTTCTTTTTCAGCTTCTCCGCACCTTTTCTTGAAACATAGTCGGTCAGGATACGGTGGATAGAAAGGTCGGCGTAACGTCTTATCGGGGAAGTGAAGTGTGCGTATTCCTTCATTACAAGTCCGAAGTGACCGATGGGCTGTTCGGAATATTTCGCCTTAGCCATAGTACGCAGTACGATTCTGTTTATGATTATATTCTTAGGATCGTCTGCAGTTTCTTCAAGCAGCTTGGCGAAGTTTTTCGCTTCGGCCTTTTCGTTTATTCCGAGCGGATTTACGCCGAGTGCCTCGAGAGTGGTTTTCAGCGATTCGATCTTTTCTGCGGGCGGATTTTCATGCACACGGTAAACAAAGGGAATTTCCTTTTTCATACCTACCTTAGCGGCTGAGTTATTCGCCATCAGCATAAATTCCTCTATAATGCCCTCCGAAACACCCTGTATTCTCGGCTTAATGTCAATGCAGATGCCGTTTTCGTCACAGATGACCTTGCTTTCGCTTGACTTTATATCGGGAGCGCCTCTGTCCTTACGTTTCTTTATAAGTATCTGTGCAAGCTCGTTCATAACGGGTATGCAGTCGATGACATCCTTGTATTTTCTCTTTATCTGTGCGTTTGCGGTGCCGTCAAGTATAGAGTTTACCTCGCTGTAAACGCCTTGTACACGGGAACGGATGACCGTTTTTGCAAACTTGTATTTCTTCACTGTACCCTTGTCCGAAATTTCCATAAGGCAGGAGAATGCGAGCCTGTCCACTCCGGGATTAAGAGAACATATACCGTTGCTGAGTTCCTTCGGGAGCATAGGTATTACCTTGTCGGCAATATAAACGCTTGTGCCTCTTTCAAAAGCGTCATTGTCAAGAGGCGAGCCTTCGGTTACATAATGGCTGACATCGGCGATATGAACGCCGAGCTTATAACCGCCTTCTGTCCGTTCAATGCTTATCGCATCGTCAATATCCTTCGTATCTGCACCGTCTATGGTGAATATGGGCAGGTCACGCAGGTCAAGCCTTTTAGCCGTCTGCTTTTCGTCAATAACGGCATTTACATACTGCTTTGCCTGATTGAGTGCTTCCTCGGAGAAATCGACCGGTATATTGTTCTGGATAAGATAAGCCTCGGTGGCGGATTTTGCGTATTCGCTTGAGCCAAGCACCCTTACTATATCAACGATATGCTCGGAGTGATGCTCGCCACGCTTTCTTATGGAGAAAAGCACCTTGTCGCCCTCTTTTATCTGCTCCTTGACTTTAAGAATGGTGAGGGGAGGACAGCCGAGCGAATCTGGCAGAACTTTAAGCATCATTCCCTCTTTTACGATAACTCCGCCGAACAGCTCCTCCGATACGTCAAGCACCGCAAGCACTTCGGCGGTCGCACTTCTTTGTTCTGTCTTAGCGGCTATCTCACGGGCGATGACCGTATCGCCGGGAACAGCGCCCTTCAGCTTTCCGCCGCTTACAAAGCAATCCTCACCTGTTGCGAGATTTGTAACAAAGCCGAATGTGCGTGACAGCGTTGCAACCTTTCCTGTGAATACGGTGCGTATGTCGCTTATATAATACAGGTCGCTTTTGGCTTTGAATATAGTCCTCTGACGTATCATTGACTTTGCCGTGTTTTTCAGCTTATCAAGATATTTTTTCGGCAATTCGTTCTTGTTTGCTATCTGCTTTAATGTCATTCCCCCGCCGTTTTCAAACAATGTGGCGATAATAAGTGTTTCTAAATTCAAAATGTTTTCCTTTCTCAGTGCGGTTTTTCGTTACCGCTGTTCTTAACTTCTTTATTTCCTTTAATCTTTATTATTATAATACATTTCACGCTTTTTTTCAATAGGTAAGAAGCGTTTTATCTCAACTGTCACTGCATACTTGAAGCGGTTATAGGCAAAGATTTAAAATCCCTGCCGCCCGAGCAAAAGGCACAAATGCAACGTGACAATATCCGTATGCTTAACGAGAATTATGCTGAAAAGAGCGGAAAACACAAGCAGATTGCAGGTTTACCGATTGACAATCAGGAAAACGGTGGTATAATGAGAATGGGCAAAACAAAAAGCCCCGTTCAAAAGCCGCCTGATTTTTCTCAATATGAAGTCAAGGAAGATTTTGAGGCTGTAGAGCGAGTTAAGCAAGTTTTAATAAACGATTGAAGATACTTTAAAAGACTGGTCAAGCAAGAAAATCATGCCTAAGCAAGCAAAATCAATTCAGTTCCTTGCTGAGCACGAAGCGGCACACATAAGAATACCTGATAAAATTATACAAAGCGATGAGGCAAGAGAAATTTTTAAGAAACAGATAGGCACAAATAGTAACGATAACTTTATATATGAATTTTATGCAGATGCGGTAGCAATTTATCGCACAAGTTCTAATATAAATGACCGAAACATTATTAAAGCAATACAATTTTTGAAATCGAATGGAGTTGATGCTTGATGATAGGTAGACCCAAATGTGCATGGTGTATCAATCGAACCAATAAAACCGCAAATCCTTATGAATGGAAATGTAAAGCTTTCCCGAATGGTATACCGGAAAAGAAAGTTATGTTCATTACTCGCGACCTATGTGTTGATTGCAACAACGGAATAGGGTTTGTGCCTAACGAAGAACTAAATAAATAAAAACCGCTCACCGCTATGGGCGGTTTTCTTATACCCGTGTGCAACTTGATTGCACAACCAAACTTAATAATTTTACCGCCCCTTTTGGAGCGGTATTTTTATACCCAAAATCAGAAAGGAGGACACCGATATGAACAATATCGAAAAGGCAATCGAGATAAGAAACGCAAGAATACGTTTTGTGTCGCTTGTCGATAAGGCGGCAATGCTTGACCGCAAATCCTTTATTTAAGCGGTACGACACTTTTGAGATAAGGTAAAGCCCCGAAAATACGGGGCTTTTATTTTTGGCGAACAGCTGAAAGTCACCTTTGGAGCAGATATAGAAAGGATGATTTTTATGCAGACACAAACAACAAATCCAAGCGGAAACAAGGCACATATCGTATTCGATGTGAGAAAGCTCGTTTTCACGGCGCTCCTTGCGGCTATTTCTTCGGTGCTGATGCTGTTCAGTATCAAGGTACCGCTGATGCCGAGCTTTATCTCGTTTGATTTTTCGGATTTCCCGGCGGTAATGGCTTCGCTCACAATGGGACCCATAGCAGGCGTTTTCGTATGCCTTGTAAAGAATATCATCAACCTGTTTTCGAGTATGACAGGCGGTGTAGGAGAGCTTTCAAACTTTATTCTTAGCTGTTGCCTTGTCATACCGGCAGGCATTATAGGAAGAAAGATAAATACTTATAAAGGCGCTGTAATCGGCTGTGTTGTCGGAAGCATTGTAATGGCTCTGCTCAGCATAGTATCCAACTATTTCCTTGTATATCCGATATATGAGAATATTATGCCTATCGAGGCAATCATCAATATGTACAAGGAGATAAACCCGAATGTAAACGGCCTTCTTGAATGCCTTATCGTGTTCAACTGCCCGTTCACACTGATAAAGGGTCTTGTTGCGTCGGTGCTGTGTATGCCGCTTTATAAGGTGTTAAGACCGGTGTTCAACTCATATTACAGAAAGTGATTACAGACGGATAAATCGGCGTGAAGCCGTTAAGAATGCCCTGTGATGCGGTTGCGTCACAGGGCATTTTCGTATGTCGGGGTACATTATTCCTCGTTTATTGCGTTATGGATAAACCTGCATATCGGGTACAGTGAGCGGAAGCCTTCAAGAATGAGCGGTTGCAGTTTATTCGTGAAAACCGTTTCATTTTCGTATGTAAAGCTCGCAGTACAGCTTATGGATTTTCGGTTGTACCAGCCGTCAAGCAGGGGAGAAACCTCGCCTTTTTTCCGCTTGTAGAAGTCGCCCTCAAGGGTGAAAATTTTCTGCTTGTCAAATGCACGGACAAGCCCGGAAAATGTTTTGGGGTCGGAATCTATCGCATTTCTGAGCCTTTGCATTGAGCCTGCTGAGGCGCTCCACATACTAATTCCGTAGCCCCAACCCTCGCAGGAAAGTTCAAAGTAGAACGCAGGTGCAATCCACCAGTCCTTGCGTGTTTCCTTGAAAGTAAACCAGTAGTTATCACGGTATGGGTAGGCGTGAGGGAAGCGTGCGTCCTTTACTATCCTTGAAACAGAGCTTACGGTTTCATAGCCTATCTCACTGTAAAAATCGCAGAAAAGCTCATCACAGAGCGATTTCATGGGCTTTGCGAGATTTTGCCTGTATTCATCTTTATGACTTTCGTACCAGTTTTTATCATTATTCAGCCGTATTCCCCACAGGAAATCTATAGCCGATCTGTCAAAACCTTCAAACATAATATTAATCCTTTCATATTGTTTCAAAGTATATTTTACACTGTTTACGGGCAAAATGCAAGTGGTAATAAACGGACGTAAAGGGCATACAATTATTGTGAAATGCGTTGTTAAACGGCTTAGCAATGCGAAAGGTGATAATATGAAACGTAATAATAAATGGCTTGATCTTGTGCTTTATATACTGTCGGCGGAGGTTATCGGAATGTCATCGGGACTGCTTGCAGGCAGTTTTAATGAATTCTTCCAAAAGTATAACAAACCGCCGTTGATGCCGCCGTCGTGGGTGTTCCCTGTGGTGTGGGTGATACTGTATGCGGTAATGGGGGTATCGGCGCACCTGATACACTATAGCAATGCGGCGGTTAGCATCAAGCGTAAACTTCTGATGGTTTACTGGGTTCAGCTGATAGTGAATTTCCTGTGGAGCATAATATTCGTGCACTTTGAGCTGTTGTGGCTTGCTGCGGCGGATATAGTGCTTCTGCTTGTTCTGATAGGGATAATGATACTCGGATTCGGTAAAGTAAATCGCATTGCAGGCGATATAAACATACCGTATTTTCTGTGGGTGGCATTTGCGACTTATCTTAACGTAGCGACAATATTTGTAAATTGACGCATAAACCTGTAAAATCGCATTGTCAAGCCGAAATTTCAATATATAAAAAATGCACCGGCTGTTGCAGAGTCGGTGCATTTTGCTTATGCTTTAATTAACAAGCAGGATTTGTTTTTAAATATAAATTATATTGACATTATTCCTATATAATGGTATACTATTCGTATGATGTCAGATGACTTCCTGATATGTGGTGTTGTAATGATTTTAAATTTTGCATGGACAATTCGCCTTGCTGAATTGTATTGATTATAGGTACAGTAACAAACTCAATAAGCACTCCTAAGGTTTTGGCAAGTTAAAAATTCATTGCAGAAAGGAAGAAATATTATGAAAAAATATGCGGTAATTATGATTGCTCTGCTTATAATGCTGATCGGCGGATGCAGTGCCGGCAATAAATCGCTTTCTGACGGCTCGTCTGAAAACAGCGTTATATATAACAGCAGTGCGTCCGAAGACGATGTTAAGTATACTTATGTCTGCGCTCATTACATATATTACAACACAGCCGATGAATTGATGAAAGCGTGCGATATAGTAATGTCGGGCAAGGTTACGGGAATATCATTCACGGTAAGGGATGGCAGAACGAATGACGAGGTTACCGGGAATACGTCTGAAAGCGACAAGGAAATCTGTACGGTTTATACGGTCGAAAAGGAATCTGCATATAAAAATACAGTCGGTAACGAATCAGACAGTATTGACATTTATGTTAACGGCGGTTTTGAGGATAAATACATTGACGAACAGCTCAAGGTACTTGGTGGCAGCAGAACGATAACCGTTTATAACAGACCTGAGATTGAAATCGGTAAATCATATTTATTCTTATTGCGCATCCGTGATAACAAAGAGGCTTTTTTAGTAACTCCCGAGCAGGGATTTATTGATATTGAAAAAGAACGTAACAACAGCACGGCTGATAATTTCTCGGTGAATGAAATAATCAACAAGTATTTCTTTACAGAAAACAATACGGACAGCGAAAGCGAATAACCGAATCATATAGGCAAATTGTAAAAGGAGAAAAATATGAAAAAGTTAAATTTAATGATTATTGTTACTGTGTTCACCATGATATTATTTTGCTCTTGTGCTCAAAATAATGATGTTATGGCATCTGTAAACGGAATTGACATAAAGAAATCCGATTATGAAGTACGTCTGAAAAGCAATGAAATTATGGCAGAGCTTATGACTGAGGACATAAATAATTCTGATTTCACAAGTGAAGAAAAAATACCAAGATAACGGAGATAAAAGAAAAGTGTTCAACAGATAAAGAAACAATAATAAACAGTATGATAGAAACCGCTTTTATTGATTCTAAATATGATTCTATTACGCATGAGCAGGCAAAAAGTGAAATAGAAAAGCAAATGTCAAACCTTGACGATTATGCCGTTGAATATCCTCAGGTAGCCGCAAACGGTAAAATTATGGATGAGTATATCAAACGAATGGGAATCACAAAAGATGAATATATAGATTTAGCCGCAGACAGCTATATCTCATACGTTAATAAGCAAAAAGCAAAAGAAGAGTTTGCAAAAGAAAAAGATATCAGTGACGATGTTCTTGACAAAGAGTTTGAATCATATATCAAGCAGGAAATATCCAAAACCCTTGCTGTGTACTATAAGTAAGCAAAAAAATATTATCATTACAGAAAGCTACGCTGAATCCCGGATTCGAATTACTGAACAAAGAAATATCTGCGTTTTTTCATTTTGCTGTAATTATAAGTACAAAAATAATTTCTTGGAAAAGCGAACAAACAGAGACACTCAGTTGTAATAAACGTCTGTGAATATAAAGTAAGGCACAGCCGCAGCGGAAAAGCTGCGGCAGGTGTCTTTTGTAATATCGTTGACAGGAGTTGTCTGCGTTGCGTTAACAGCGGCAACAGGTCACGATTACGGTAATATATCAAAACGGCTGACAGGTTCGGAAGGTCAGCCGTTTTTTGTGTGATAAAACGTTTGTTGAAATTCCGTGCTGTTTGTGGTATACTTAATCTGTATTAAATTCTGATATTCAGAATGTGGAGAACGGAGAAGAAAATATGGCGGAAACTACGATAGAGACGGCGGTTCAGGCACTTATTGATTATGCTGTGGCAAAGTCGCTCATTACGGAAGACGATGAGATATGCGTCAGAAATTATCTGATGGATATGCTGAAGCTGGAAAAATGGGAAAAACCGTCTGTGAAGGAGTACGGCTCGGTTGACGAGATACTTGACGAGATAGTGGATTTTGCTGTGGAAAAGGAGATTATTCCGCAATCGAATGCGTGGAGGGATCTTTTTGACACACGCATAATGGGCGTGTTCACAGGAATGCCTCACGAGGTGAACGCAAGGTTCAAGGAGAAGTATGCAAAGAGTCCGAAGGCGGCTACCGATTGGTATTATGCTTACAGCGAGGATACCAATTATGTAAGAAAAGGAAGAATAGCAAAGGATATACGCTGGAAGTACGAAAGTGAATACGGACAGCTTGATATTACGATAAACCGCTCAAAGCCCGAAAAAGATCCGAGAGATATTGCGGCGGCAAGAAATGCTGCGAAGGTTTCTTATCCGGCTTGTATGCTTTGTATGGAAAATACGGGATTTGCAGGTACGCTTACACATCCTGCAAGACAGAATCTGCGACCGATACCTATGACGATACACGGCGATAAATGGGGATTCCAGTATTCGCCTTACGGATATTACAACGAGCATTGCATAGTCTTTAACAGCGAGCATATACCGATGAAGATTGACGCAGAGGTTTTCGGCAAGCTGTTTGATATAACGGATATGTTACCGCACTATTTTGTCGGCTCTAATGCCGATCTGCCCATAGTCGGAGGCTCTATTCTTTCGCACGAGCATTTTCAGGGCGGTCATTATACGTTTGCAATGGAGAACGCACCGATAGAATATGAGTTTGCTATGAGTGGCTTTGACAGCGTAAAGGCAGGTATTGTAAAGTGGCCGATGTCAGTTATAAGGCTCAGCGGCGAGGATAGGGCAGAGCTTGAAAGGGCTTGCGACAAGATACTTGTTGCGTGGAGGGCATACAGCGATGAAAGTGCAGGAATATACGCATTTACCGACGGCGTTCCGCATAATACTATCACTCCTATCGCAAGGCGGCACGGCGATGAATATGAATGCGACCTTGTACTTAGAAATAATATAACGAGTGAGGCGCGGCCGCTTGGCATATTCCACCCGAATCCTTCGCTCCATCACATAAAGAAAGAAAATATCGGTCTTATCGAGGTTATGGGTCTTGCAGTGCTTCCTGCAAGGCTGGCAAACGAGATAAAAGCACTCGGTGATGCGCTTGTAAACAAGACTGATCTTTCGGGCGATGAAAAGCTGTCGGGTCACGCACAGTGGATGAACGAGCTGTACGCAAAGTACCCTGCTGTGAATGCCGATGATGCGGAAAATATCATTAAGCGTGAGATTGGCGCAGTATTTGAGCAGGTGTTGCTTGATGCAGGCGTTTATAAACGCAATGACGAGGGTAAAGCCGCATTTTTAAGGTTTATTGACAGTGTGAAGTAAAGATTGAATTGCTGTCCGGTGTAAAAACCGGGCAGTTTTATTTGCTGTATTGTTACAATTGCTTAGTGTAAAATTCACAATTTTGATTTCAGCTTTCTAACAAACATAATATAAATTAATTTAAACGGTTGATTTCAGAAACGAAATGTGGTATACTTTTATTTAAATAAGTATATCCGGAGGTCAGAAAACAAAAAGTCTGCGGATATAAAGGAGGGAGATTACTATGTTGAATATAAAGCACAGAACAGAGATAATTTCAGCGATAGCGGCTTTATGCATAGCGATCTTCGTGGTAATGGCGTCTTTGTTTATGGCAAATACCATATCTGCACTTGACGGAGAGGTCAACAATTATATAGACAGAGCGGCTTCTCAGAAATGTGACATAGTGGAAAGCGCAATAAGAAACGATGTCAATACGGTAAAGAATTTTGCCGCCTGCGCAAGTAATTATAAGAATACCGATGAGAATCTTGTTATCAAGATGATAAAGGACCTTGAGAACAGCTGTTCAACGATAGACGCATTTATAATCGCCGATGAGAACGGCGATGTTATAACAAGCAAAAACATAAGCAAGAATATATCCGCCCGTGAATATTATAAACGAGCTATGAACGGCGAGGTGTATTTTTCAAAGGCGATATACAGCGAGCCTGACGAAAAAATGGTAAATGCAATTGCTGCACCGATCTATGGCGATTACAAGCGTATTGTGGGCATGGTTGCGGGAATATGCGACACAAGGAGTTATAACAATCTGATTGATATGTCATTCGGCGGTAAAGAAAACGACAGTAACGGATATGTGCTTAATTCTGACGGTGAAGTGATAATGTCCGGTGAAAATGCGCTTGGCGACTATGTTCCTATGGGAGATTTGTTCTTCTCGTCCGATATTCTTGCAGGGGTGGAAGAAAGCGTAAGAAATGCCGTCAAGGATAACTTTGCAAAGGTCGGAGGAAGCGGTATTGTAAAAAGCGTCTGCAAGGGCGAAAAGTATGTAGCGTATTACAGCGGTATGTCGGGCTTTGATGATCTGCACTATCTGCTGATATTCAAAGAGAATGTTGTAGCGGCAGAGCAGAATCATTACGCAATGATAAACATATTGATGTACGCATTCTTTGTGCTGATACTGATTATTGTAATTACGGCATACATAGTGATAGTCAGAGTATCGTTCCGAAGGCTCGCCAAGGCCAACGAGGAGGTCAGCAGGATAGCGTATACTGATAGCATAACCGGTTACGGTACATGGGATAAGTTTGTGCTTGACGCTAAAAGTCTGCTAAGTCACGAATACCGCAGATATGCGCTTGTCAGCTTCGATATTGACAAGTTCAAGGCTATCAACGATATGTACGGTCACGATGAGGGCAACAGGATACTTAAGCTGATTGCTGATACGGTAAACAGAAATCTTCAGGATGGCGAGACCTTCTCCAGAATAAACTCGGACAATTATTATATACTTATGATTTATAGCAGTGACAGTGATACTGCAAGACGTATAGGCAGTCTGATACAGGCTATCGAATACGAAATAACCGAGTTTGTGCCTGTGCTTTCATTCGGTATTTACAGGATAACCGACAAGAGCGTGTCTATAAGACGTATGGGCGACCTTGCGGATATAGCAAAGCGTACCGTAAAATACGGCGACGACAGAGCATATACGTTCTACAGCGAGAGTATGCTTGAAAAGATGCGTGAGGAAAAACGCATCGAAAACGAGATGCAGACAGCGCTTGATATGCATGAATTCAGCGTTTTCTATCAGCCTAAGGTTTCTCTTGACGGCAAGGTTAATCTTACGGGTGCGGAGGCTCTTGTAAGGTGGATAAAGGACGGCACGGTCATTTCTCCCGGAAAATTCATACCGCTCTTTGAAAAGAACAGATTTATTGTCAAGCTGGATTATTACATTATGGATCAGGTATGCCAGAAGATCAAGCAGTGGGAGAGCTATTATCCGCATCTGCTTATATCGGTCAATATGTCAAGAGCACATCTGAGAGATCCGCAGTTTGTCGAAAAGCTGAACGATATATGTTTATCTCACGGCGTTTCAACGTCAAGCATTGAGATTGAGATAACGGAGAGTGCGGCTTATGAGTCGCTCGATGTGCTTACGGCTGTGTTCAAGCAACTCAAGGATTACGGATTCCATATTTCAATCGATGATTTCGGCTCGGGATATTCTTCGCTCAATATGCTGAAAGATCTTCCTGCCGATGTGCTGAAAATTGACAGAGCATTCCTTGCGGAATCAAACAGCAACAAGAGAGCCAACGATATACTGGGTTATGTTATCAGAATGGCAGGCTCGCTTGGTATGCATACAATATGCGAGGGTATCGAAACCGATGAGCAGGCAAAGCTGCTCGGCGGTCTTGGCTGTGAGATGGCACAGGGTTTCTACTTTGCAAAGCCTATGCCGAGTGATTCCTTTGAAGAAATTCTTAGGGGCAACAGCAAGACTATCAATATTCCGAGTAATGATCCTGAGGAGGATAAATGAGCATTTCAAATGAGTCACTGCCGATAATTGCAGGTATTATTACCAATACGGCAAGGTCGATGACTACGGTAATGCAGTATATCTATACTGTGTCCGACAGCGATTTTTACAATATCAATATAAAAGATGTCTTTCGTATCGCACTGATGGACGTTACCGAAACATCACGGCTTGAAAATCTCGGAATCAGGATAAAGACGCCGGAAAATGACGCAATGTTTGAAACGTCTGAGTTCGGCAGGGTACAGCATCTTATTATGTACAGCCTGGCGGCAAGACTTCCGCTTATTTCAAGGCAGATAGAGGATTTTCCGCTGTCGGATAAGCAGCTTAAACAGGTGTACGAGCTGATGATAAAGAACGGTGCGGATAATTTCGGAGAGATTATCTATGAAAGCTATGAGGGCAATTTTAAAGTCAGAAAGCAGAAAAATCCTTTGCCGTCATATTCATCGGACTGGTTCAGACGTTATGTTTACACATATATGCCGAAGTTCGGTGAGATAAATAACCGTAACCTTTATTTTCTCGGCTGTGTTGAGGCTATGTTTCCGCTGTATTATTCGGCAATGACGGCACAGCTTAAAAAGGTCATGTTCCTGCTTGATAAGTGAATTAAAATCAAATCCCACAAACGTTTTAAGGCGGTTGTGGGATTTTGTTAATCGGAAATCAATTACCGGATTTTATTGTAGCAACTGCAACAATGCAAAGGAGGATAATATGAGAGAGATTGAAACAAAAAGGCTGTTTCTCAGAAAACTGCGGTCAGATGACGCAGAAAGTATTTTCATAAATTGGGCGAGTGACAGCGAGGTTGCAAATTACGTTACATGGAATGCGCATAAGGATATAAACGAAACCAAGGCGATTCTTGATATGTGGCTTGCGGAATATGATAATGACAATTGTTATCGTTACGGCATTGAAAATAAGGCTGACGGTGAGCTTATAGGAATGATAGATGTAGTCGGTTATCATCACGGAAATCCCGTGATAGGATATTGCTCTTGCCGCAGGTACTGGGGCAACGGATATATGACCGAGGCTCTGGGCGCTGTTATGAAAGAGCTTTCGGAGGACGGATTTGATACATTTGTCATTGAGGCAGCGGATGATAATGTTGCAAGCAACAGAGTTATTGAGAAAAACGGATTTCAGCTTGTTGGAAAGAGAGAGGATAGGCTGTCGGAAATGAAGCCGCAGGTCGTTACGATTAATTCGTACAGGTATTATGTTGACAGATAAATTGAACAGCCGCCCGTGTGGCGGCTGTTGTTTATCGTTGCGGTTTTATGAGATAATATCTATATTATACTCGATTTTCATGCGTTTTTCATTTAATTTTATCAGACACCCGCCGCAGCTTTTCCACTGTGGGTGCGACTTTTGTATTCATTCATTATTTCACGGCGGACAATAACGCAATATAATCATCCTCATTGCCGTCATCTGCCTTATACGTTCTCTTTTCGGCATAAACAGGTATTATACTGCCGTCCTTTGTTTTTGCGTAAGTAAGTATCATATCATTTTCAGCTGTATACTCTGTTTTCAGAAGCTCATTGTGTGTCGGGCAATAATCATTATCCTCGCTGTCTTGTTGTACACCCGGCTGAACGGCGTAAACACCGTCGTTTGCCGCCATTTTCTTCTTGGCATCATCATACGGCAGGATATTTACCGTACCTGTTTTCTTGACATACGGTGCTATTCCTTCAACCGTTATATAAGTATCACAGCCGTTATAATCGATAGTGACGGTCTTGCAGAACATATCGTTATAATCGAGTATCTTCTCTTCTGCCGTTGAGGCCTTTTTCGTTTTCGCCGTATATCTTATCGTGGGATAGAATGCTTTATCTTCATTTATCTCATACGTTTCAAAAGAGCTTTCCTCATATCCTTCGCCGAAAACCGACGAGTGATTTTTGATATACTCCGCAAACTCACTCTTTATCTTTCCAAGCTGTTCATCGGTTACATAAAGCGAATCCGTCCGATTTTTACGGTGTTCAAGCGCCAATGCATACAGCGTTTCCGACGGATATATTCCCGCTATATGTGCCACGGAATTATCATCTGTGCTGAACGACTGTATATGCATAACAAGTACGCCCTTGTCGTCTACCCATATGCAGATATCCGGAAATGAAAGCTCTCCGCCGTAAGCAACCTTATACAGTTTATTCCTTATGTCATACCATACGCTCTCACCGTACAGATAATCAACATCGGGATAATCCTTGCATGTAAAGAACGCTTTATCGACCTGCTTTATTCCGTCCTCACTGTACAGTTCGATTTTGCTGTTTTCGTCAAAGCTGTATGTATCAAGCTGAGTTACCGATGCAAGATCGTCTACCGTGTATCTGTTGCTCACATCACCCGGCGCACCAAGACCGACAGAAAATTTATCATGTTGCACCTTGATGAAATCTCTTGCGAACATTGTTTTTTCGTTAATTCCGTTTGAGGTGGAATAATCGCTGTGTGACGATGTGTTGCTGTTTCCGCTGAAAAATGCGCTGAGATTTTCTGAACCGCCGAGCGCTATCATTGCGGCGGTCACTACTGCAACAAGGCAGAAGCAGGCGGCTGAAACGCCGAGAAAAGCGGAGTTCAGATACCACTTGTTTTTGTGCGGCGTTTCGTCAAGTGCGTCGGAAATATATTTTTCATTTATGTCACCGAATGCAGTAAAAAGCGGGAATGCTTTATGCTCGTTCATGATTATTCTCCTTTCTGAATGTATACATCTTTATCCGAAAGATATTTTCGGAGTTTGGTTCGTGTGCGGTTTAAAATAGATGTTGTATTGGTTTCGGTAATTGCTAACCTTTCTGAAATATCGGCTATACTGTAGCAGGCAAAATAACGTAAGACGAAAATTTTGCGTGTACGCTCGTCAAGCTGAGCTAAAAATGCGTTGAGGACGGATTTAAGCTCATTGTTTTCTGCCGATTTTTCGGTGTTGTCCGTTGCGGGAATACATTCTTCAAGTTCTGACAGCAGTGCATCGGTTTCACCGCATCGTTTTGAACGGTTGTTGTATCTCAGCTTGTCAAGGGAAAGATTGCGAACGATTTTAGCCACATAAGCACAAAGACTGCGTGGTTTTTCCGGCGGTATTGTGTTCCATACTTTCATATATGTATCGTTTGTGACTTCTTCGCTGTCGCTTCTGTTGCCGAGGACATTGTATGAAATTGATGAACACAGTCCGCCGTATTTTTCGGACAGGAGTTTTAGTGCCTGTTCATTGCGGCTTTCAAGCAGGGTGGTGATATTCTTGTCGGATATATTCATATTCACTCTCCTTTTTCTCTCTTTATATATTAAGACGATGTTTTTACGAAAATGTCACAGGGTATTGCAAAAAAGCCGTCCGTGTGGGCGGCTTTTTTATAAGCGTTTATTAAGAATAGCTTCGTGCGGCTCATATCCGCTTGATACTATTGGGTTCTTTTGCGCAAAAGGAAACCGAGAAGCGAGAAGATGAGGAACATTCCGAGGTTTGCAACTACTACGCTTGCGCCTGCAGGGAAATTGTCGGCATAGTAGGTTATCGCTATACCGATAATGTAGCTGACGCAGGAAACAACCGCAGAGCAGATCGTTACACTGCGGAAGCTCCTGAATACTCTCATTGAGGTCAGTGCAGGGAATATTATAAGGCTTGAAATAAGCAGCGCACCCATAATCCGCATTCCCACTACAATAGTAAGAGCGGTGAGGAGCGCAATTATCGTGTTGTATACACCCGACTTTACGCCTGTCGCCTTGGAAAAATTCTCGTCAAAGGTCACGGCGAAAATCTTGTTGTAGAATAAGACGAACATTACAATGACAATTACCGAGCAGATTATGCTGAGCGCAAGATCGTCGTTGCTTATAGCCATAATACTGCCGAACATATAGCTGTTCATATCCGTTGCGCTGTTAGTCTGCGATATGACGATAGCGCCTATCGCAAGCGCACTGCTTGAAAGAAGGGCTATTGCGGCATCTCCTTTTATCTTGCCGTCAGAGCTTATTCTGAGCAGAATAAATGCGGCTACGATTACAACGGGGATAGATACCTGCAACGGCGCTAAATTCAGTGCGGAGGCTATTGCAAGCGCACCGAAGCCGACATGGGATAATCCGTCGCCTATCATAGAAAAACGTTTTAATACAAGGCTTACACCAAGAAGTGCGGCACAAAGCGAAACAAGAAGTCCGACTACAAGCGCACGCAGAAGAAATCCGTATTGAAAAATCTCAAGCATTTTAACGAGCCTCCTTTGAACCTGTGTGATGGTCGCAGGTGCAATGACAGTCACAGGTACTCATTGCGTGGAATATATCGGTACTGCGGTACTCGGCGGTAGTTCCGAAGAAGTATGCGCCGCTCTCCATGTGAAGTATCTTTGTACCGTATTTCAGTGCACCCTGCAGATCGTGGGAAATCATTATTATCGTTATGCCCTGCTCACGATTCAGCCTGCTTATTATCTCATACATTTCGGCAGTAACCATAGGGTCAAGTCCGGAAACAGGCTCATCGAGGAGAAGAAGTTTTCCTGTCGCACAAAGCGCACGGGCAAGCAGTACACGCTGTTGCTGACCGCCCGACAGATTGCGGTAGCTGCGGTGGGCAATGCCGGTTATGCCGAGAAGCTCTATGTTGTCATCGCAGAGTTTCTTGTCGGCTTTGGAGTAGAACGGTGAAAGTCCCTTTCTGCCAAGACAGCCCGAAAGCACTACCTCACGCACGGTAGCAGGGAAGTCCTTCTGTGCGGCGGTCTGCTGGGGAAGATAGCCTATCTCGGTCTGTTTAAGACCGTCACCGAAGATTATCTCTCCCGATAAAGCAGAGCGAAGTCCGAGAATGGTTTTCATAAGGGTGGATTTTCCGCTTCCGTTCTCGCCGACTATGCACAGATAATCACCTGCGGAAACATTGAAGCTGAGATCCTTTACAACAGGCATTCCCTCGTAGCCTGCGGTAAGATTTTTACATTCTATAAGATATGACATTATTAATCCTCCTGTCAGCCGTTAAGGGTCAATTTAAGATTTTCAAGATTCTGTTTCATAAGATCGACATAGCTTACGTTGTTTTCAATATCCTGCTTTGAAACGTTGTGGCAGGAGTGAAGCATCAGCTTTGTTGCTCCTGTTTCATCGCACAGAGTATCCGCTATTTTGGTACTGCTGAATTCGAGATAGTAAACTGCGGGAATGTTGTTTTCCTTTATCGTTTTTGTCAGCTTTATCATCGTAGAAACGCCCGGCTCGGATTCATCGGAGCAGGCGGCAAATGCGGCACTGAATTCAAGACCGTATTCGTGCGCAAGATACCTGAACGGGAACTTGTCGGCTAAAACTATCGTCTTGTTCTTTGCATTGTCAACAGCCGACCTGTAAGCATCATCAAGGTCGGAAAGCTGTTTTGCGTAGGCGTCCTTGTTTTTTGTGTAGGTCTGTTTATCCGACGGGTCAACCTTGCAGATTGCGTCATATACTGCCGAAAGCATAAGCTGAGCATTTTTGGGCGATGTCCATATATGCTCATCGGTTTCGTGTTCATGCTCGTGATCATGCTCGTGGTCATGTTCGTGATCATGGTCATGCTCGTCCTCGTCTTCCGAAAGGGCAGGAACATAATCAATCAGCTTTACCGCTGTGACGTTTTCCGTATCATTTGAATTTATCAGCTTTTCAGCCCACTGTTCGTTTTCGCCGCCGATGTAGAGAAATATGTCGCAGTTGCGTATTGCGATCATATCCTTGGCGGACGGCTCATAATTATGGATCTCGCTTCCCGGAGGGAGAAGTATGCTGATTTCGGCATTGTCGCCGGCTATCTGCCTTGCAAGGTCATACGGCGGAAATACGGTCGAGATGATTTTCAGCTTGCCGCTGTCGCTGTTTGAATAACCGCTTTCTGACGAGCAGGCACACAGGCTGAGAACCGTTGCCGCCGCAGTAATCACGGCAAGCAGTTTTCTTTTTAACTTCATTATATATCACTCTTTTCTTTTGCTGTCGGGGTCTTTTTGGAACATTCTCCGCAAATACCGTAGAAAACGGTGCGTGAGCTGTCTATTGTAAAATCGTGCATTTTCGAAATATGCGCCGCAATATCTTTCAGGTGGTCGCATTCAAGATGAAACAGCCTTCCGCATTTAAGACATTTCATATGAAAATGATCATGACATTGCTGTTCATCGTTATATTGATAGCAGGCGCTTTTTCCCTCGCTGAGAATGAATTTCCTGACGATATTCTGTTCACATAGCTTTTCAAGATAACGGTATACGGTGGTTTTGCCGACTTGCTCCGCTTTCAGCGCATCTGCTATATCGTCTGCGGTAAGATGCTTTTTTGCGTTCTTTTTAATATAATCGAGTATCAGTTCACGCTGACGGGTATTGTATGACATATTTATCCCTCCGCAGTAATTACGAATATTAAAATGAAAATGAAATTCATTTTCAAATCCTTTGATATTATACACTCCTTAGCCGTGAATGTCAAGCGGCAACGCAAAGAATCTTGAAATTTCCATTTAAATATGATAAAATAATACTATATAGCCTATAGCGAGGTGTTAATATGGATAAAATCCGCATAACCAAAGATGAGAACGGCGCTGTTATATTGCGTTTTGAAAAGCGTGAGGACTGCGAAAGGTACACGGTTTATTTCAGACGTGAGAACGGCAGATTCAAATTTCTTATAACAACAGAGAAAACGGCTCTCAGAGTGAACGCTGTCGAAGGGCTGTGCTATTTCAGAATAACCGGACAGACAAGCGGCGGAAGAACGGTGAATATAGGCACTGTGGATACTTCTTCGCTTATGAAGCGTACCGGCTTTATTACCATGGGCTCTTATAATGTACAGAAGATAGTCGAAAGAAGCCCTAAGTTCACAGCCGATAACACTGTTAGAAAAATATCTCCGCTTGCGGCGTTCTTCCCTGAAAAAATCGACAACAGCGATGCTCAGGGGGAGAGCAGGACGTTTGAATATATAAAGGAAAACCGCTCGGACTATTTTATTTTTGACTTTTACGGTACTGCGGTACACGGACTTGTCAAGACCGAAAATTCATTTCTGACGGGCGGTATTGACGGCAATGAAAAGCACGGCGAAAAACTGCCGAACATATTGCCCGAAGACGTTTATAAGCCGCTTGTCGATATTTTCGCAAAAGAGATATTAAAGCTGTATCCTGCGGACAGAATCATTCTTGTAAGGACGATTTCTCCCGAATTCTACGCAATAGGCAGACAGGTCAGAAAAAGCACGCCGAAGAACAAGCTGAACGCATTCCTTGAGGATATTGAGAATTATTTTATCAAAAAGGTACACCCTTTTATAATAGACCTTTCGGGAAGATATTTCGGTGATTTGTCGTTGACCGGTGACGGAAAAGAGGCGGTGTTCAACCGTTTCTATTTTGCGGACTGCGAAAAGGCGCTTGATGAGATCACATCGGGAGAACCCGGCAGAGTGTACAAGGAGCAGGATATTGATTCAAGGCTTGAACAGATTCTGTGCTATTATGACAATGCGTGTGCAAGGGGACTGCTTACCGTTCTGCTTGACAGAAAAGAGCCTGCAGACGCACTTATGTTCCATACTTCAAGAGAATTTATTGCGGAGAACAGGGCTGAAATAAAGGATATTATCGAACAGCATTATTCAAGCATAACCGATATTTACAGATATTACGATTTCGGTGACAATATCGAGATGAAGAATGCGGTGAAGGTTATTGCGGCACTGGAAAGCAATACGCTGCAGAATGTGACTCACGGCGAGCTTATAAGACTTCTTGACAGGCAGTACAGGATAAAGCGTCCTATTGCAAACTTTGTTAGGGCTACGCTTGGCGGTGCACTGGGAAAAGAGGTAGATGTAAACGAGCAGAACCTGCGGTTTATGACAAGGGTCGCATACGAGCTGTGGAACGGTGGCGATCCTAAGGCAGTGCCTCAGAAGATAGATGAATATGAAAAGATACACAACTTCACGTTGATAGATATGTGGGGTACGGGTGTCATAAAGAGAGCGCTTGCAAAGGCTACAACTATCAGAATGAATGTGGCGGTGAGCGGAGAGTCGTTTGTGTGGGCGTTCGACAAGCCTCATTCCGTAGAGGAAAAGAGGTTTGCTACTGCCGATAAGTCGGGCGCTAAGGCTTTGGAACAGCTTATGAGGACAACTGTGCAAAGGCTCACGGTAAGTCAGTCACGGTGGATAGCGATAGATATGGCGGACGTTATTGCGGATAACGCAAAATATAACGGCGAGGGATTTACTGTGGACAAGCAGTATGCAAATTCCGACCTTGCCGTTATTCTCGGAAAGGCCGGACAACCGTTCACGCTTGACGCTCAAAAGGACAAGGAGCGTATTCTTGCCGCCTGCGATAAGCTGTCGCTGTTTGTGAAGCAGAAATACGGCAGTAATATAATTCTGTGCAAGGTGTCGCTCAATGACAAGGTGAGAGATTATGACGGAAAAATAAAGCCGCTTGTGACAGACAAGAAGAAATTCGCAAACGCAAAGGCACTGCTAAAGCTGTGCGAGGAAAGATTTGTCGAGAATACGGATTGCTACATACTGGATAACTCAAAGAATTATGTTTCGGATGAGAATTTTGCATCGGGCGGTGCGGGTATAGCAAGGTTCGAGGCGGATTTTTACTCGGCAACGGCAGAGTATGTGGATTATATCGTACAGTACAGCCCTGTGCAGAAGTATTTTGACAAGCTGTAAAACGGTAAAGAAAAAACTAATATGAAACTGCCCCGTGAGCTTCCTCACGGGGCAGTGCTGTATTCTGTGTAAATTATGCTCAATCGTCAAGTGCCGAGTACATAACCTGCTTTAATGTTCTGAGCGGACGTATGCCGTTACCGCCACAGACCTGTATAAAGTACATAAATGTAAGATTATTTTCGGGATCGTTGCAGAAGTAGTTCCCTGTCCAGCCGTCCCAGCCGTATTCGCCTGTACTGCCGACAGTAGTTATTTCGGGGTTTATGAGCGTTCTCATAAGTCCGCCGTAGCCGTAACCGATACACGAGTCCCAGTTGAATGTCTTTGCCTGCTCGGCGGTGATGATATTGTGCGATATAAGGTCAACTGCCTTGCGGCTGAGTATGCGTGTATCGCCGTATTTTCCGCCGTTTAACAGCATCTGAGCGAATTTTTCATAGTCGTTTACGGTGGAAACAAGTCCTGCACCGCCTATCTCAAATTCGGGACGCTTTGTATATTTATAGACAAGTCCTAAGTGCTGCCAGTCGCACGGAGCGAGCTTTCCGTCCTCGTCTCTGATATAGATTTCTGCAAAGCGGTCACGCTTTTCGGCAGGCACATAGAAATCGGTATCGTTCATGCCGAGAGGCGTAAATATCTCGTCTTTCAGGAAGTCACCGAAACGCTTTTTGCTTACAACTTCAACTATCGCACCGAGAACATCTGCACAGACGCTGTAGTTCCAGCAGGTGCCTGGCTGTGCGAACAGCGGTATTTTACCCATTTCGTTGCACATCTCAACGGTTGAATATGTGCCGTTTCCCGAAAACGCTCTTTCGTAGAATTTATCGAATAAATCAGCCATTTTATCGCCGGAGGGATTTACGTTTCTATCAGGGTACATAAGTCCTGCGGTCATTGTAAGCAGGTCGATGATCTTCACATCACGGTTTGCCGGAACAATGCCGTCTGCGGTTTCGACCTTCTGATCCTTAAAGCCCTCAAGAAACCAGCTTACGTTGTCGGAAAGGTCAATAAGCCCTCTGTCATAGAGTATCATTGTCGCAACTGCGGTAACGGGCTTTGTCATACTGTAAAGACGGTATATCGTATTGTCCGATATCTTAAGGCTACGGGCAACGTCAGCCATTCCGAAGCATTTATCGTATACTCGCTCTCCGTCCTTGATTATTCTTAAATGTCCGCCGGGAATCATTTCGCTGTCAACCTGCGACTGCATCATTTCATCAAGGCGGTTTAATTTATTCTTGTTCATAGTAACTCCTGTTTGCCTTACGGCTGTTATTTCTGATTAATTGTAGCATATCCGACGTGGAAATGCAACGGAAAAAGGAAAAGAAACAGCTTGTACGGCTGTTTCTCTATTAATTTACTTAATTTCGAGCGAATCTATAACGCCTGCTATAAGGTCGGGGAATGCGTCATCGTCTGTAGACTGGGTGAATGAGAAACAATAAGCATCTTCGCCCGACTGGATCATATACTGTGTTATGGTGGTCTGCTTTGTTACCTGTGACACCATACCTGTCAGCTGCATATAGATAGCCTTTTTGCCTGCTATTTCGGTGTGCTGAAAATCAACCAGCTTGAAGTCCTCCATAGTAGCCTTATATGTGGCGGTCATCTGCTCGGAGGTCACATCTTCGATAGGGCTGTTGGTCTTGCTGACTACAAGATTGAATTTATTCTCGTTGTATTCGTCTGTTGACGCAAACTGATATGCTATAGAGGCACTTGCGAGCTTCCAGTCCTCAGGCATTTTGAATGAAAGGTTGCCGTTTGCAAGGGAGAATTTGCCGTCCTTTACATATTCGTAAGTGACGGTCGATTCGGTGCTGTTTTCGCCGCTTTTATTCTCGTCACTGCTCTTGGTATCCTCTGAACTGCTGTCGGTTTTGCTTTCGCTGTTGACAGCTTCCGATGATGTGGCGGAGGATTCCGAAACGGACGTTGTGTCGCCGACATTACCCGTTGATGCATCAGATGAGGTCGGGGACGAACTGCAGGCGGTGAGCGCCGCTGTGCAGGAGAGCATCAGAGATACGGCAATGAGCTTTATATAAGTTGATTTCATACTGAAATTCCTTTCGATAATCAAATAGTCAGCCGATAGGCTTTATAAATGATATTTTAGCACATAAGGCGCAAAAAGTCAATTTCTAACCTTTAGAAAAGGCGATTGTGAAAAAAATCTCATTTATTTTTCGTGTTGTTCCAAAACCCAAGCAAGTTTCATAGAATATAACAAAAACATATTGCGGAGGTTAAGCTATGGAAAAAAGTACATTCAGCACGGTTACGCAGAAATATCTTGACAGCTATGCAGGCATACTTGATACTATGACGGGAACGATGAACTGCGCAAAGGAAAATGACAGTATTTCTTATAATTTCATCGTTAAAATGATACCGCATCATCAGGCGGCGATACGGATCTCAGAGGAGCTGCTGAGATATACGACCTGCATTCCGCTACAGAATATCGCAACGGAAATTGTTGTGACGCAGACAAAGGAAACGGAAGAAATGAGAAAAATGCTCTGCGGATGCGCAGGATATCGTAATGACGGTCAATCGCTGTGCGGATACAGACGGCAGTACGGCATTATAGTTACGAATATGTTCAGCCGTATGAGGTCGGCTTGCCCGGATAACGATATAAATATAAGCTACATAAGGCAGATGATACCGCACCACGAGGGTGGTATTGCGATGTGCAGAAATGCGTTGAGATTCAGCATCTGCCCTCAGTTAAGAGCAATACTGAAAGAAGCTGTCAAAGCTCAGGCAAAAGGTATTGAGGAGATGAAAAAGCTGCTGCAGTGCAAGGCATGACAGATTGCAAGGGCAGGTATGACAAAAACTCCCGACGGCACTTAAAATACCGTCGGGAGCTTTGTTATTTGAATATGAAGTTTAATTTCTTTACGTTCGTATCCTGCGAGAAGGTTATTACGTTATACATAAACAGAACGTTCTTGTAATCACTGATATTGACACCGAGCGTTTTTATGTCGCCGTTTATATAGCGAAGGTCGAGTACGGTTATATGGCTGTAATTCTTTGCAAGGAAGGGTATCAGCGAATGTGCGTAGCTGTCCTTTATCACAAGTAGACTGCCGTTGTCGGCATTTTCGGGAAGAACGGAATTTATGTCTATTCTGGGAACGTTCTGACCGAGGAAGGTGGAATATTTATCCTTTACATTAAGAAACTCACGGAAATACATACTGTCATACGTTCCGTCGGGCTGTGCTCCGCTTTTATATACGGTTACGCTGACCTTCGGTTCATTATCTGCCAAAGCATAAATGTCTATAGTATCAGGGGTTATACTGTTGTCGAGCGTCTTTGAATAGAGCGTGCCTCTGAAAGTGTCGGAAGCGTGTTCTATGCTGAACTTATCGGCGGTATATGCGGAAAATTTCATTGCTTTTCCTGCCTCTGTGTAGCCTATATATGCGCCGTGGCTTGTCCAGTGGTGGTCGGTGCGGTAATAAATATAATCGTTTTTGGCACTGCTGAGAGCCGAATATACGTCAATTCCCTTGATTGTGGGGACGCTGTCGTAGCAGTCCTTTATGAACAGCTTCTGGTCTGCCGCACCGCAGTTTGCCGGAAGGGTATCGCTGTATATCTCCTGTGCGTTAGGGGCAAGCATAAAGTACATCTTGATCTTGGGGTATTTCTGTGCGAAGCTTTCCATAGCGGCAAGGTTTTTCGATACGCTTTCCTTATCGTAATCGCTTTCTCTCCACGACTGCATCATTCTGCCGTCCTCGGTGAATATTCCCTTTATCTCCTTTTTGCCGAGCAGTCTGTCGAAATCGTTCATAAGGCTTATCCACTGTTCACGCATTACTATTCTGTCCGAAAAGTAGTTTTCAAACTTAGTCATAAACGTTTTGTCGGTTACGGTATCGAAATTGAACTTCGGCATTTTTTCAAGGTAGCGGTTTTCATTTTCGCTGAACGCATTTTCGGGAAGCTGTGCGCTTGATATTATGGTTGCAACGGGTACTGCTATCGAGATAAGAGCAAACAGCCCGATAAGCAGGAACTTATAGATATTTTCTTTTTTCATCTTGTTTACTCCTTTCTCAGAAATTGAAGTACAGGAACGGGTTGTAGGTCTGGTCTACAAGGTATGCGGCGCACATAACGAACATTCCCATAAGACCGGCAATTCCACCGTAATTGATAAGCAGAGGAAGTTTTTTCTTCAAATATTCCACTGCGAGCTTTGGAAGGTCTGTACAGCCGATTATGCATATAATGAATGTTATTCCGTAGGTGGATATCTGATACATTGCTGTGCTGTCTATAAACGGTGTGCCGCCTGCACCGAACATATTGGCTGCATAGGCGAAGGCTGTGGGCAAATCCGCTGTGTCAAACAGCACCCAGCCGAGTATTACAAGCAGCATTGTATAGATGTGGCAGAATACTGCCGGAATCTTCTGAAGCCATTTTCCGAGAAAGAGCTTTTCAAGTATGATGACAACGCCGTACAGCGAACCCCAGAGTATGAAGTTCCAGCTTGCGCCGTGCCATACGCCTGTAAGGAACCACGTTATAGCAAGGTTCATTATAGTTCTCGGCATACCTTTGCGGTTGCCGCCGAGAGGGAAGTAGACGTATGATTTAAACCACGAACCGAGTGTGATATGCCATCTGCGCCAGAATTCAGAAATGCTCTTTGAAAGGTAGGGGTAATTGAAGTTTTCGGGGAAGTGGAATCCCATCATTTTGCCAAGACCTATAGCCATATCGGAGTATCCCGAGAAGTCAAAGTAGATCTGGAAGGTGAATGCGAGTATTCCGAGCCACGAGCTTACTACAGACACCTGCGAAATGTCGGTTGATTTTACCGCTGTCCACAGTGCGCCTATGCTGTTGGCGATAAGCACTTTCTTGGAAAGTCCAATTATGAATCTTATAATGCCGTCATAGATAAGGTCGAGAGTTATCGTTCTGTCGTCAAGCTCTTTTGCCACATCGTCATATCTTACGATAGGACCTGCGACAATCTGAGGGAACAGGGTCACGAAAGCCGCAAAGCTGATAGGATTTTTCTGAACCTTTACGTTGCCCATATATAAGTCTATCGTATAGGACATTGACTGGAACGTGAAGAAGCTGATACCGATAGGAAGCATATTCATAGGCAGAAAATCAATGCCGAAGAAGTTCATATTATTTATGTCGATTATCTGACTTCCTGCTATTGCGTTGATGTTTTCAGCGATGAATCCGCTGTATTTGAACACGCCGAGTAGTCCGAGATTCATAACAACCGACACAATAAGGCATAGCTTGCGGGGGAGCTTTTTTCCTTCAAAGTGGTTCATTGCAAGACCCGCAAAATAGTCTATCATTGTTGAGATGAGCATTACCACAACGTATATAGGCTCGCCCCACGAATAGAAAACAAGACCGCTGAGAAGGATGATGAAGTTCTTGCTTTTTTTAGGAGCAATGTAATATATCAGCAGGGTTATCGGCAGGAACAGATATATGAATAACGATGTTGAAAAGACCATAAATTAATTACCTTTCGTGTACAGTTTCATTTTTTTTTCAAACGCAGTGCGTACTGCGTTTTCATATTCTTCTTTTGTATAAAGCCTGTTTATCACTTCAAGCATAGTATTTGCGCTGAGTATCGGCGGTAAGCCGAGTGCCAGCAATACGTCACGTCTTAGCTGTGAGCTGTTGGCACAGCCTATCATTCCGTCATCCATCATATCGGATTTGGTCAGAAAGTCGTGTTTTTTGTAAGCTGTATCGCCTTCGGTCGCAACACCGGCTTTTTTCAGAGCAGACTCCAGTATCTCTGTGTCAAGTCCCTCAACCCCGAGATAGCCTTCGGACGAGGGAACGGTTTTGCGTTTTTCCTTGCCTTTTATCTGAGGCACGAATACGTTTATTATATCGCCGTTTTTACAGCAACCTTTTATATGATTTCTGATTTTAAGTCCTGCACTGTCGCTGTCGGTAAGTATCACTATTCCGCAGGTAGAGGCAAGAGTTCTTATCAGCTCGGTTTTTTCTTTATCCTTATATATTCCGAAACCGTCTGTGGTTATTATAACGGTATCGAGCAGGGAGGAGAGCTTTATTTTATCATATTTGCCTTCGACTATTACGGCACGTCTGAGCTTTATCAATAGTACGACCTCCTGCTTTTTTCGGGGGAGAGTTTTACTATCGTTTCCTCAAGCACAGTTCTGTAGTTAATCGCTGACGTCTTGAGTGCAAGGTCGGCGTTGAACAGAATATCAAGGCAGTTTCTTATATGCTCCGTATCGAGCCGTGATACGAGATTCATCGCTTTTGTCACAACGAAGGTACGGTTTTTTGCATATCCGAAATCATCGGCTGTCTGTTGTGAGGATTTTCCTGCTCCCTGTGCGGTTTTTGCACGGTAGAAGTCGATATAATTCGAAGAAAGAGCCGCCAGTATAACAACAGGCTCGATTTTTTGGGCGATAAGGTCGTCAAGTATCAGGAGCGCCTGTCTGCGATTACCCTTCAGAAGCTCTGTCGCAAGCGAATATATGCTTGTGTCAAGCTGTTTTATCGTCAGCTTGTCTATCATTTCTGCTGTTATTTCGCCTGTGCCGGCATAGCTGCACAGTTTATCGGTTTCGGTAGAAGCAAGGGAAAGATCGCATAGTGTAAGCTCCGCTATATGCTGAGCGTCAGCCCGTGATATTACACAGCCACGTTTTGCCGCTTTTTTCATAATAAGCTCCGTCACTCTTGCCGTCGTAAGATGGGCAAATTCGCAGACTGCGGCATTCTTCTGCTTTGTGAGGGCGGTTATGAGTTTTTTGTTCTTTGCTTTTTTAAGCTGTTCCGTGTTTCCCGTCATACTGATTATTACCGTGCATTCATCGGGAACGTCCTTCAGTGAGTTCAGTATCGTTTCGATACCGTTATCATCGAACTTTTCAAGGTCGAGGTCGCTTATCAGAACAGCCTTGCTGTCTGCAAAGAGGGGCATACTGTCGATACTGTCCGTGAGCGTGTCAACAGGGAATGTTCCTGCGAGCTTTATGAGATTTATATCATTCCTGTCCTTGCCGACGGTTGCGTCAAGCAGGCGGTCGGTATAAGTCTTTACAAGAAAGCGTTCTTCGCCGTAAAGATAGTTTACACGGCTGATTTCACGACTTTTTATGGCTGTTGACAGCTTATCCTCGTCCAGCTTCATACTGTTTCCCCTTTCTATCTGTAATTGCATCGGGCGGTTATCCCGTCCTCGTTTATGCGCAATTCGCATTCGGTAAAATAAAGAGATATTCCGTTTGACGCTTTCTGATACCTGTTTATCAGAAAGCAGGGTGTATCGGCAGAGATATATCTGCTTTTATCCCATAGGATATTTATCATATCCGTCTGTGCCTTTCCTGCGGAGGAGATGTTGATTTTTGTGTTGTATGCCGACAGGAGCAGGGCATCATTACGGTATCTGACCGAAAAAAGTCCTCCGTTTATATCATTGCAGCCGTCACACTCGGATACGTTTTCGGAAATAGCGTGTGCGGCTTTGACAAGCTCATTTCCGGGATTCTGATTATTGCAGAAAATGAGCGTGTCGGCATTGGTCTTATTGTTTCCCAGAAGCACGTTTTTTATTGTGCTAAGCTCTTTTTTATCGTTTCCGATAAGCACCGCCGCCGAATAATCACGTGAAAGTATCACAACAGAGCCGTTTGCTCCGTCACTGTGCATAAGTATTCTTATGCTGTCGTCCGGAATCTGAGGCAGTACAGTGTTTACTGCGGTAAAGCACAGCAGTGAAACGATAAGTATCGAAACAGCGTATTTCTTTTTAAGCAGAAGATAACACACAGCGGCAACGGCTGAAATCACAACAATCGTTATAATCACCGTAAACGGCTCACAGCTGAAGTGCAGGAACGGTACAGCGGCAAATGCCGAGAATACTATCCGCATAAAGTCACAGCAGAAGTGCGATATTGCGGCAAGCGGTATTATCGCACCGCCTGTCAGTGCAAATATCAGCATCGCCGACAGGCACAGTGTGAAAAGAGGCACTGTTATCACCGATACGATTATGCCTGCAAGCGAAAACGTACCGAAGTATATAGCCGAAAGCGGTATTCCCGCAAGTGCGGCACACAATGACACGCATAACGTATCGCAAAGTTTGCCGTTTAAAAACGGGAGCTTGTCTTTCAGCCATGCGGAAGCCGAAACGCCGACAGCACCTGCTCCCACGGTAGTTACCGCAGAGAGTATCAGACCTGCGTCAAGGCAGGAGAGAGGGTCGAAAAGCGTTATCAGCAGTACGGCAAGTCCGACAGAATTAAGACAATCGCTCCTGCGGTAAAACAGAGCGCCTGTGTTTGCCGTGATAATCATTATTCCGCTTCTCAGTACCGAAGCCGTAAAGCCGAAAAAAGCCATAAAGCCTACTGTAAGCACCGCAGTTATCACAAACCTTACACGGTAGGAGTATCCGAGCCGTGTAGCTGTCAGCAAAGCCGACAGTACGGTCATAATAAGCGTCAGGTGCATACCTGACACAGCGGTAAGATGCGATACTCCCGACAGCTTTATATCGCTGTAAAGGTCATCGGAAAAAGAACGTTTGTCACCGAAGAATATACCTTTCATTAGCGCACCGCTGTCATCGGGAAAGCTATCGTCAATACGCCCTATCAGATATTCACGGTAATCATCAATGAACGATAACGGGTAATCTCCCTTTGTTACGGAAATGTCGCCGTAAGGTATGGCGGATAAAATTATACCGTCGCTCCTGTATCGGTCGGCAGTGCCGTAATATGCCGTATTTGTCAGCTTTTCAAACCGGGCTTTGAAATGTAACATATCGCCCTTTTTTGCATCAATGTCATCGGTATACATAATCACGCCGACCTTGCCGTCTGATGTATAGGTATAAAGGCTGAAAACGGCTGAATCATTACCAATTACTTGTTTTTGTGCCACAGTTGCGGTTATGTCGTAGGTTCCGTCCAATAACGGTTCAGCCGCTTTTGCCATAGACAAGGATACACAGCTGAATACGGTTATTCCTGCGGCACAGCAGAGCAGTACTGCGGATATGTCATATTTTCTTGTTAAAATCGCTGTTATTATAGCAACAGCTATAAGCAATATTACTCCACAAATGAGAAAAATTGCAAAATCAAAGAAAATTGAGGCGAAAATCAGTCCTATCAGATATGAACCTCCAACAGCCGCTAATTTCCGCCTCACAACTATTCACCTTTTAAGCAAGCTCAACGCTCAGCTTTTTGCCGCCGAGTAAGTGGAAGTGGAGGTGACGCACTGTTTGACCGCCGTCTTCACCCACATTTGAAACGATTCTCCAGCCGTTTTCAAGGTTGAAGGACTCGGCAAGATGCTTTGCAACAAGCATAATGTCTTTTACTATACCGGCATTGCTTTCGTTAAGCTCATCGACACCGCCGATATGTTCTTTGGGAATGATAAGGATATGTACCGGTGCCATAGGATTAATATCCTTGAAAGCGATTACTTTATCGCTCTCGTATACCTTTTCGGAAGGGATTTCGCCTGAAACAATTTTACAAAAAATGCAATCCATACTTTTTCCTTTCCGGCTTTTATCAGCCAATCATATTCTTTACTATATCGGTAAGCGCAAGCAGAGCCTCGTCAATCTTTGTTACATCTGCGATGCCTGCCATAGCTGTGTCGGGCTTTCCGCCGCCCTTACCGCCTGCGATAGCCGCAATTTCCTTTACTATCTTTCCTGCGTTTGCACCCTTGGCAACAGCTTCGGGGCTTGCAATACAAAGGAAGTTACCCTTGCCGTCGGATACACCTGCAAGCACGGCGATGAACGAATCGTTAGCGTCTTTCAGCTTGTCACCGGCTTTTCTGAGGCTGTCGCCCGTTACACCCGAAAGCATAGCGGAGAATACCTTTATGCCGTTTACTTCTGTTGCGCCCTCTGTTACATTCTTCATCTGGCTCATTGAAATGATGCCGTTAAGGCGGTCTATTTCAGCTTGCATAGCGTGCATCTCGTTCATCATGTTTTCGCACTTCTGCATTACGGCGGTGGGATTTGCTATTTTCAGTACCTGAGCAATGTTTGTAACCATTGCCTTTGTCTGATCGTATGCGGAGAGTACATTGTAGCCTGTTACAGCTTCGATTCTTCTTACCCCTGAAGCTACCGATGTTTCGGAAATTATCTTGAACAGACCTGCCTTTGCGGTATTGTCAAGGTGAGTACCGCCGCAGAATTCCGTAGAAACATCGCCTGCCTGTACTACTCTTACAATATCGCCGTACTTTTCACCGAACAGAGCCATTGCGCCCTTCTTGCGTGCTTCCTCGATAGGAAGTTCTTCGGTTACAACGGGGATACCTGCAAGAATCCAGTCATTTACGAGCATTTCAATCTTTTCAAGCTCTTCGGGAGTTACTGCGCTGAAGTGGCTGAAGTCAAAACGGCATCTGTAGGGATCTACAAAAGAGCCTGCCTGATGAACGTGGTCGCCGAGAACCTTTCTGAGCGCCGCCTGTAAAAGATGTGCGCAGGTGTGGTTTCTTGCTGTAGCCATACGCTTCTTTTCATCGACAGCCGATTTTACGCTGTCGTCCGTATAGAAGCAACCGCTATCGACATGGCAGTTGCAGATAAACTGTCCTGCGCCTGTCTTCTTGGTGTCGATAACCTGCATTACGTTTTCGCCTGCCGTAATTGTACCGCAGTCGCCTACCTGTCCGCCGCTTTCTGCGTAGAAAGGTGTAACGTCAAGAACGACCGTTACCTCGTCACCCTCGTTGCATACATCGGTGACCTCGCCGTCCTTTATCATAGCAAGAATCTTGCTGTCGGCGGTAAGCGACTTGTAGCCTACGAATGTGGTAGTAAGTCCGCTGAGCGCATTGGCCGTAGCTTCGTCCCAGCCGCCCTTGAATGCCTGATTTGAGCGAGCCTTTGCTTTCTGCTCGTTCATAAGCTCAAAGAATCGTTCTTCATCTATACCGATATTCTTCTCCTGAAGGATCTCTCTTGTAAGGTCAATGGGGAAGCCGTATGTGTCGTGCAGCTTGAAAAGGTTCTCGCCGCTTAAGATGGGCCTATGTGTATCGTCTGCCGAAAGTTCCTTTATAAACTCGCCGAGTATCTGCATACCCTTGTCAACTGTCTTTGCGAAGCTCTCTTCTTCGGTCTTGATGACCTTCTTTATATATTCTCTCTTTTCGTCAAGCTCGGGATAAGCTGTGAGGTTTTCATTTATAACCGTGTCGCATATCTCATAGAGGAATGGTCTGTTTACGCCGAGCATTCTGCCGTGTCTTGCGGCACGTCTTAACAGACGGCGCAGAACGTAACCTCTGCCTTCGTTTGAAGGACGGATACCGTCGCCAACCATAAATGTCGTTGAACGGATATGGTCGGTGATAACACGGATAGAAACGTCTGTTGTAGGGTCATCGTGATAGTTTACACCTGCAACGGAGCAAATCTTCTTCATTATGTTCTGAATAGTATCAACCTCGAACAGGTTGTCAACATCCTGCATTACGCAGGCAAGACGCTCAAGTCCCATACCTGTATCAATGTTCTTTGTTGCAAGCTGAGTATAGTTTCCCTTGCCGTCATTGTCGAACTGTGTGAATACGAGGTTCCATATCTCGATAATTCTGTCACATTCTCCTGCCTGTTCAAAGCTTTCGAAAGGACCGTACTTTTCGCCTCTGTCAAAGTGTATCTCAGAGCAGGGGCCGCAGGGTCCGCTTCCGTGCTCCCAGAAGTTGTCAGCCTTGCCGAGCTTGATTATTCTGTCACGGGGTACGCCGACTTCGTTAGCCCAGATGTCGCCTGCTTCATCGTCTTCTTCGTAAATCGTTACCCAGAGTCTGTCCTCAGGGATTTCAAGTACCTTTGTGAGATACTCCCACGCCCATGCCGTAGCCTCGTGCTTAAAGTAATCTCCGAATGAGAAGTTGCCGAGCATTTCGAAATATGTGCCGTGTCTTGCAGTTTTACCTACGTTGTCGATGTCGGGTGTTCTGATACACTTCTGACAAGTTGTTACACGGTGTCTGGGCGGTTCTTCAATGCCCTGGAAGTATTTCTTGAGAGGTGTCATACCTGCGTTTATAAGCAGTACGGAGTTATCTCCCTGCGGTACCAGCGGTGCCGATGCCATTCTCAGATGTCCTTTGCTTTCGAAAAATTTCAGATAGCTTTCTCTAAGATCGTTTAGTCCTGTCCATTTCATATAATTTATGATTCCTTCCGTTTATCATCAGGGTAGCAAAAAAGCCGTACCCGATTTTTAATTAAACATACCTATTAAATTATATACGAATTTGGAAAAAAGTCAATATTTTTTTGTGACAAAGAGATGAGAGAGGGGTAAAAAATAAAGAGCCTTTTACGTTCAGGCTCTTTATATGCAATTGAAATTATTCGGAAACATCGGATGAAACCGGTTCAGGCTTGCTGTTTTCGGTTTCTTTGCTGTTTTCATTGTTGCTTTCTTTGCTGTCGGTACTTTCGGTCTTACTGCTTGCGGTTTCGGGCTTTTCGGCAGGGAATGCCTTTGCGATCTCTGTCAGAAGCTCGGTAATCCTGCCGCTCGGACGTTCAAAATATTTGTTTTTCACAACGGTGATTTTTCCGTCCTTTACCGCATTAAGTCCGGAATAATTTTCGTTTGTGGTAAGCATATCCTTGCCTATAGTGTCGCTGACGAAAATAAGATCGGGCTGATTGTCCTTAAGTATTTCGGGGTTATAGGTATAACCGCTTGCACTCTCGGCTATGTTTGTGCCGAAAAGGCTGAGTATTGCATTTTCAAACGTATCCTTGCCTGCGGGGGTATTTGCGGCGGTGACGTATATAAAAGTTTTGTCGGTCTTTTTAATCGAATCAAGCTGTTTTTTTACGGGGGCGAATGCTTTTTCGCCTGCAGATTCACCGTCAAAAATGCCGTTCATTGTAAGCCCGAAAAATTTGTAGATGTTTTCAAATTCCTCAATGGTTTTCGGGGACGCAATTGTCAGAACTTTTGTGCCTTGCGCCTCCAGTGAGATTCTGTCCTTTGTGACGATAGGCGTTGCGGTTATCACAAGGTCGGGTGAGAGCTTTTTTATCGCCGCAATATCGGGATTCGCACTGCTTGCGGCTTTCGGCAGCTCCTTTACGCTTTCGGGATAGTCGCAGTAGTCGCTGACGGCAACTATCCTGTCGCCGTAGCCCATTTCAAAAAGAATCTCTGTATAGGCGGGGGTAAGCGATACTATTTTTTCGGGAGCTTTCAATATCTCCGTGTCGTTCAGCGTCACGGGGTATGCGCTCAGCGGCTCTGAAGCCTCACTGCTTTCCGTTATCGCACCGGACGATCTGCCCGGTACGAGTACGATATTTTCACATCCGCTTATCGCAAAAGTGAGCATAAGCAGTGCCGAAATCAAAAGCGGTATTTTTTTCTTCATCACATTTTCTCCGGATCTATGCCAAGTGCGAGCTTTGATTGCAGGCTGTCGGCAAACTGTCTTGCTATTCTCGGGGATCTGCCGTTTCTCTTAAGAGCAAATCTTTCCGCACATCTGTCGAGCTTGTCTGCGTCTATTATTATGCCTCTGTCAAGGATAAGGCTGCGGACTATTTCGAGATAGGTTTCCTTGTTCGGTGCGAGGAATGTCACAAACAGACCGAATCTGTCGGACAGTGACATACTTTCGTCAATTTCATCCGCACTGTGAACATTGTCGCCCATACGGCTGCTTTCGGTTTCCTTGATAAGATGGCGGCGGTTGGTGGTCGCATATATGAGTATATTTGACGGTCTTCCGCAGACAGAGCCTTCCAGAACCTTCTTGAGTATGCCGAAGCCTTCATCGTTTTCACCGAATGAAAGATCGTCTATAAAGATTATGAATTTCAGTGGGCTTTCGCTGAGTGTTTTGTAGAGCGTGGGCAGGCAGGCAACATCCTTTTTGTCGACCTGTACGATACGCAGATTTGCATATTCGTTGAGAAGCGCTTTGACGGTCGATGATTTTCCTGTGCCTCTGTCGCCGTAGAGCAGGGCATTGTCGGCAGGGTGACCTGCTATGAATGCTCTTGTGTTGTCGACTATCTGCTTTCTCTGCGATTCGTATTTCTTCAGATCGGACAGACGTATTGCGTCGGGCTTTTCTATCGGATGAAGCAAGCCGTTATCATATACAAACGCTTTATATTTTGCGTAAATGCCGCTTCCGTTCTCGCTTATATGGCGGATGAAGTATTCGGCGTTGCAGTCAAAGCCGCCCGTAACATATTCGGGGAGCGAGAAAATAAAATTCTCGTTGAACTTCTGGAAAAGATAATCCTTCAGCTTGTGAGCCGACATTTTGGCAAGCTCCTTGATTACCGATACGTCATATTCAACCGCATATTGCTTGTTGGTATCTTCTTTTCTGATGTAGCTTTCGATGAGCTTTGAGTCTGCGTAGGTGAGAAGCTCACGGAGGTAATCGGCAAGCGTTATGTCGTTCGTCAGCAGATACCGTGCTATGTTTGTATAAGCATCGATAGCGGTTTCTTCATCGTCGCTTGCAAGGCGTTCAAACTGATCTATCAGATAATCGCCGCTTATGTCAAATGCCGTAAGTGATTTTAACTTGTGTGCCGTTTCTTTCATTTGTCATTCCTTCTTTTTGTGCTTATATATCCTGCTGAGCCGTATTTCTTATCAGCGTCAGCATATTGTCGAAATCTTCAAGTGTTGCAAGGCTGCCGCACATATTGCGCAGTTTAGCCGCACCGGGTCTGCCCTTGAGGTACCATGCGGTATGCTTGCGTGCCTCCTTCATACCGATATATTCGCCCTTATCGGCACAAAGCAGTCTTATATGCTCGTTCATTATTTCAAGCTGTTCGTCGGGGGAGGGGGGAGGCAGTGTTTCACCTGTTTCAAGATAGTGCTTTATTTCCGAAAATATCCACGGTCTGCCGCAGGCGGCTCTGCCGACCATAACCAGATCGCAACCTGTGTAATCGTACATACGTTTACAGCTTTCGCCGCTGTCAACATCGCCGTTTCCTATCACCGCTATGCTGAGTGCCTGCTTTACCTCTGCGATTATCTCAAGGTCAGCCTTACCGCTGTACATCTGATTTTTTGTCCTGCCGTGAACGGCGACCGCCTTTGCTCCGCTTTCCTGAGCAACACGGGCAACCTCTACGGCGTTCACGTTCTTTTCGTCCCAGCCTTTTCTTATCTTGACCGTTACGGGAATATCGGTGGCTTTTACAACAGCCTCAACGATATGTCCGAGAAGAACGGGATCTTTCATCAGGGCGGAGCCTGCGCCGTTGCCTGCTACCTTCGGTACGGGACAGCCGCAGTTTATATCTATGAAGTCGGGCTTGTACTGCGCCGCAATAACAGCCGCCTTTGCCATAAATTCAGGCTCACTGCCGAAAAGCTGTATCGCCATAGGACGCTCATAATCGGTGACGGTAAGCAGAGCCGCAGTTTTCCTGTCGGAATAGCACAGCCCTTTTGCACTTGCCATTTCTCCTGTGAGTAATGCCGCTCCGTATTTCTTGCACATAGTACGCATTGCCTTATCGGCAACAGACGCCATCGGAGCCAGTGAAGCGGTTTTTTCTATTTTAACATTTCCGATTGTAATGTATTCCACTGTCGGTTTGAGTTGACTCCTTTCGGAATATATTTAAATCATTATAGCACTTTTTTATCGTCTGTTCAATAGCTTATGATGCTGTGAATACGGAAGTTGCCGCCGATCTGAATCTTTTTATACAATATTCCTATTTTTAACTTGCAATTCGTCAAAAAATATTGTATAATATTTCACGGTATTTTTACCGCAAGAGTGTAACGGATTATTTAAACGCTGTTAACATTACGGTGTTATCATCGACATAATGCCGTTAAGGCAGTAAATGTTCACGTTTTCACGTTAAGGAGTTGTTATCTTGGCATTCAAGTTATTCGATTATCAGAGCTCTGGCAAGGGCGTATCAAAATCGGCACCGCAGAAAAAGCCGTTTTTCAAATATTGGGAAATATTCGGCAGAAAGTTCTGGAAGCTGATAGAGCTTAATATGCTGTATGTTCTTTTCTGCATACCCATAATTACCTTCGGACCTGCTACGGCGGCTCTTACTCACGTTATGAGAAAGTTCATTCTCGAACAGCCGTGTTTTGTTTTTGATGAATTCTTTACTGCTTTCAAGAAGAATTTCAAGCAGTCGGTCTTTATCGGTATAGTTGACGTTATAATGATAGTATCCGTATGGATTGCCTGCTTCCAGTTCCTGATGAACGAATCGCTTCCCGACGGCTCGCTTGTGTTTATCTGCATTATGATATGCTGTGCTACTCTTGTGTTTATAATGCACTTCTATATTTATCTTGAGATCGTTGCACTGAACCTTTCGATCGGCTCGATACTCAAGAACGCTGTTTTCCTTGTTTTCCTCGGAGTAAAGCGTAATTTCATTGCGCTTATCATCAATCTCGCTATAATAAGTCTTATTGTGCTTTTTTTACCTTTTTCGGTATTTGCGGTTATATTCTTACCGTTGTCGCTTATGTGCTTTACCACTACATTCATCTGCTATCCCGTGATACAGAAGTATATTGTCAATCCGTATTATGAGGAGCGTGGTGAACGCAACCCTGAGCTTGGTCCGATAACCGAGGAGGATATTGCCGAAAATGCCGTGTTTGTTGACAGAGGCGGCAGTGAAAAAGAGATCAAGGCAACTCCCAAGGCTCACGGAAAAGTTATCAAATAGTTAAGTCTGACGGCATTCCCGCATTAATTGCGGGAGTGCCGTTTTGCATAAAAAAGGACGTTTGCTCCGAATTTACAAAAACTGTTGCATTATACCTTTAAAAGTGGTATAATTATTTAGTATCGTGCAGTTTGCGGCTGTAGCGTTACAGGCAGAACACAAAGAAAGAAGGGTATTGATATGAAGGCTGATTTACATTGCCACACCACAATGTCTGACGGCTCACTGGGACTTGAGGAAACCATTGCACAGGCTAAGCGTTACGGTATTGATTATTTTGCGATAACCGACCACGACACGCTTTCTTCTTCATCAAGGGCGGTAGTTCTCGGAGAGCGTTACGGCGTAAACGTAATTCCTGCTGTCGAGTTTTCCACATACGACAGCAAACACGGAACAAAGGCGCACATAATATGCTACAACCCCGAAAAACCGAACAGGCTTGAGGGTTTATGTCTGCGTACCTGTGAGCTTCGTAAGAAGCGTGGCAAGCAGATGGCTATGAAGGTGATCGAAAAGTATCCTATAACGCTTGAGAGCATATTGCGTTATGCGACAGGCAGTAAAGTCATATTCAAGTGTCATATCATGCACGCCCTGATGGATTACGGATATACGACCGACCTTTACGGTAAGGTGTATGACGAGCTGTTCAATCCTGCAACGGGACTTTGCGCAGAGGAAGTCAGCACGGATATGCAGGATTATCCCGAGGTACATTTTGTACTGGAGCTTATACATTCTGCAGGCGGTGTGGCTGTACTTGCTCACCCTGCGGTATTTGATAATTTCGAACTGCTCGAGGAGCTTGCCGCAGCAGGAAAGATAGACGGCGTGGAGGTATGGCACCAGAGTGCGACCGAAGAACAGCGTGAAAGACTGCTCAAAACAGCAGGAGAGCATAATCTTATCACAACGGGCGGTTCGGATTTTCACGGATTCTATAACCACTATCCGATAGCTATCGGCACGAACTACACTCCCGATGATTCGCTTCAGCGTATTCTGAAACGGAAAATAAAATAATTGTCCCAAAAGGAAGGAAAAGAAAAATGGCAACCGATATTAAACAGCAGGCACTGGAAAAGCACTATGAATGGCAAGGCAAGATAGAAGTTATTTCAAGAGCACCCGTTAACACAAGGGAGGATCTTTCGCTTTGCTATACGCCCGGTGTTGCACAGGCCTGTCTTGAAATAGAAAAGGACCCTTCGCTGTCATACAAGCTGACACGCCGTAAGAATTTAGTTGCGGTCATCACGGACGGTACAGCCGTACTCGGTCTTGGCGATATAGGCGGACTTGCAGGTATGCCCGTAATGGAAGGTAAATGCTGTCTGTTCAAGGAGTTCGCAGGCGTTGACGCATTCCCTATCTGCATAAAGTCGAAGGATGTTGACGAGATAGTAAGAACGATAGAGCTTATATCCGACAGCTTCGGCGGTATAAATATAGAGGATATATCCGCTCCGAGATGCTTTGAGATCGAACGCAGACTTAAGGAGAAGCTTGATATTCCCGTATTCCATGACGATCAGCACGGAACAGCCGTTGTAGTGGGTGCGGCGCTTATCAATGCGGTACGCTGTGCAGGCAAGCAAATGAAGGATATTACGGTTGTAATAAACGGTGCAGGTGCGGCAGGTATTGCGATAGGCACATTCCTGCTTAATATGGGAATAGGCAATCTTATCATGGTCGATATAAACGGTATCATCAACAGGGATGACAAGTACGAAAATCCCGCACACGCAGAGATGGCTGTAAAATCAAACAAGAATAATATAAAGGGCGGACTTTCTGAGGCCATGAAGGGCGCAGATGTATTCATAGGTGTATCAAAGCCGGGTCTTGTGAGCGAGGATATGATAAAGTCGATGGCGGAAAAGCCGATAGTATTCGCTATGGCAAATCCCGAGCCTGAGATAATGCCCGACAAGGCTCTTGCCGCAGGCGCTTATATCGTAGGTACGGGCAGAAGCGACTTCCCCAACCAGATAAACAACGTTCTTGTATTCCCCGGAATATTCAAGGGCGCTTTACAGTGCGGAGCAAAGGCGATAACGGAAGAGATGAAGAAGGCCGCCGCTTACGCTATAGCCGATATTGTAACCCCCGATAAATTATCAAGAGAATACATAATTCCAAGCCCGCTTGACAAGTCGGTAGCCGAAGCGGTAGCTGCAGCAGTTGAGAAAGCGGCGCAGGAATAATAAAACAAGAAAGGCAGACAAAAATGACATTTGAATACACACCCAAGGGAGTATGTTCCCGTAAAATGATAATAGATGTTGAAAACGGCAAGGTAGAAGGCCTTCAGGTAATAGGCGGCTGCAACGGAAATTTGCAGGGCATAGCCCATCTTGTACAGGGTATGCCTGTTGATGAGGTTATCGAGCGTCTTGACGGTATAAAGTGCGGCTCAAAGAGCAGTTCATGTCCTGCTCAGCTTGCCGAGGCACTGAAAGAGTATAAAGCCAACAACTGATTAAACGGATAATCGCAGGGAGGTGAAACGGGTGGCGGAATACTGGGACGTGTACGACAAGAACAGAAAGCGTACAGGAAAACTTCATAAAAGAGGTATCCGTATGCAGCCCGGCGAATACAATATCGTCTGTGAGGCGTGGATAGTAAGCGGTAACAAGCTGCTCGTTACACAACGCTGTAAGTATAAGAATTTCGGCGGTCTGTGGGAATGCACGGGCGGTGCGGTCAAGGCGGGAGAATCAAGCATTGACTGTATCAAGCGTGAAATAAAGGAAGAAATCGGCATAGATGTTGCCGATGAGGAGCTTACATTCAAAGGAACAAAGCACGGTGCGGCTTTCTTTATAGATTGCTACGAGCTGCACAGAGATCTGTCGCTTGACGATCTGACGCTTCAGACAGAAGAAGTGTCCGGTGCGAAGTTTGTCACGCTTGCGGAATTTGAGAAAATGCAGAAAGAGAAAAAGCTAATTCCCGGATTGTTCGATTTTATGACGGAGCTTGAATTCAGCTTTGTTACAGGAAAAACTACTTGTCCGAAAGGAAATAAGAAATAATGAAAATAATGGCTGTTGATTACGGTGATGCACACACAGGTCTTGCCTGCTGTGACAGAACGCAGACGCTTGCATCACCTATAGGCGTTATAGACGAGAGAAATTTTCAGACGTGTGTTGAAAAGGTAGCCGCCGCCGCTGTCGAATATGAGGTCGGCGAGGTTGTGGTCGGAAATCCGATAAATATGAACGGAACATACGGACCGAGAAGTGAGAAGTGCAGAATGTTTGCAGATATGCTTCAGAATTTTCTCGAAATACCCGTTGTTATGTGGGACGAACGTTCAACCACAGTCACCGCACACAATATGATGAATGACGTAAACAAGCGTGGCAAGGAGCGTAAAAAAGTGATTGACGCAGTTGCCGCCGCAGTTATTCTCCAGAATTATCTTGACTATAAGGCAAATTTGCTTGCAAGGGAAAAGGCTAAGCAGGAAGAGAAGTAAAATTATTGACCGATTGTCGATATTACGGCAGTCGGTTTTTTATATGAAAAAATATAACCGTTGCGGACATATTAATCCGCAACGGTTATTGTTGAAATTGGTAAATTATTTACATCTGCGCCTTAAATCCGCCGAAATCCTTATTCAGCATATCGACCGCCTGCTGTAAAAGCTCATCGCTGATACCGCCGAATGAGCGTATCTGACGGAGCGGCATACTGCCAATCATACTGCGTACAGCCTCAGGCTCAAAGTGATCTCCGCCGAGCAGACCCTTTGCAACCTTGCTGAAGAGCAGGTCGATAGTAGCCTTGCCCTCGGCATAATCCATAAACTCGCCGAATACCGTGTTTTCAGTTGCGACAAACGGGAGTTTTACCGCTGTTTTGTGCGTAACCTCAGCCGTAAGTCTTATATCACGGGACGAGCTTGCTATCATTATATCATACTTGCCGTTAGGTGCGTACCAGTCGCCAAGTTCCTCGTTATAGTAGCTGAACGCCCTCTTGTCGAGCCTGAATGTGACTGTCTTTCTTTCACCGGGCTGAAGCTCGATCTTGATGAAATCTTTAAGTTCCTTTTCGGGACGAACAGCAAAACCCGATTTATCCGCTACATAAAGCTGTACGATTTCCTTGCCTGCACAGTTGCCGGTATTCGTGATAACCGCATTAACTGTGAGAATATCATCATCGCCTACTGCGGTATCGGAGAGCTTTATATCGGAATATTCAAATGTGGTATATGATAAGCCGTGACCGAAAGGATAGCGTACTGCCATTTCCTTTTTATCGTAGTATCTGTAGCCTATGAATACACCCTCGTTGTATTCTGCGTGGCGGTCGCCGGGGAAGGTGAGGTAGCAGGGAGTATCGGATAATTTCATCGGTATTGTTTCTGCGAGCTTTCCGCAGGGGTTTGCCTTGCCGAAAAGTATATCCGCCGTAGCTTCGCCTGTAGCCTCGCCGCAGAGATAAACCTCAAGAACTGCGCTTACCTTATCGTTCCACGGCATTTCAACGGGAGAGCCGTTGTGCAGTACAACTATTACGTTTTCCTGCACCTTGCAGATCTCGTTAATCAATTCGTTCTGGCAGTCGGGCATACGCATATGCTGTCTGTCATAGCCTTCCGATTCAAAGCTGTCGGGAAGTCCTGCGAAAATTACCGCAACATCACTGTCTGCGGCAAGCTGTACAGCTTCCTCAAGAAGTGCAGGGTTTGTATCGTTTGATTCACGCTCATATCCTTCGGCATAGGAAACATCGGAATATTTAGCGGCACTGTCAAGCGCGTTTGAGATATTCTTGGTATTGATGTGTGAACTGCCGCCGCCCTGTATTCTGGGATCTTTCGCAAAAGCACCGATAAACGCTATCTTGGCGTTGCTGTGGGGCAGGGGCAAAGCGCCGTCGTTTTTAAGAAGAACCATACATTCCTTTGCAATATCTGCCGCTTTCTTATGGTCGGCACTGCGGTCGAAAATATGCTCGCCTCCCTTTACGTCACGGTAGCGGTAAACCTGCTCAAGTATACGCTTCACTGCGGTGTCAAGCACCTTTTCGTCAAGTGTGCCGTTCTTTACCGCTTCAACGATCTTTGCGTCATTAAGACCGCCGCTTGACGGCATTTCAAGATCAAGTCCGGCGGCAAGACCTTTGACACGGTCGTTTACCGCTCCCCAGTCGGACATAACATAGCCCTTGAAGCCCCATTCGTCACGAAGAACCTTGTTCAGCAGATTGTCGTTTTCCGATGAATATTCCCCGTTTATCAGATTGTATGAACACATTACCGTCCACGGCTGAGCCTTTTTAACGGCGGTTTCAAAAGCAGGGAAGTAAATCTCACGCAGAGTACGTTCGCTCATATCCGATGAGCAGGTCATACGGCGTGTTTCCTGGCTGTTTGCGGCAAAGTGCTTTATAGATGTGCCGACATTCTTGCTCTGCACACCGTTTATATATGCGGCTGAAAGCTCACCTGCAAGATAAGGGTCTTCCGAAATATATTCGAAGTTTCTTCCGCAAAGAGGCGAACGCTTTATATTTACGGCAGGACCGAGCAGTACGGATACGTCTTCTGCACGGCATTCTTCACCGAGCGTTTCGCCCATCGACAGCATAAGCTCACGGTCAAAGCTGCAGGCGGTAGCGCAAGCGGCAGGGAAGCATACTGCTTTAATGCTTTCGTTAGGGTCGACGGTATCAATATCCTGTTTGCGAAGTCCGTGAGGGCCGTCGCTTACCATAACATCGGGAATTCCGAGACGGTCAACTTTTTTCGTGTGCCAGAAATCCGCACCCGAACAAAGACCTGCTTTTTCTTCAAGTGTCATTTCAGAAATAAGTTTATCAATATCGTGCATTTTACTATTCCTTTCTGTGTGAAAATTGGTTATTTTGATGATTCAATTATAGCATTTGCATCCGGAAATGTCTATAGATTTTTCCGAAATTTTCATATAAATTCTACATAGGTATAATGCCGATTTCACACGGCAATAATATAATCCGGATATAAACCGTAAAAGGAGGGTTTCAATGAACAGGAAAATGAAGAAGTACAGGTATATCATATCTGCGGTTGCGGCGGTTGCCGCTGTATCCGTAATTTTATCCGCCTGCACATCAGACAGTGAGAGCAATGCGTCATCTGCCGCACCGGGTCTTTCGACTTCGGCTCAGGAAAGCGCAGGAAACTCATCGGGAAATACAAGCGGCTCGGAAAGCAACGATAAAAACAGCACATTATCAGCAAAGGGTCTAAGAAACGCTATAGCAAAGGCATACGGCGACAAATATCTGCCGGATCAGACTATGGATACGGAAATGCTTGAAAGTGAGTTCGGGCTTAAAAAGGATATGTATGATGAGGTTGTAGCGGAAGCGCCGTTAATAGGTTTCCACCCGGACAGGCTTGTAATAGTCAAGCCGAAAAAGGGTAAAGAAGCCGATGTAAAGCGTGCGCTTGAGGACGCACTGCTTGTTATGAAGGAACAGCAGATGCAGTATCCCGTAAATGTTGCGAAGGTAAACGCCGGCAAGGTGCTTGAAAAAGACGGTTATTACTGCTTTATGATTCTTGGCGAAACAGACGATACAAGCGAAAATGACAATGATGCGGCAAAGTTTGCGGAAAAGCAGATCGACATCGGCGTTAAAGCCTTTGATAATTATTTTGCGTAAACGTGTAAGCGATTTTTTTGAAAATTAGTGTTGACAAATCGCAAAAACAGTGCTATACTCTAAAACGATAACAAGAATGCGTTGACGAGGAAGTCGGCGGGAAAAGCCTCACAGAGAGCCGTTGGAGGTGTGAAACGGCAGGTAATACCGCAAAAGATAATCACCTCTGAGCAGACAGGCAGAAACAGCAGTAAGCCTGTACGGGTACTCCCGTTACAGAGTAGCATATTGACGGATATGTACAGAGCGGCTCGTTATCAACGGGCAATAAGAGTGGTAACACGGAGACTTCAAGCCTTCGCCTCTTGAAACGATAAGTTTCATAAGGCGGGGCTTTTTTATTTTATCAGCTACCTAAAAGTGCTTTGTATCATTGAAATCGCAGAATCATTTATAAAGCAAAGACAGGAAAGGAAAGAAGAAAGATGTTGACATTAGACAAGGTTTATCATGCGGCTTTTAAACTGAAAGAGGTAATAAGACCTACCGACCTTATTCACGCTCCACAGATAAATCCCGATGCGGATGTTTATCTCAAGACGGAAAATTTACAGGTGACAGGCTCGTTCAAGGTAAGAGGTGCTTACTACAAGATTTCTACCCTTACAGACGAGGAGAAGAAGCACGGTGTTATCGCCTGCAGTGCGGGAAATCACGCTCAGGGTGTTGCTCTTGCGGCGCAGAGAAGCGGTATCAAGTCGATAATATGCCTGCCGGACGGCGCTCCGATTTCAAAGGTCGAGGCTACAAGAAGCTACGGTGCGGAGATATGTCTTGTTGAGGGCGTATATGACGATGCATACAACAAGGCTTTACAGCTCCGTGACGAACACGGATATACATTTATTCACCCGTTCAACGATGAGGATGTAATTGCAGGACAGGGAACGATAGGTCTTGAACTGCTTGAACAGCTTGACGATATAGACGCTGTTGTAGTGCCTATCGGCGGCGGCGGACTTATTTCGGGCGTTGCTTTTACTATGAAGTCATTAAAGCCCGATATAAAGATTTACGGTGTTCAGGCGGCTGGCGCACCCAGTATGCAGACATCTGTCAAGGACGGCAAGATAGAGTGCCTTGACCACGTTTCCACCATAGCAGACGGTATCGCAGTAAAGGAGCCCGGCTCAAATACATTCGAGCTTTGCAGAAAGTATGTAGATGATATTGTAACTGTTACGGATGATGAAATTTCGACCGCTATACTTACGCTTATAGAAAAGCACAAGCTGATAGCCGAGGGTGCAGGCGCAGTTCCCGTTGCGGCTGTTATGTTCAACAAGGTTCCCGTAAAGGGCAAGAAGGTCGTATGCCTTGTATCCGGTGGTAATATTGATGTAACGATTCTTTCAAGAGTAATCAAGAGAGGTCTTATAAAATCCGGACGTACCTGCCAGCTTAATATTGCACTTATCGACAAGCCCGGTCAGCTTAAGGGCGTATCGCAGATAATCGCAGACCTCGGCGGTAACGTTATATCCGTTCACCACGAGCGTGCAAACGAGGGCGAGGATGTCAACGGCTGCTATCTGCGTGTTGAGCTTGAAACAAGAAATTATGAGCATATCGCTCAGATAAGAAAAGCACTTACTGATGCAGGATACAGCATCGAGTAATAAATCAAAGGAAGGTAATGACAATGGAAAAGATTCATACAGACAAGGCGCCTGCCGCAATCGGTCCTTATTCACAGGCGATAGTTCACGCAGGTGTGCTTTACACATCGGGTCAGATCGCAATCAATCCCGAAACATCTGAAGTTGAGGCGAAGGACATCGAGGGTCAGACACATCAGATATGCAGGAATTTAGGCGAAGTTTTAAAGCAGGCAGGAACGAGCTTTGAAAATGTTATCAAGACGACCTGCTTCTTAGCCGACATGGGCGACTTTGCAAAGTTTAATGAGGTATACGGTCAGTATTTCACATCAAAGCCTGCCCGTTCTTGCGTTGCGGTAAAGGCACTGCCTAAGGGTGTTCTTGCCGAAGTCGAGGTTATCGCTAAGGTCTGATAATATCATAATTACGCTTACCGCATCGGCTTTTGTCGGTGCGGTTTTTGTTTTGCTGTGCAAAACAGTGGCGTACCGTCACTGTGGCTTGACAGCCACTTAATTTAATGCTATAATAACAACGAATAAGCGGTGACTAACCGACAGAATCAACCAAACTGAAAGGCGGTGCATTAATGCCAGGTATTCACGAATCCGGCGAGAACTATCTTGAAACTATCCTTGTTCTCAGAGAAAGAGGGATAGAAGTACGTTCTATTGATATAGTACACGAAATGGAGCTTTCAAAGCCGAGTGTAAGCCGTGCTATGAGTATACTCAGAAGCGGCGGTTTTATAGAGGTGGATAAGGACGGGTATATAACGCTTACAGAACCCGGCGAGGAGATAGCACAGCGTATATATGAACGTCACAGAGTGCTTACCGACTGGCTTATCGGTATAGGCGTAGACGAAAAAACGGCTGCAGAGGATGCGTGTAAGCTGGAACACGATATAAGCTCAGAATCGTTCGACAAACTGAAAAAGCATATAAAAGAAAAGCACGTTGCCGCAGAAAATGTGTAACGATTTAGTTTTATATCACGGTTGCCTTAAACTAACTTATATACGGCAATCAGGGGAAAGAAAAGAGGAATGTCAGAGTGGGGCAGGAACAACCGAAAATTATCGACGCCAACAGTATAATTACACCGGACAACAAATTATATCACGAGTTTGTGGAGTGTATATCGTCTGCGCTTGATGCGAGAGATCCGTACACGGGAGATCATTCGAGGAGGGTCAGCGATACGGCTACGGTCCTTGCAAAAATGCTGGGACTTGCAGATGACGAAATACAGGAAATACATTTAGCCGCTCACCTGCATGATATAGGAAAAATCGGAATACCCGATTCCATATTGCTGAAGCCGGGCAGACTTGACGATGAAGAATGGGCGCTGATGAAACAGCATCCGCAGATAGGAGCGGATATACTGTCAAAGTCGCCCAGCTTTTCGAGAATATCCGCAATAATACTTCATCACCACGAAAGATATGACGGAAAGGGCTACCCGTTTGGTGCAAAGGCGGATGAGATTCCAATCGGCGCAAGAATAATCACCGTGTGTGATTCGATTGATGCAATGGCATCGGCAAGAGCGTACAGAAAAGCGCTTCCGCTTGATATAGTCAGAAATGAAATAGAAAAGAATATCGGACTTATGTACGATCCTGCGGTGGCAAAGAAAATGCTTGACAACTGGAGTATAATAAAAGAGATGTACGGACACGGCAAGCTTTGCGGAGAGTGTCATTTCTGCCGTGATAACGGCGAGGAAATCTGAAAGAAGGTCTTTTTTATGAAAACGTTGCAGCAGATTGTTGATGAGAGCGGATCTATAGTGTTTTTCGGCGGTGCGGGAGTGTCTACCGAAAGCGGTATCCCCGACTTCCGTTCGGCAGACGGCTTATATAATCAGAAATATGATGTTCCGCCGGAGGAACTTTTAAGCCACGAATATTTCTTTGAGCATACCGGGAAATTCTTTGAATTTTACCGTGAGAAAATGCTGTGCCTTGACGCAAAGCCGAACAAGGCGCATTTGAAGCTGGCCGAGCTTGAAAGGGCAGGAAAGCTGACTGCGGTCATAACGCAGAATATTGACGGTCTTCATTCGGCGGCAGGAAGCAAGACGGTTTATGAGCTACACGGAAGCGTTCACAGAAACTACTGCCTTAAATGCGGAAAAAGCTACAGCGCAGAGGATATTCTCAGATCCGAAGGTGTTCCTCATTGCGAATGCGGAGGAATAATAAAGCCTGATGTTGTGCTGTACGGCGAAAATCTTGATGACAGGACGGTAACCGGTGCGCTGGCGGCGATAGAAAGCTGTGACACGCTGATTATCGGCGGAACTTCGCTTACAGTATATCCTGCGGCGGGATTTATACGTTATTTCGGCGGCAGAAATCTGGTGCTTATTAATATGTCTGCCACTCCTTATGACAGCAGGGCAGACCTTGCCATACATGATAAGGTCGGAGAGGTGCTGGACAAGATAAAGGTAAACTGACAAATACCCCTTGCAAATTTACTGCAAGGGGTCAGTCCGTCGAAAAAGTCAAGCAGAAATGCTTGGCTTTTTCATTGATATGTGGTATAATAAATATGGTGATGAAAGGT
>PPYF01525180.1_pt1 | contig 50620 bp, 39 predicted proteins | sample 1559871 | NCBI WGS metagenome assembly PPYF01 (sample SAMN08240021, study PRJNA423297) | Human gut metagenome, whole genome shotgun sequencing project.
CACCTTGCTCGTTTCAGGGGGCAGATACGGACGGGGAGAAAATATGCAAGGCTTTTGGTGAAAAATTTTCAACCGCCCCGCTGGACGGATTGAAAAATTTTCGCCAAAACCCGTAGGGCGCGAAGCGGGCTTGCAGATTTTTAGGGGTCCCGGCCGTAGCTTCGCACCCTGAACTACGGCAAGGTGAAGTCATTGACAGGGTGATAAAATGAGGAAATGGCTATATGGGGAAAAAGAGAACTGAAATATGGCAAGATTCGGGGCTGGCTGTGCCGACTGGATTAATTAGAAGATAATAATGTTCCAGAATGCTATTTCAAGTTGAAATCTATCCATATTAATAAGTAGTCATTTTCTTCAAATGTATGTTATCATATAATAAAAGAATTCTGCATGCTCTCTCCCTTTTGTAAAATTCAAATTGTCTACAAAATCCCTCTCTACTTTCGCCCCCAGATTTCTACATAAAGGACAAAAAGAATAAAAAAACACTCAATGAGAACATTGCAAATAGGTAATTTAATGCCCCGCCTTCCTATTATTCAGGGAGGAATGGGAGTCGGTGTCTCTTTATCGGGCTTGGCTGTGGCAGTAGCCAACGAAGGTGGCATCGGAGTTATTTCCGCTACCGGACTTAGTCTTTTATATGCCAAGTCATCCGATAGTTTTGTGGAAGCCGGAAACCGTGGTCTGACAGAAGAGATACGCAAGGCACGGGAAAAGTCGAACGGTATCATCGGCGTGAATATCATGGTGGCACTTACCAACTTCGTAGAACTGGTAAAAACCAGTATAGCAGAAAAAGTGGATATTATATTCTGTGGAGCCGGACTCCCGTTAGACTTGCCCTCTTTTCTTACGGAGGATTGTTCCACTAAATTAGTACCTATTGTATCTTCTGCCCGGGCCGCGAAATTGATTTGTCAGAAATGGATAACTACCTATCGGTATCTTCCCGATGCGATAGTGCTTGAAGGCCCGAAAGCAGGCGGCCATCTGGGATATAAAGAGTCTCAGTTGGAAGATGCGACTTTTTCATTGGAAGCCCAATTGCCTTTGGTGATAGCTGAAATTTCTGTTTTTGAGGAAATGTATCACAAAAACATTCCTGTCATAGCAGCCGGAGGTATCTATACGGGAGAAGACATGTACCGCATGTTGGAACTGGGAGCCTCCGGCATTCAGATGGGAACCCGCTTTGTTGCAACCACCGAATGTGATGCAGCCGATGCTTTTAAAAGATTGTATGTCAGTTCCCGGCAACAAGATATTAAGATTATTAAAAGTCCGGCAGGAATGCCTGGGCGGGCTATTCGCACTCCTTTTTTACAGAGAGTGGAGGACGGTACGGAACATCCCGGATGCTGTCCGTTTCATTGCATCAGGACTTGCGACAGTAAAACGAGCCCTTATTGCATTGCACTCGCTTTGTATCATGCTTATAAAGGAAACTTTGAAAAAGGATTTGCTTTTGCCGGTTCAAATGCTTTTAGAGTCGAGCGTATCGTTACAGTCAAAGAGATGATGAAGGAGCTTATCGGTGAATATCAACAGGTTTGCGAATTAATTGAATCAGAAACATCAGTAAAGAAGATATGAAGATAACAATCAGATATTTTATGCTTCTGTCCCTGTTTCATACAGCCGCGTCTGCTTTTTCTACGGTACATGCTCAAAACGTAACCTCGGTGTCGGGTATGGTAAAAGATTCCATTTCCGGTGAACCTTTGCCTTTTGTTTCCGTGTATTTTGAAGGTACTACAATAGGGATGCTAACCGATGAAAACGGAAGATTCACTCTGCAACATAAAGGAAAACATTTGAAACTCTCCGCATCTTCTCTGGAATATAATCCAAAAACAATCTCTTTAAAAGCAGGACAAAAGAATGAAGGACTGGAATTGCTGCTCCAACCTGCCGTGTTCCAACTATCCGAAGTCGTGGTGAAACCAAAGAGGGAAAAATACCGTCGTAAAGACAATCCGGCAGTGGAACTTATCAAAAAGGTAATCGAGCATAAGGATAAAAATCGTATTGAGTCTAAAGACAAATATCAAGCCGAGGTTTATGAGAAGTTGGTTTTATCGCTGGATGACTTCAAACCCAATCTGGATAAGAACAAAATGCTCCGGAAGTTCAAGTTTATCCAGAATTATGTGGATACCTCGGCGTTCAACGGGAAACCGATCCTGACCGTCTCCGTTCGTGAGAAGCTGTCGGATGTATATTACCGGAAAAGTCCCAAAGTGGCAAAGACGCTCGTAAAGGCCAAACGTATGCAAGGTATTGACTACGGGGTGGATGATGGCGTAGGGATTACTTCCAATCTGGAAGAGATATTCAAAACGGTCAATATATTCGATAATAACATCCCTATTTTACTAAATCGTTTCGTCAGTCCGCTATCTTCTACACAAGCCGTGAACTACTACCAGTATTATATAATGGACACGCTCGATGTGGCCGGCGATCCCTGCATCGACTTGGCTTTTGTGCCCGTGAACCGTCAGAGCTATGGTTTTACCGGACATCTCTACATCACACAAGATGGCCGTTATTCCATAAAAAAGGTACTGCTGAATACTCCTACCGATATCAATCTGAATTGGGTGGACCAACTACGTATAGAACAAGAATTCAAGCAAATGCCTGATAGCACCTGGATAGTCAGCAAGGAGAATACCTTTATTAATTTCTACATAGTGAAAGGCGTACAGAAACTACATGCCCACCATCTGCGGAATTACGACAAATACGATTTCCAGGTACAGAAAGCCGATTCCGTTTTCGGATTGTTGGGAACCGTCCATGTCAGTCCGGAGGCTGTTGAGCAACCGGATACATTCTGGCAGCACAATCGTCCCATACCTTTGAAAGAAAAAGAGGACGCAGTGGGAGATTTGTTGGCAAAGCTGCGAAAGATACCCGTCTTTCATGCCATTAAAAAGACCGCGGAGATACTGATTACCGGATACATTCCGACGGATGGTGATAAGAAAAAGACAAAGTTTGATTTCGGCCCCATGTATAACACCATTAGTGCAAACCGTATAGAAGGACTGCGCCTGCGTGCGGGAGGAATGACAACCGCTAATCTCAACCCGTATTGGTTCGCCAGTGGTTATCTGGCATACGGTTTCAAAGACCGGAAACCAAAATACAACCTCAAACTGACTCATAGCTTTAATAAGAAACTCTATTTTGAAGGAGAAAGCCCGCTCAATAACCTGTCATTTATGCATGAGTACGATCTCTATACACCCGGACAGGACTTTCTTTTTACGAGCAAAGATAACTTGTTTCTTGCTTGGAAGGTAGGTGAACCGATAACCAAAATGCAGTATATCCGTAAAAGCGTGCTGCAATATGAAAAGGAGTGGTTAAACGGGCTTACCTGGAAATCGTGGATGCTTCACCAGAATAGTGAAGCTGCCGGAACGCTCCGGTATATGGAGCGGGATGCGGCTGGTAATCTGCATCTTTTAAAAGATTTTACGACTGCCGAGATAGGGACGCAACTCCGTTTCGCTCCGGGAGAGCGCCTTTACAACGGTCGTGCGGGAAAAGGTTCGTCCTTCAATCTCTCCAAAGACGCTCCGGTATTCAAACTATCCCACCAAATAGGAATAAAGGGAGTTCTTGGTGGAGACTATAATTACCACCATACCGAGGTCAGTGCTGAAAAGCATATCTGGCTATCTTCGTTCGGCAGACTGGATGTACAGGCGAAGGCTGGAAAAGTATGGAGTAAAGTTCCTTTCCCATTATTAATATTACCGAATGCCAACCAGTCCATCACCATCCAGCCGGAATCATTTCATTTGATGAACGCGTTGGAGTTTGTGGCAGACCAATACGTGTCGTTTAATGCCACTTATTACTTGAAAGGATGGATATTGAACCGTATTCCTATCATTAACTGGCTACGGCTCAGGGAAGTCGTTTCCTTTAATATGATCTATAGTGGATTGACTGATAAGAATAATCCGGCGCTTACTCCAGGATTGTTTATGCTTCCCGAAGGGACAAGACCGCTTGGTAAAACGCCCTATATGGAAGCCAGTATCGGACTGGACAATATCTTCAAGATATTACGCATCGATTATTATCGAAGGCTGACCTACCTGAATGGTCCGGGTATCCAAAAAAGTGGTTTCCGGGTAGCACTTCGATTCTCATTCTGATCGTTTATAGAACACTAATAATTGATATATGAACAAACTTGATAATCTACGACAAGAAACAAATGCCTCGTCTCTGATCGGTATTTTTAATGATTGTTTTCCACCTATTATGGATGGAGTTTCGGTCGCTGTGATGAACTATGCCCACTGGCTCCACCGGAAAACTGGAAATGTATGCGTTATCACTACTAAATTACCACATTGTCAGGATAGTCAACCCTATCCTGTTTACCGCTATTCTTCTTTACCCATTCCGATGAGGAAGCCTTATCGTATCGGGATTCCGCAAGTGGACTGGCCTTTTAACCGCCGAATGGCTCAAACTCCTTTCGGACTGCTTCATGCGCATTGCCCGTTTTCTTCCGGTACACTTGCCAAGCGGATCGCCCAAAGGCAAAGCATTCCACTCGTTGCCACTTTCCATTCCAAGTTTCGGGACGATTTCGAACGGATTATTCCCAATCAATCCATGGTAGATTACATGATCCGTCGCATTGTCCGATTTTACGAGATGGCCGATGAAGTCTGGATACCTCAGCCTGCCGCGGAGGAAACACTGCGTGAATACGGTTATAAGGGGCCGGTCGAAGTAGTTGATAATGGAAGTGATTTCCGTATGGAAGAATCTCCGGAGCAATTCCGTCTGCTTGCCAGACGCCAGTTAGGACTACGTGCTAATGAATTTACTTTCCTCTTTGTCGGGCAGCATATCTGGGAGAAGAATATTGCGTTTCTGCTCAATGCGCTATCTACACTAAGGGATATACCGTTCCGCATGTTTTTTATCGGCACGGGATATGCTGAAAAGGAAATAAAACAACTGGTAGAGAAGCTTGGACTCGCTTCCCGTATTGTATTTGTCGGTTCCATTACAGACCGTAACCGTTTGAAAAGTTATTATGCGGCAGCGGATCTTTTCCTGTTTCCCTCTTTCTATGACAATGCTCCGCTTGTGATACGTGAAGCGGCCGCGATGCAAACACCTTCCGTTCTGTTGCAAGGCTCCACCTCTGCGGAGATTATCCGGCATGGAGAGAATGGGTTCCTTTCGGCTGATAATACACATGATTTTGCCTTACTTATTCGTAACCTGACGGATCACCCGGAGCAAATCCGGCAGGTGGGACTTGCCGCTTCACAATCCATCTCCCGCTCATGGAGCGACATCATGGATGAAGTACTCGACAGATATACGCACATCATACATCGCTATCACCAATGGAAATAGAAAATACGGCAGTCGATATGATGACTAAGAAACAACGGGGATCGCTCCGCGTTTTTCGGCTCATGATTCCTTTGCTGATAGGCATTGCCGTGACGGGTATATTATTCTATCAGGAGTTTTATTCGGAAGCATGGGGGCAATTCCGGTTTACATGGGTGGAAGGAGCATGTATTATACTGGCTTTTCACTTTATAGTGATGAGAGATTTGAGTATGATGTGGCGGTTCCGGTTGATGTGTGGACAGGACAAACTATCCTGGCGACAGGCTTTTCACACAAATTTATTGTGTGAATTTACTTCCGCAATTACCCCTTCAGCGGTAGGCGGTTCGGGGTTGATCGTTTTGTTTTTGAAAGCGGAAGGCGTTCCGGTAGGTAAAGGAACCGCAGTAATGATGTCTACTTTGTTTCTGGATGAGCTTTGTCTGGTAGTTGTTTGTCCTTTGCTTTTTTTAATCTTCCCCGAAGAAAAATTATTCGGTACATCCGTAGGAATTACGGGATTGCATATTACATTTGCAATTATTTATCTGTTGATCATAGCCTGGACTATTGTACTTTATGTGGCTCTTTTCAAGCGTCCCCAAGTAATAGGTGGAATTATTTACCGGTTGTTCCGCATGCCATTATTGAACCGTTGGACAAGTAAAGCGGAAGAGTTTACCAAGAATTTGCAGCTCAGTTCGAGACAAATGGCTGACTGGTCACTCCTTTTTTGGATGAAAGTCGGGATTGCTACATTGGCTGCCTGGTCGTCGCGTTTTCTAGTGGTTTGCGCGTTGTTCCTGCCGTTTATCCCTTTGGGTGAACAGCCACTCGTTTTTGCCAGGCAGTTTATCTTGTGGATTGTGATGACAATCAGCCCCACACCAGGGGGAAGTGGAGTGAGCGAATATCTGTTCTCCACCTGTTACAACGACTTGGTGGGCACGGCAGGAGTCGTCTTTCTCATCACTTGTTGCTGGCGGATAATAACCTTTTATCTCTATCTATTTGCCGGAATCAGCCTGTTACCGGGCTGGATACGAAATAAATTTCATTCAATTGATTAATTACATCTTTATGAAACTATTAATTATCGAAGACGAACGCACCTTGTCTCAAAATATAGCCAACTACCTCTCTAAAGAGGATTACCGGTGCGAACAGGCATATACGTTTGATGATGCCATAGAGAAAGTGACGCTCTATGACTATGATTGCATTCTGCTCGACCTGATGCTACCGGGTGGTAACGGACTGGATATCCTGCAAGTTATCAAACAGAAAACGAATCCGACGGGTGTTGTCATCGTCTCTGCCAAAGATTCGCTGGACGATAAGATCAATGGTATCAAAATCGGGGCGGACGATTATCTGCCCAAGCCTTTCCACCTGTCAGAACTCAGTGTCAGAGTGTACTCTGTTATCCGTGGACGACATTTTTCGGGCAATAACCTGCTAACCAGTCAATCCATTACCATTGATCTTTTAAGTAAGGAAGTGAAAGTGAACGGACAATCTATCGTGCTTACCAAATCCGAATACGAGCTACTGCTCTTCTTTATCAGCAATCGTAACCAGGTGATTACCAAAAGCGCCCTTGCCGAACACCTGAGTGGTGATATGGCGGATATGCTCGACAATCAGGATTTTATTTATGCGCATATCAAAAATCTGAAAGCAAAACTTGCTCATGCCGGTTGTAAGAACTGTATTAAAAATCTTTATGGAATAGGTTACAAATGGAACGAATGAAATGCCTGATGCGTAAAAGTCTTACGCAATTTACGTATTGTGTGGTTGCCCTGTTGGTGCTCTTCCTCCCCGTCTTTTACTTTCTGACGAAGCACTATTACATGAACCATAGTTTGGCGGAGCATCACGTGATGTTCGGTATCATGATGCAGTTCATATTTATCTTCTGCGTGCTAGCTGTCTCGCTGATACTGATGGTTCGTTTCATAACGAGACGCTTGTGGATTCCGTTTGAAGACACACTGGCCCGCTTGGAACGCTTTTCACTGGAAGGGGGTGAGATACCCGAATTCACCCCCAATGACGTGAAAGAATTTACCCGTCTGAACGTGACGCTTACCCAGCTGATGAAAAACAGTCTTCACACTTACCAGATGCAAAAAGAGTTCACCGAGAATGCCTCGCATGAATTGCAAACTCCGCTGGCAGTGATTCAGAGCCAACTGGATTCATTGATGCAATTGGGAGAATTAACCGAGGAGCAGGCGCACATCGTGCAGAATATATATGATTCGTCCCGGCGACTTTCCCGCCTGAATAAGAGCCTGCTGCTGCTTGTCAAGATAGAGAACCGACAATATCTGCAAACCAAAGTCATAGACCTCGCGCAGATACTAAACGAGATACTACCTCTACTGGATAAACTGACCGGTGGGATAACGGTGCATAAACAGATTCCGGAAACACCTGTTTTTACTCGTGCGAACCGGACATTGGTTGAGAGTCTGATTAATAATCTGGTTGTGAATGCCGTGCGTCATAACACACCGGATGGGGAAATATTCGTTTCCCTTCGTTCAGATTGCCTTACCGTTTCCAACACTTCATCGGAAGGCGAATTAAATACAGAACTGTTGTTCCGTCGCTTCAACCGCACTTCCGAAAAGGTAAAAGGTAACGGTTTGGGGTTGGCTATCGTGAAAGCGATTTGCGATTCTCATGGATGGACCATAAGGTATGAATACAAGGAAGGACTGCATCGTTTTATCGTACAAATGTTGAGAGCATGAGGTTGTTTATCCTGCTTCTTTTATGCGGTATATCCGACATGCTGCAAGCATCAGATAGTATTCCGCCTATACAACTTATACACTCTGGCGTATCATTAACAAAGTCAAATTCTTTTCGGCAGACGGTGGATAAAGCAACAGGAACAAGAATTTACCAGATGACTTATATCGGTGTGCCGCTGATTGCCGGAGGGTTGCTGGTTAAGAATAAAGATAAGCATTTTCGTAGCCTGCGGAATGAATACTTGCCTGTATTCAGAAAGCGGTACGATGATTATCTGCAATACCTTCCAGCTGCCGTTATGCTCGGAATGAAAGCGGGAGGTGTAGAAGGGCGTAGCTCGTGGGGAAGAATGCTTGCCTCGGACGCTTTTTCGGTGGCTCTCATGGCAGCGGCAGTCAATTCGTTGAAGACAACTTCCAAAGTGATGCGTCCCGATGGCTCTAATAGCCATTCCTTTCCGTCCGGGCATACGGCTACCGCCTTTATGACCGCCACCATGTTGAGCAAAGAATATGGTGGACAAAGTCCATGGTACAGTATCGGGGCTTATTCAGTGGCAACTGCCACCGGATTAAGCCGGATGATGAACAACAAACATTGGCTTAGTGATGTGATGGTAGGAGCTGGCATAGGAATACTTTCTACTGAATTGGGCTATTACCTTGCCGACTTGATATTTAAAGAGAAAGGCATTCGCCGTTTTTCTACTGAGACAACTTTCGACAGGTTTAGTAAACCCTCTTTCCTAGGCCTTTATCTGGGATTTAATACTCTGCCGGGGCGTCATCGGTTGATAGATAATTCTGGGATCGCTCTTTCAACGGGTAGTAATGCAGGAATTGAAGGTGCTTATTTTTTCAATCCGTATATCGGAATAGGTGGACGGCTCACCATAGCCAATATGCCTGTTATTCTCAATAATGAAGCGCAAGATGAATCGTTGGATATGATTTCGGGCTATGCAGGTACTTATTTTTCCTATCCTTTCTCTTCCCGATGGATGATTGGTAGTAAATTGCTGGCAGGCTACACCTATCTCCCCGAATGCACATTTACTACTATCACTATCGGCAAGAAAGGAAGTATTAGCATGGGAACAGGCTGCTCGCTTACCTTCCGGGCAAAGCAAAACTTAGGAATAAAGTTTTTTTTCGATTACAACTTGATGAAATCTCCCATTCCTCTAAAAACAAGGCTTTTGCAAGTACTTACGGTAGGAAGTGTGGTAGCCGTTTCTTTTTAAAATATAAGGCAAATGGATTACAGAACTCATCCCATAAAAAAATTATGGTACGATTAGTCTCTCTTAAATTCAAAATGTCTACAAATTCATCTCTTATCTTTGTTTCTTTTTTCTGTATAGCAGATAAAAGAAATCAATAATAATTAAACTACAAAAATCAAAAAAGTATTATTTGCGATTATGTTGTATGTGGTATCCAATACTTCCATGCAACTACGAAAAAAAAATCAAGGTTATAGCAATAGGATGAGTGATGAAATTTTAATATTCAGAACCTCTGTCAGAACGGAGAAAGATATTGAGCGGATAGGAGTACTGTTTGTTCATATGTCCTGTATTCACAAATGGAATGTGGATTTTGAAGATTGGGAAAAGGTTTTGCGGATAGAAAGTCAAGGAATTACTGCTGAGAATATAATTGACGCATTGCGGACAATCGGCATTGTTGCCTCTGAACTGGAATAAAAGATTTATAGCAATTAATGGCAAGCAACGGATGAATTGTATGAAAAATTATCATGAAAACGGTATTGGTCGTGGAAGATGAAAGAACGTACGCTCGCATAATAACCAACTGGTTGATAAAAAACGGGATGAATGCTCGATATGTCTTGTCAATTAGTGCTGCGAAGGAGTTTGTGCTGGGCCAAAAGATAGATCTGATATTATCGGATTTTAACCTGCCAGGAGGAAATTGTATGGAGTTATTTAGCTGGATGCGTGCAAATGGCTATAGAATACCATTCCTTATTATGACTGGATTTGGAAATATAGAAAAGGCAGTAGATGCCATAAAGAGAGGAGTGGATAATTATTTAATCAAGCCAATACAATCTGAAAAAGTATTGAATATTATAGATGATCTCTTTATTGAAAGCGAAAAAACTTCGAAAAGTCCGTTTGTCTACTATTATGGGAAAAGTCCGCTGGCATTAAAAACACAAGAATATATACGGATTGCGGCTCCGGTAGAATCGCTGACAATATTGTTGCGTGGTGAATCAGGAACAGGAAAAGAATATGCAGCCCGACAGATATATGCTATGAGCAAAAGGTCAAATGCTCCTTTTATAGCTGTAGATTGTGGTACGTTACCTAAAGAATTAGCGGCATCGGAATTGTTTGGATATGTAAAAGGAGCTTTTACCGGGGCTACTGAAAACAAAACCGGATTATTGGCTGCTGCCAACCACGGAACATTATTCTTGGATGAGATTGGCAATCTGGGATTGGATGTACAAAGGCTCATGCTTCGATTTTTGCAGGAGAAAAAATACAGACCTGTGGGAGGTAAAGAAGAAGTTAAAGCAGATATCCGTTTGTTGGCCGCCACCAATGAAAATTTAGAAAAAGCTATAGCAGAAGGGCGGTTTAGAGAGGATTTCTTTCATCGACTGAACGAATTCCCGATTTATATACCCTCGTTAGCTGAATGTCCGGAAGATATATTACCATTAGCTGAATTCTTTTTAAAGTTGGCCAATAAAGAGTTTGAAAAAGATATTAAGGGCTTTGATTGTGAAGTACAACAGATATTAAAAAAATATGCCTGGACAGGAAATCTTCGTGAATTACGTGGCGTGATTCGCCGTGCGGTTTTGTTAGCTAAAAGCGAATGGATTACGTCCGGAGAACTTATTATACAAATGGATGACAAGTCAACTGAATCCAAACCTTTGGATAATGGACGCATGATGCGGGAAGCAATTGTCAAAATGCTTGTAGTCACTGGTAATAACAAGCGTAAGGCTGCCAAACTTTTGGGAATTGCACGGAGTACACTCTATGCAAGAATGAAGAAATATCATATAGAATAAAAAGAGTTCAAATACCGGACACAAAGTGTCTGGATGGACATGTTCCATCAAGACATATACTATTTGTAAAAACTGCAATATACTGATAAATAGTCATATTACTATTTGAAATTTAACGGCACAACTATTGTCTCTTTATTTATATGTCAGCAGGCTGAGAATAAAAAGTTTGTAAAACTAAAAAATGAAAGCCCATGAGAATATTGATTGAGACTACTTTGATTGCAATGTTTACCTCCTATCAGAATCAGCAGGAACTTGCTCCCGGTGAACTGTCTACTGCTTATGAAGAATTCGTATCTCTGCTTGCAGTAATTGCGGATGACGACCGTATTGGACACTTGCGCAGGCTCAACTATACGAAAATAGAATTGACTTTCCTGAAAAAAGCTTGTGATGCCATGACTGAAGGGAGACATATACTCTATGATGTGTATATCAATAAATCACTCGCAGTGCTGGATGCAGAAATTCAGATAATTAAAGACTTCTATATGGAGAATAAATTGTCATCCGTAATCCAGATAAAGCATCAACCGGAAGGTGGAAATAGAAAAAGAACTGTTGCACTGACATGGAATGGTACAGATAGTGATTTGATAGAATTGGTAGCAGCGTTGATGGCGGCAGGAACAATTGGTTCAATGGGAGGGAAAAAAGTTACAGTTGTGGATGTGATTAAAGTTTTTGAGGAAGCTTTTCATCTTAAGGTCAATGCCCTCTACACAAAGCGTGGAAAGGTATTTGACCGTTGCACGGACACAACTCCTTTCATCGACTCGTTGCGTAACAGCTACAACCGAATGCTGGAAGAACGACTGGCATAATAAATGGATTCGCCAACTGACGCCAAAGACAGACTTACATGTCACCTGTCTTGTAGTTCGGTTGGCGAATGCTTTTCTTTGCGATTGATATTCATTTATAAATAGTGGCTTATGTCAATCTTAAAAAGAATCTTATCCCTTTTGAAACGGAGTAAACCAAAGGATGTCTTTGGTTTATTCAACAACCCCGACGCGTCGAAACACGATAATCGGGTATTTGCCATTGCTACCGAAGCTGGTGTGTTACTCTTTTCGAATACTCCGAAAGGAAAAAAGGCACAAGGTAGTTATTTGCAAAGCCTTGCGGACAGCTTTTTCAATCTTACAAAAATACAAGAAACACTACGAATCTACGAGATAGATTTGCCAAACAAAAGGGTGACTGAGTTGGCGGATAATTGCATAGATAAACTATCAAAAGCCGATCTGCGGAGTGAAGAAACGCAATTAAGGCGTTCCGTTGTCAGTTTTACTTCTGATAAATTTGTTGGGCCGGAAGTTCTGGAAGGAGCCGTGTGCAAGGACAAGTTCGATATCAGACCTGATTTTCACAACTTCGACCGTTTGACGAAGGAATTCTCGCTTGGTATCTCACCCCGGAACTATGATGTGGCTTCTTTATTATATATATCGGAAAACGGATATGCAGGTCATGTGGTAGCGGATAAATTCCATCCTTTCAGTTATCAATATGAATTTAGGGAGTTGGCTGAGAAGTTAGGTGATAGCATAAAAGCACGGCAAAACGCACCCTTATCGGCCCATGACTTCGGTTATACAGCCCTGCAAAAAGAAGCGAAAGTGATGGCAGCTGATATCTTGCAATCCGAGTTTCATTTGCACGGCGGGGAGTTCAGCCTTAGCGGAAGAAAAGCTGTGTCCACTATCGAACGCAATCAGAAGCAAGATTTGGAATTCAGTACACTGGACGGTGAAATAGATAAGAGACAGGAACGGAGTCAGGTAAAGCATGTCCCGTCTATCACGGCTAAAAAAGAGAAGAAACAATTAATTCTATAAGGATGATGAATGAAAATAAAATGAATCATGCGGAAAGCGATAGTCTGTATATGACGCTGGATGCTTTTTACAAGCCCGTCTATTTAAGTCTGAGAGGGCAGGGTGAGACTGGGTTTGAACGCTATATCGAAAACAATGTACAGTTTCATGTGGTAGACCGCGAATTTATTCCCGATCACTGAATGTTTCGTTTCGACTTTCGTGACAAAAGCAAAATACCTGAGATTAGGGCGACAGATAATGCCGATTATTTGCAACGATTGTGTCCGGTACTGAAACAGGAAAAAATACATCCTTCGGGAATAGTGCGCTTGCGTGATGCCGCTTTTTGCTGTGAAAGAGGCATTGCGCCTCTCTCAGTAAGCGCTGCGCATTCGGCTCTGACTGAAAATGAAGATTATAATCGGTTGGCGTACCGCTTCGGTATGGACGGTCATGTCATTCGGAACGGGCTGGCTGCTTTTCCCACCTGTACAGCAGTGGAATTCGGAAAGACCGTATGGATATTTAGTAAAGACCAGGCGGGGGATAAAGCATTAAATAAGTTCATGCAAGAGCGAACAGCCAATTTTTTCAAAAAGAAAGTTCAGCCTAAAGAACTCCGCATCTACGAAGTGGCTCCGTTGGATGCAGTTTTCCGCTTCAGTCTGAAGGATTATCAAAAGGCATCGCCTGACTTATTGAAATACGGCATCTGTACCGTTCGTCAGGAAATGACACCCACTTTACGGAACTTTAACCGACTGATGAATAGACTATCGGAACGATTACCACTGACAGGAGAACAGGAGCAAGTGGTATCTGTACTTAACTCACGACCGGATAAGGCAGAATATCAGGCAGTGGCAAAGACTGGCCCATTTAAGAAAAAGGAACAAAGTATCAAACTATAATCAAGTACCAAGATGGAAAAAGAAAAAAACAAGAACAGCGGAAGTGTCTACGTGACAGCCGACAAAGACGGAAATCCTGTGCATATCAGTACCAAGGGCAAAGGTAACGAGGGGCTGATGGACTTCATGCTTGAAGATGTGGAGAAGGCATTGCATCGAAAAGAAATACCTACCGAATGAATAGTTCAGTACAATGTGCCCGATCTTGTGTTCGTTCCACCTCTGTCCGAAGGTAAAAATGAGGATTATTTGCAGCGGTTGGAGAAAGCGATGGATGAGCAGGGAGTCATGCCCCATCGAAACCTGCGAATCTCGGAAGTGGTTTATTGTCTATGGAATGACACAGACCCGCTATCAAAGGACGAACACCATACTCGCATACTCACGCCTACCACGTGGCAAGAGATTATAAACTCGCCTTACATCACCGAAATGCTGGAAGATCTTCGGCAAGGCAACAAGTATTACACGGGAATTGAGACTGAGAAAGGCATATTGCTTTTTGGAAGGGATTTGTTTGGGCAGCACCAATCCAACAATTATCTGCAAAGGAACATTGAGGAGCCTTTCTTTAACTCGGATTTTAAAGGTGATACGCTTACAATCTACGAACTGCGTAGTTGGCCGTCGCTAATGGAAGGTAAGATAAATCTCTGTGAGGATAAATTTGGCGTGGCTTTTACTTCCGAAGAGATTCCTCAAAATGCTTACATAGAGAAATCAGCTTTGAGAAATATCACCGATACCGAAATGTATAATCTAGCTCCTACATGAAAGAATTACCATGAACTAACCGGCTACGACACAGGATTAAACCTGTCAAGTCGTACTGATAATTATGATCTGGCAGTCTTATTATATATAAAGGATAAAGGTTATCCGCAAGGTGGAATGTTTCATGAATATCCTAATAAATTTAGTTTTAGTGAGAACTTTGAAGATATAGAAGAAAAACTTGCAGGGAAGAAAGTCTATGATTCGACGGACGAGCTACAGGAACAGGCGAAGCTATTGACCGTAAATCTGCTGAAGGTACATTTTTCGGATATTCGACAAGAAAATCAAGGTGATAAGATCGTCGTCGAAAAGACCATAAAAACTCCAAAAGGATTACGATTATAAGAGAAGAAAGGAGAATAAGACACATGGAAATGATTTACATGGAAGCCCGACTGTTTAAAAAAATGATGGATCGGTTTGATGCGTTTGTAAATAAGGCGAATGCAGTTTGTGGAAAAAGTAATATGAAAGGTATAGAATCATGACTCGATAATCAAGATGTATGCTTGCGGCTAAATATCTCTTTGCGCACTTTGCAAATGTTTCGCGATACCGGAAAATTGCCCTATTCACAAATCAATCACAAGATGTATTACAAAACGGAAGATGTCGAGCATTTATTGCTTTATGTTCAGAACAACCGCTTGAAGAAATTAAAAAAGTAACTTATCAATAGAATTAAAAATGGAAGATGTTATTACAGAAAGAACTCCGCAGGTAATTGCTTTCTTTCAAACAATGGAATCCATGCTAACCAATATAGAAAGTATGGCCGAAAATTGCAGACCTTTCCTGAATGGCGAACGGTTTATGACCGATAAGCAACTGGCCGATGCCTTAAAAATTAGTCGCAGGACTTTACAGGATTACCGCACCAATGGGATTCTTTCCTATTATATGGTGGGTGGGAAAGTTTTATATAAGGAAAGTGACGTGCTGAAGTTGCTTGAGGATAATTATTATCCGTCCTACAAATAGTCTATTATTAAAAAAGGATTTTATCGGGAGTGATAAAATCCTTTTTTAATGCCACTTATACTGCAAACTTACCTCTGAGTATCTGCATTTCGTCGGATACGGTTCGGTCTAAAACGCGGGCATAAATTTTAGTGGTCCTAATATCAGTATGTCCCAGCATTTTTGCGATCGACTCCGTGGAAACTTTGTTTGCAATAGCCAGACAGGCAAAAGTATGGCGTGCAATGTGCGTGCTCAGCGTCTTTTGAATTCCGCATATATCAGCTATTTCTTTGAGATAACTATTCATTCGTTGATTACAGGGAACAGGCATCACAACACCTTTTCGAACACATTCGGGATGATTTTGATATTTATGAATTAGCTTCATAGGAAGATCGAGTAAAGGTATATTGCACATATTATCTGTCTTTTCCCTTGTTTTGCGAATCCAATAACTACCGTCCATGTCGCGGAAGATATGCTCCGGTTTCAGATGTTGCACATCCGTGAAAGCGAGTCCGGTCAGGCTACAAAAGACGAAAATATCACGGACTACTTCCATTCTTAGAATTGTGAATTCTTTTTCAATCAGTTTATTTAATTCTTCTTCCGTCAAAAACTCACGGTTACTGGCAGTCTGGTGGAAACGGATTTCAACAAACGGGTCATCATCCATCCACTTGTTCACGAGAGCATTCCGGATTATCTTTTTCAGATTTTTCAGATACTTGACTGTCGCATTCTGGGCGCAGTCTTTCTCCGTCTTGATAAAATGCTCGAACTCTTTCACAAACTCCTGATTAATATTCTTCAATGGAATATCAGAGAAACGATATTTCTCTTTCATGAATTCTTCAAGATAGCGGACCGTTCTCTCATATCGTAAAACCGTACCCAATACCACATCTTTATCCAAAAGTTCACGGTATTTCTTATTATGTTCCCTGAAAACTTCCAGCAACATTTTTGGAGATTCACCTTCACCATAGAAATGGCGTTTCAGTATTTCGGCGGTAATGGGTTTGCCATCTTGCTCCAATTCTCTGTGGATACGTAGTACTTTTGTCCGAACCGTTTCAAGATAGTGGTTGAGTTCCTGATGCTTCCGTTCCTTCCCAATCGCACATTCCTTATTACTATTCCACAGGGAAACCTCGACACTGCGTTTGATTTGAACTTCCGCACGTTGGCCATTGATTGTGATGCGTAGGCAAATCGGTGCCTCGCCATTCTTTAATAACTTACTCTTCTTGATGAAAAAGAGGATTGAAAAATAGTTTCTGTCCATACTTTTAAGTTTAAATTTTAATGGTTCAAAAATACTATTTCAAGCCTAAAATCCTGTTACGCAAAACGCAGTGAATCAAAGAGTAAAGTTCAATTCGGTGGACTAAAATCGGACCTAAACAAAGTCCACCTATTTCACCTGTATTTCTTGCTGTAATCTGCCTAAAATGGTGGACCGAGGGGAAAAAGAAATCCCCGATAGTGATTGACTATCAGGGATTTACTTTATTTTCCATCTTGTTTCAGTGATCCAGCTGGGGCTCGAACCCAGGACCCCAACATTAAAAGTGTTGTGCTCTACCTGCTGAGCTACTGAATCGTGCCATTATCAACAATATACAATCATTAATATATGGCTGACGATAAAAAAATCATCTTCTCAATGGTGGGAGTGAGCAAAGCTTTCCAACCAAATAAAAATGTACTGAAAGACATTTACCTGTCGTTCTTCTATGGAGCGAAGATTGGTATTATCGGTCTGAACGGTTCCGGTAAATCTACCTTATTGAAGATTATTGCGGGTCTGGAGAAATCCTATCAGGGAGAAGTCGTCTTCTCTCCGGGATATTCTGTGGGCTATTTGGCACAGGAACCTTATCTGGACAACGCAAAGACGGTAAAAGAAGTAGTAATGGAAGGTGTGCAACCGATCGTTGACGCACTGGCAGAATACGAAGAAATCAATCAGAAATTCGGTTTGCCCGAGTATTATGAAGATCAGGACAAGATGGATATACTTTTCGCCCGTCAGGGAGAATTGCAGGATATCATCGACGCAACCGATGCATGGAATCTGGACAGCAAACTGGAACGTGCGATGGACGCACTCCGTTGTCCGCCCGAAGATCAGCCGGTGGTGAATCTCTCCGGAGGTGAACGCCGTCGTGTCGCTCTTTGCCGTTTGTTGTTGCAGAAGCCGGACATCCTGTTGCTCGATGAGCCTACCAACCACTTGGATGCTGAATCTATCGACTGGCTGGAACAACATTTGCAGCAATACGAAGGTACGGTTATCGCCGTAACCCACGACCGTTACTTCCTCGATCACGTTGCCGGATGGATTCTCGAACTCGACCGTGGCGAAGGTATCCCTTGGAAGGGAAACTACTCATCCTGGCTGGAACAGAAGACCAAACGGATGGAAATGGAAGAAAAGACCGCCAGCAAGCGTCGTAAAACACTGGAACGTGAGTTGGAATGGGTGCGCATGGCTCCGAAAGCTCGTCAGGCGAAAGGAAAAGCCCGTCTTAATTCATACGATAAGTTGCTGAATGAAGACTTGAAGGAAAAAGAAGAGAAGCTGGAAATCTTTATTCCGAACGGTCCCCGTCTGGGTAATAAGGTAATCGAGGCAAAACACGTAGCGAAGGCATACGGCGACAAACTGCTGTTCGATGATCTGAACTTTATGCTTCCTCCTAACGGCATTGTCGGTGTCATCGGTCCTAACGGTGCAGGAAAAACGACTCTTTTCCGTCTGATTATGGGGTTGGAAACGGTAGATAAAGGTGAGTTTGAAGTAGGAGAGACCGTAAAGGTATCCTATGTAGATCAGCAGCATAAAGACATTGACCCGAACAAGAGCGTCTATCAGGTAATCTCCGGTGGTAATGATCTGATCCGTATGGGCGGACGTGATATCAATGCACGTGCGTACCTGTCCCGTTTCAACTTTGCCGGTGCCGATCAGGAAAAACTTTGCGGTGTTCTTTCCGGTGGTGAAAGAAACCGTCTGCATCTGGCGATCGCTTTGAAAGAAGAAGGTAACGTTCTGCTGCTCGATGAGCCGACCAATGACATTGACGTGAACACCCTTCGTGCTTTGGAGGAAGGGTTGGAAGACTTTGCAGGTTGTGCGGTAGTCATCTCTCACGACCGTTGGTTCCTTGATCGTATCTGTACGCATATCCTTGCTTTTGAAGGAGACTCTAATGTATTCTACTTTGAAGGTTCCTATTCAGAATATGAGGAAAATAAATTGAAGCGTCTGGGCAATGAAGAGCCGAAGCGTGTTCGTTATAGAAACCTAATGACTGACTAGTATTTACTGACAGATTACAAGTTAAATCTCGCTTAATATACGAAAGTGAAAGGCTCTGCAAACATTGCAGGGCCTTTATTGTTTTCGAAAGCAATAAAATGTTTATCTCTCTTAAAAGAATGTAGCATAATTGTCATCTAAGTCTAAATAATATTAATTATCTTTGTGCACAGTTTCAATGAAACAAACAATTAGTATTAACTAATAAATTACATTATGTTGAAGAGAATGCGGTCTTTTTTAGTGGTCGTAATGTTACTGATTACTGCTACGATGAGTGCGCAGGTTACCACAGCAAGTATGAGTGGTAAAGTAACAGCACAAGATGAACCTATTATTGGAGCAACGATCGTTGCTATTCATGAGCCCTCCGGTACCCGCTATGGTACAGTGACCAATGTCAGTGGGCAATTCAATCTGCAAGGTATGCGTACGGGCGGTCCTTACAAAGTCGAAATCACCTATGTTGGCTATCAGTCAGCCATTTACAAGGGTATCCAGTTGTCATTAGGAGAAAACTACGTATTGAATGTTTCTTTGAAAGAAAGTTCAGAGTTGTTGGATGAAGTAGTAGTAACAGCACCAAAAACTATCGAAAAAATAGGTACTGTTACTAATGTAAGTGAACGTCAGATGAATACTTTACCTACTATTAACAGAAGTATAACAGATTTCACAAAGCTCTCTCCTTATGCAGGTGGAAGCAGTTCTTTTGCGGGACGTGATGGACGTTATAACAATATAACGATTGATGGTGCTTCGTTTAATAATAGTTTTGGACTAAGTTCTAATAATTTACCTGGAGGAGATTCTCAACCCATATCTTTAGATGCAATCGATGAGATTACTGTAAATGTCTCTCCTTACGATGTTAAATATTCCAACTTCACAGGTGCTTCTATTAATGCTGTAACAAAAAGTGGAACAAACTCATTTTCGGGTACTGCATATACTTATCATAAACCAAGAGGATTTGCAGGGAGTTCTATTGACGGTGAGGATATTCTTAAAGCAAAAGAATACAACTCTCATTCATATGGTGTAACTTTTGGAGGTCCAATCATTAAGAACAAGCTTTTCTTCTTCTTGAATGCTGAAATTGAAAATAAGGAAACTCCGGGGGTAACTTGGCTTCCTAATCAAGATCAAAATGGAACAGGGGATAGTGGAAAACGTATCTCACGTACTTGGGTGGGTGATATGCGTACTATCAGTGACTTTGTTAAAACTAAATATGATTATGACCCTGGACAGTATGAGAACTTCAATAATTTCCAAAGTGATAATTGGAAGTTAATGGCTCGTATTGATTGGAATATACATCAGAATCATAAATTGACAGTACGTTTTAATTCTGTTTCCTCAGAAGATGACAGAGAAGTAAGCGCTAAGTCCACTATTATAACTAGTACTAATTCTAATCGTTATGGTTTGGATGCCTTTTCTTTTGGTAATTCAAACTATAAGATGAAAAACGTAGTAACATCGATAACAGGTGAGTTAAATAGTCGTTTCTCGAATAATGTTCAGAATAAACTGTTAGCCACATATACTCATATAAGTGATACACGTGAGCAGAAAGGATCTGATTTTCCTTTTGTCGATATCTATAAGGATGGAAAGCAATATATAACTTTAGGTACAGAAGTGTTTACTCCTAATAATCAGGTTATCAATAATGTATTTAGTCTTGTTGATAATGTGAGTATATCATTAGGAAAACATGAATTGCTTGCTGGTGTTTCTTTTGAACGCCAATATTTTAAAAATTCTTATTTGAGAGGCCCTTACGGATATTATCGTTATGATTCAATGGATGATTTTATGCAGGGAAAAGTACCTACCATTTATGGTATTACATATGGGTATAATGGTAATGATGCTCCAGGTTCTGAGTTGACATTCGGAATGGCTGGTGTGTATGCCCAAGACGTATGGTCTCTTACTCCTAATTTTCGTTTGACTTATGGCTTACGTCTGGATATGCCAATATATATGAATTCATTGGATTCTAACAAGTCAATAGAGGAATTAGCTTTTGTAAATAATACTCATGTCGATATTTCTAAGTGGCCGAAGACACAAGTCTTGTTTTCGCCAAGAGTCGGTTTTAATTGGGATGTAAAAGGTGATCGCTCCGTAATTGTATCAGGAGGCACAGGAATCTTTACTGGATTGTTACCTTTTGTATGGTTTACTAATCAACCAAGTAATTCAGGTTTATACCAAAATATGGTAGAGTATAATACACAAAAAAATCCGGGCTCTTTACCTGCTGACTTTGGTTTTAATCCTAATTATAGAGAAACTCTGCAGAAATATCCCAGTTTATTTCCTTCTACACCTTCAGAACAAGCACCTGATGTTATAGCGTATGTAGATCCTAAGTTTAAGATGCCGCAAGTTTGGCGTAGTAATTTGAATGTGGATATTCAACTGCCATATGATTTTATGTTATCTGTTGGAGCAATGTATACAAGAGATATTTACAATGTTGCGCAGATCAATATGAATGAGGCGGAGCCTACGGGTGTGTATAATGAACAACCGGATCGTATTTATTGGGCTTCAAAAAAATACGAGTATAATGATTATACTAATGGTAAGAATGTAGTGGTGAAACTTTCTAATGGGGAAGATAAAGGATATCAATATTCTTTTAATGCTATTTTGACAAAGAAATACGATTTTGGTTTTACAGGGTCTATCGGCTATACTTATACAATGGCTAAAGATCTGACTGCAAATCCTGGGTCAGCACCTAATTCAGCATGGCAAAATAATGTGGCAGTAAATTCATTGAATGATCCTGGAGTATCTTATTCTTTATTTTCTACGCCCCATCGTATTATTGCTAATGCTTCTTATGAAATTAATTATGCTAAATGCTTAAAGACAACGTTCTCGTTGTTTTATTCAGGATATCATACTGGACGTTATTCCTATACATACTATAATGATATGAATGGTGATGGCAATTATTCGGATTTAATATACGTGCCTAACTCTCAGGATGAAATGACCTTTGTTGATATTACAGATAAAAGTGGTGCTATTACTTATTCTGCTGTAGATCAAGCTAAAGATTTTTGGGATTTTGTGAACAATGATTCTTATCTTAAAGATCGTAAGGGAAAATATGTGGAACGTAATGGATCTTTGACACCTTGGATTAATCGCTTTGATTTTAAAATTGCTCAGGATTTTTATGCAACTTTAGGTGGGCGCAAATATGGAATACAGGTTAGCCTTGATATGTTGAATGTAGGAAATATGATTAATTCAAAATGGGGAGCATATCAATCTTGTGGTCTCAAGAGTTATGACAATGTACAGTTATTAAAAACTGCTAGCAAAGTTGGTGAACCCTTGACTTACCAGATAAATGCTAATTCACGTGAAGCTTTTAAAGAAAGATCATCATGGCAATATACCAATACCATAGGTAGTGCATGGTCTATGCAATTAGGAGTAAAAGTTACTTTCTAATACAAGTTTTAAAGTTAATAAGAAGGATTTTATTTTAATGGGAAGCCAGTTAATTCATTATGAGTTAACTGGCTTTTTTGTTGCCTTACTATATAGTGATGTACAGCGTAAAGCTTATAACCTCATCCTCATCACCACCGGATTATGATCACTATACTCCAAATCCGGAGAGAAGTAATCCACCCCTTGAAACTCTGACGAATGGAGGATATAGTCGATTCTCAGCAGATGCTTGAAATATCGGAAAGTGTACATATACCCATGTCCGCAGGTCTGAAAACCATCATTCATCTTTTCTCCTTTTACCGTTTGATATACATATGAAGAAGGGAGAGAGTTGAAGTCACCGCATACCAGGGTGGGATAGGGAGAAGCGGAAATCAATTGATTGATATGTTCAGCTTGTGCGGCACGTTTCTTGAAGTTCTCATGCAGACCACCGGCAAGGGTGAGAGCGGCACGTTCCGCATGGTCGGTATCGTCTGCACGAAGTTCTTTTTCCAGTTTGCGCTTGTTGCGGCTGACTTCCGTAGTCTGCAGATGATTGTTGAACAGACGGATTGTTTGGCCGTTAATGTCGATATCACACCACAGGCTGCAGTTGTTGGAATTTGGGTAGGTGACGAGCTGCTTCTCCTTGATAGGATAACGGCTGAACACAGCCAGTTGTAAGAGACTCTCCCCGGCAGGAGAAGAAGGTACATAGTAATACGGCCATTCGGAAAGAACGGTGCGAAGACTGTCAATACCAAATTCATGATTGATCCCAAACTCTTGAAAACAGAAAATATCTACACCGAGCTCCTTCATGTAAGCAGCGATTTCCTTGCATGAGAAACCTGTGTGCTCGTGATTAAAGCTGTTAACGTTATAGGTGGCAATAGTCAGTGCTGATTCGGTGCCCCTTTCGTTTTTCTTCAGAGACGAAGATTCAGTATTCGGTTGGGAAGCCGAATCAAAAAGCGGGGACTGGAGGACACGGGTCAGATACCCCCAATTTCCCAGTATGGCGATTAAAGGAATGAAAACCCAGCATCGCCAGCGAACCGTCCAATAGATGGCAGAGGCGACATTAGCCAGCAAAAGTATCGGCAGAACCAATCCGATAAAGGGCATCAGCTTAAAGCCGCCCGGCGAAGCATCTCCGGCGAAGGCTCCGGCTAATGTGAAACCTGCCAGAATGCTCGTCAGCAGGATAGACAGGTAGTAAAGTAATCTATATAAGGCTTTCATTTTATGGTAACCATTTATTAATCATATCCTTGAGCTTCGCTTGCGAGATCGGCTTGGCGATGAAGTCGCTGCATCCGGCATCCATTGCAGCTATCTGATCCTGTTGATAAGCATAAGCACTTTGTGCGATAATGGGCACAGTAGGAGAGAGCTCACGAATGATCTTCGTAGCCTCCAGACCGTCGAGATTAGGCATTTTAATATCCATCAGAATAAGATCCGGCTTCGCTTCATCGTATGAGGTAACGGCCTCCATACCGTCTCGTGCACGTATAAGCCTGTACTTTCTTCCAAGAATAGCCTTCAGTAAGTCGAAGTTACTGTCCTCATCTTCCGCTATCAGAATAGTCCGCTGGCTTGGAGAGGCATTGGCGGAAATACTACCGGAACTATCATCGTCCGTACTTCCGGAAGTCTTTTCAGAATCCTCCTTGACAGACGTTTCTACTGACGTCTCCGTAGAAGCCATGTCAATCTTCATCGAACCCGTGTCGGTCGGATTTTCATTTGCATTCCCTTCCTGCCGTTTTTCCTCCTTCGTATTTCCGGTTGATTGATCCGACTCGTAAGGCAGGGTGAACGTGAAAGTCGTCCCTTGACCTACCACCGAAGAAACGGAGATTTCACCTCCCAGCCGTTCGACAATTGTTTTGCAGATAGAAAGTCCGAGTCCCGTTCCCTGCGCATAGTTGTTCAACTTGGCAAAACGTTCGAACACACGTCCTATCTTCTCCGGTTCGATGCCCGTACCGGTATCAGTTACGTGGAAAACGATCTGATTGCCCACCAGTTTATATCCGTAACTGATGCTGCCCGCCTTCGTGAATTTGAATGCGTTACCTATCAGATTCGAGAACACTTGGAACACCCGGTTCTTGTCAGTCTCTATCACCAGTCCGTTTTCGGATGGCTCGTAGATCAGTTGTACCCCTTGCGGTGTGCGAAATACGTGAGCGTCATGTACTTCTTTACACAGACTGTTGATATTTACCGGTGCGCTGGTGAACTCGATAATGCCCGATTCGATCTTCGAAAGATCAAGAATCTCGTTGATCAGTTGCAGCAGACGTTCGTTGTTGGCTTCGACGATCTCATAAAATGTTTTACGTTCTTCCTTATTTTCACTTTCGGCTATCAGATGCGAGAAGCCGACGATGGCATTCAGAGGTGTGCGTATTTCATGACTCATGTTGGCGAGGAAAGCAGACTTCAGTTTGTCCGACATTTCGGCTTTCTCTTTGGATGTCTGAAGTTCCCGTTTGATCTTCTCCAGTTCCGTGATGTCCCATTCGATGCTGACGATGATGGGGGAGGAAAGTTCGTCTCCGTCCACCCGTATTTTCCGTTTGTCGAGGATGATCTCGTTTCCGTTTTTGTCTTTCCCTTCGGTTGTCCAGTGCAGTCCCTGTCCGGTGGTGGCAACTAGTGTATCTTCCTCCCTTTTCTTTTCTGCCACTTCGGGGGGATAGTAGTCGAAGTCATTCTTGCCGATAGACTCGCCGATGCACAGATTCCGGTTGTACGATTCCCGGTTGCGGTAGATATATCGGAAATCGTTGTTGATCTCCTTGACGACAATTCCGGCGGGGAGGTTGTCGATGGTAGTATCCATGATCAGGTTGAGCCGTTTGATTTGCGCTTCGTAGTGCAGTCGCTCGGATATGTCGTGGGAGAATGACCAGTAACTTTCTTCACCGGAGTCATTGGTGACGTTGTACATGATTCCCTCGTAAGCCAATATATTCTTGCTGACCTTCGAAGGATGATGGGCGACGAAACTTCTGCTTCCTCCGTGCAGGATATCCTTGCAGCGTTCATGCCAGTCTTCCTGCGTGTTCATATCGCCGGCGATTTCATAGATTTTCAGTTTGCCGATCTCCTCACTTTCCGGGATGCCGTGGTTGTGGAGGAACTGGCGGTTGGCGAAGATCAGCGTACCGTCCTCTTTGGCGGCGAAGATGCTCTCCTTTGCGTTGTTGATGGCGTGCGTCAGCGTGTTGATGTCGTTTCTGCGACGCTGTATGTCAGTGATGTTCTGGATGTAACCTTCGATGTTGCAGCTGCCGTTCGGTAGTTCGTCGCGCAGATAAGCCTGAAGGCGCATATAGTAAATCTCTCCGGCGACACGGACCCGATAGCTGATGCTATCTTCGTTGAGTCCTTCCTCATTTTTCCGGCACCAGTTGGTGAAGCTCAGGCGGTCTTCTTCGACGATAAATTCCTGATATTTCTCCAGAGAGATGCTTCTGGAAGATTCCTCGCACAATACTCCGGTGTAGCCCATGTAATAGAAGACATTGTCGCGGGTGTTGTACATCCACTGTCCGATCTGAGCCACTTTCTGTATCTCCCTCAGATTTCGGTTCACCTGTTCCAGCTGGCGTTTCACGTTGCTTCGCTGGGTGATGTCCCGATATTGGCAGAGTACCATGTCATCGTAAGGATACATGATACACTTGAAATAATAGGTATTATCCTCCAGTTCCAGCTTGTAGTTCTTGCTGATGCTTCGCTGTTCCCGAAGCACGGTCTGGAAGGTGCTGTAAACCTTCTCACGGGTGTGCTCGGGCATCCGTTCGAATATATTTTTTCCTAAGAGCCTCTCTTCTTGTAAAAACCATAAATTGCTATGAATATCAATATCAATGCAAATGCCATTTCTATCGACTAATAGCATGGTGTCGGCGGTCAACTTCAGTATTCTCTGCGCATTATCTGCCTCATGTAATGTTCTGTTCATGCTTGTCCGATTAGATTTATAAGATTCTGTTCCATGCAAAGATAGCAAAATATTTGATTCTCTGTTCTTATTTTTCGGCACGTTTTGCTTTTTCCCAGGCACCGCTTCCTTTTTTTCTTTTCAGATAGCTGATTCCTTTGAGCACATTCACGTTCATGAATAAGAAATAATAGGGAATAAACAGTATTTTATTCTTTATTTGCTTGGTAGAGAGGTAATATCCCCAGTATCCCATTCCGTAAAAAAAAATCTGCAACCCCAGCAGGATGCCGTAAAACAGGGGAGATCCGCCCAGCAGCAAAACGACTATATTCAGCGGCAACAGCGCAAACAGCAGGAAGGGAGTGACGGACCAGCGCAATACCCGGTGCGACGTGTACTGAAAACTCAGGATTCCGTAATGGAAAGGATTCAGCAACGGGCGCAGACGCCAGATCGACTGTAATCCTCCGGCAGCGATACGCACTTTTCGTTTTTCCTCTTCACCCATATCTGCCGATCCGCTTTCGATGGCGTAGGCATTGGTGCAGTAGGCGATGGTGTATCCTTTCATGGCGATGCGGAGAGAGAGGATGAAGTCGTCGAGCAGCGTATCCGGTTCCATCGGTTCGAAGAGTTCGCGGCGGACGGCAAACAGTTCTCCGGCAGCGCCTACAGCCGAGTAGAGGCGGGAGTCGAGCGCTTTCAGTGTCGATTCGTATTTCCAGTAGATGCCTTCGCCTCCGGCGGCTGCTCCGTCTTTCGTCTGTACGGCTATGCGTTTTTCTCCTGCCACGCAGCCTACTTTCGGGTTTTGAAAAGCCAGTACGATTTCACGGATTGCCTCGCTGTTGACCATCGTGTTGGCGTCCGTAAAGACGACAAGCGGGGTCCGGACGAGTGTCATTCCTCGTGTCATGGCGGCTGTCTTTCCCTGCCGTTTCGGCTGGAAGTAGACGGTTGCTTTTCCGTTCCAGCGGGTTTGGAGACGGTCGTTTGTGCCGTCATCGCTTCCGTCCGTCACCCAGACAATGCGGAGTTTGTCCGCAGGGTAGTCCAGGGCGAGGCTGTTCTCCATCTTTTCGTCCACCACGTCTTCTTCGTTGAAGGCGGTGATGAAGAGGGTTACTTCCGGCAGGTCACTGTCCGGTGGCAGCACCCGTTTCACGGGTTTCACGAAAAGCTCTTTCAGCTTGACAAGGGCGTAGAGAACGATGCCGTAGCCCAGATAGGTGTAGAACACCATGAACAGGGCGAACCAGAAGATGATTTCGAGGATGAGGGTTGTGTTCATGACAGTATCTTTAATTTAGTTATTTTTATATATGGCAGAATGTATTTCTTTATTTGAATGCCTATTATGAGAGAACCTATGATTCCCCCAATGGTAATACAAATTCCATCGAGAACAGTAGCTTCATCTGCTGGTGGAAATTTGAATAAACATCTGGCAAGTTCCAAACATAATAGATGCATTGAAAATATAAGAAGTGTATTTTGCCCAAGATAGTTTAAAACCGTGTTGATCAATGAAATTTTGTTATGTTCTTTTAAAAGGTAACTAAGATAAATTATTATGTAAGAACCTCCCAAAGCTGCTGGAAAAACCAAAGGTAAATTTCCTTCCATTTTATTTTCTTTAATATCGATATCAATTCCCGAAACTATACCTCCTGTATAACATAGAATTGAAATTACCAATAGTATTAATCTATATTTTGAAGAATCAAGGATACGATATTTATGCATCATATACCCTATATGGAAGAAGAGCATCATTGATAATGATGATCCAATATATAGAGGAATATTGATTCCCAATCTGAAAGCTGTTTGACTAACAATGAGACATATCAGGCAAATGATAAACTTGATCCATTCTTTTTGAATATACTTTGCTATCAAATAATATCCCATATGTACTTCAAAGAGTGCTAGTAAAAACCATAATGCACCAACAACTCCATATGGATAAACGATTATTCCAGGAGATAAATAAATTCTGTCACTATATCCAATGGATACGTATAATAAGATAAAACATAAAAGTATAATCGTAAAGAATACAATGTAGGGAATAAGATAAGATTGTATTCTTTTTTTTAGCACATTTATAAATGTGAGTTCTTTATCTTTAAAGAAATACCCCGACAGTAAGAAGAATAAAGGCATATGAAATAGAAAAATTTCACTTTTGCATGGGCAAGATTGTCCTACATGTCCCCAAACAACTGTAGTTATGCCTATACCTTTAGCAATATCGATTGTCTTATCTCTATTGTTCATAATTATTTAATTAAAGCTCATCAATAATGTTCTCTAAATATACGAGTCTACCTTGATAGATGTATATCATACGTTCAATAGCTTGTTGATAAGTGAGTGTTTCATCTTTATTACGAGATTTTTCGTTAATATATGAAAGATCTATTGGCCATATTTCCCAGTTCGATTCTACAGATGGAGTCAAAATTGCAGCTTGTTTTTCAATATATTGTGGAATTGTGGTAAATATCGGTTTCAACTCCGAAAATCGCATCTTTACATTTTCTTTGAAAATAGGGTCTTGAAAGAGATATTTATACCAAACAGCATTTTTATTATTGTATTCTGAATCAACAGTAAAAGTCGAATAATCAAAATCCCATAACGGTCCTGCATGTAGTTTATTTCCACGGTCCTTATAGCAATATACACTGTGTATGGTATTTAATTCCCTATTTCCAACCAAGGTTTGTATCATCCAATAATCTATAAAGGACTTGATATCTAGATATTCGTCATAAAGTAATACAAACTCATTTTCGCTCATGAGATGTTCTATTTTATTGGTGTATTTTTTGATGTAATCCAGTTGTAGAGTGTTTAAGACCTCTTCGTCAGGTGATTTTATGTTGACAGGCCAATTGTTAATGGTTGATCTGAATCGGTTTATTTCATCATAATATGAATCATATTCTAAAAGGTATCCCCCTGTAATATTATCCTCTTCTATATCTTCATTTGTCATCTCCTTTATGTTAACCCTATTCTTATCAACTCTAATTTGCTCGCAAACTTGAAAATTACCTTGATATTCTCCATTAAAAATTACTTCTACAAATTGATTTTTGGGAGTCCATTCTAGATTATCTGCTATATTTCCTAGATGAAAAGTAACATGGTTTCTTAATAATGTCCTATCACTGTAATTGGCCAAAAAACTCCATCTTTTATGTTTAGGCATATCTAAGACTTTTTCTTTTTTGTTGAGTTTGATATTAAATGGTTTTTTGGGATATTTCCAAGTAGCATTTCCTCGTCCTTTGACTTTAATAGAGTCTCTGAAGTTTTCAGTCTTTCCCATACCATCTATTTCCAAAATGCCGGAAAGCCAATTTTCTCTGTCTTTTAATGATGAAAAATGATCCGTTTGTATAATTGCTATTGGAAGTCCTGTATATGGAACTAATGTTACAGTATATTCAGTAAACTTATTATTGTCACCTTCTAATTTATAGTGTATGGGATTACCAAAGTTATTAGGAGTCTTTTGACTAATTTGTATGATATCATTGACGTATAACTTTCCTCTTTCTACATTGAATGTAGCAACTAAATTGCTAATATCCACCTTCTCATCAAGGTATCCGGCTATTTTATTATTTCCATATACACGCAATTCTATATCATGAGAAAGTTGTGGATTCTTATCTTTCTCAAATTTGAAAGAGATGATATTTCCCTTATCGATAAATAGATTATTTTGTTTAATGCATCCTGTCAATAGTACTCCTGCAATGAACAAAATGAATACTGTTTTTTTCATGTCTTTATTGTTTACTTATTAACTGCTTATTTCAATCTCTTATTTGGAAAATAAGATCTTATTTAATGAGATTTGAATCCTCATCTTTATACTCTTTTTTCTCTGTGAAGATATTTGTAATATCTTTCATTCCTTTAATTACTCTCACTTTGAAACTGTTAAATAGGCTGCCATCAGCACTAACTGTGCCATAACCTGTTACAGCACGTGCCTTTCGGGTATGTATAAAAACGATTTTTCCATATGATTTTAATTGTAGAGCGAGATAGCCATCTTCTCCACGCTTAATATCTGTTCGAATTCCTGCCTGTTTAGCATAGTCTGTGCGATATGCAAATACTAATCCCCGTACACTTAGTTCTGGTCGTTTATATGATTGCAGCCACAAATGAAGATCACGTGTAGCTTCATATATTTTCAGACCCAGCCATGAATGAGAACTATCTGGTATATAACTCCATAATGCACTTGCTGCTACTACTCCTGGCTTTTCGAGTGCATTAATCATTGTCTCTACATAATGGGGTGGGTACATAGTATCTGAATCAATGTTTATATGATATTTACCTTTTGCGTGGCTAAGTCCACAAAGGCGGGCAAAGCCACAACTATGTTGTAGCTCTGTATAAAAAGGGACTCCACATACTTGAAAGATTTCAGCAGTACGATCTTTTGATTCATTGTCAACTCCAATGATTTCTATAGGATATTTACATTGCATATCACTCAGTGACCATAAGCAGGATAGTAGATGTTTTTCTTCATTATATCCTATTAATGATACAGTGACAAGTGGTTTATCGCTTTGTAACTTTCGCAACTTTTCGCGTACTTCGTTGATAACGCTTTGTGGAGCTGTCGCAAAAGGTTTTTCGTAAACCTGTAGATACTTTGAATACCACTTCATACTCTTTCTTTTTTAGTTGTCGAATAGTTTATATAATTGTTTAGCAAACTTCTTTATATCGTTTTTTTGCCCGAATTCATATGCATTTTTTCCATATTCAGCAATATATTGGGGATTATCAACGAAGAAAGCCATAGCTCTTTTCAGATCGTTTTCATCTCCTGCTTTATAAACAAGTCCCATTTTATGGGAAATAATGATATCTGTGAATACTGTGTTATCTGCTGTTATAATGGGCATTCCTAAAGCTATTGCATCTAAGAAAGAAGTCAATCCGATAGGACCTAGTTTATGCGATGTTGGTGGAGTCGGAACTATTAATACAGAACATTTATTTAGTAACTTCACCATTTTTGTATCATTAGGTTTATTCTGAAAAAATATTTCTGTATGTATACAAGTATCTTTGTGATAATTCAAAGGCAGACTATGTTCATCACTCACAATAATAGTATGTGCATTTATATTTTCCGTAGCGTCAACCAACAATTCATGATCTCGTTTGGTTTTCCCATTACTGATAAAGATGATCTCCTCTTGTCCTTTCAGATGATTGGGGATGGGAGCTAGTTTCTGATAAAAAGGGAGATCCGGTCCCCATTGTATAAATGTCATGCGCACAGCTTTCTGGGGAAATAATTTTGTCATTTCCTTGTGAGCAAAAGTACTTAAAAAAATGACATGATCATACTTCCCATACTTTAATCGGAAAGGGAAGGGAGGATGATGGAAGATTGCTACCAGTTTAGGGCGGAATAATCTTAATTTCTTCATAAATCCCAAGAAGTCAACTGTAAAATCGGCTCCACCATATACGACATCATATTTTCTTGCTTTCCAATAGATATGAAACCATACGGGGAATAAAGAGAGTAGCTTTAGAATTCTGCTATTATAATTCTTGGGTGCTGCAAGTATATAGTCTACTATATATTCTCCAGTTTCAATCAATTCACTTGTTCCGAACTGATGATGACTTGGAGAATACCCATTTAAGTAGGATTCCCTTGATTTGGCCATATCATAATTATTGATAAATAACAGATGTTTCATGTTTTATAATGATTGTGAGTTGATACTGGTTCTTTTCATCTCTTGCTTTCATTTTAATAAATGATTAAATAGTGCTTCCCATTCTTTGCTAATGTTTTCTATCTTGAATCGTTTTGAGTTGATTTTAGCCATTCTACCCATTTCTTTTCTTATTGTATCATTTTCTATAAGATAGCATATTTTTTCAGCAAGTTGTTCAATATCGCCATTTTCTACTAAGAGTCCATCTTCATTATTATGGATAATATCGCGTGGTCCGCATGGGCACGTGAATGAAACCGGTGGAACACCACACGACATTGCTTCCGTGATCACCATACCAAAACCTTCATAGCGAGAAGAAAGTACAAAAATGGAACTTTCACAATATTTTTGAATAATATTTTGTGTTTGCTCTTCCAAATAGAGTGTCTTTAAATGATATTTATCTTTTAATGCTAGGAATTCGGTCCTGTCTCCTCCTCCATATATTCTCAAGTTCCAGTCAGGATGTTTTTCAGCTACTATTCGCCACGCTTCTATTAATAAGTCAAATCCCTTTTGCTGAGTATACCTGCCCACTGCTATCACTTCTTGAGCTGTGCAATCAGAAGTTTGCTCCGGGTAAAAAGGGAGTGGGTTGTAAATCACCGTAGTATTGTCTAAATAATATGAAAAATTCTTTCTGTCTTCTTCAGTTAAAATGATAAATTTTGATAGTTTCTTGAGTTGTCGATCCAATTGCTTCATCCAAAGTCTAGATAGCAGATTTTTAATAAAGCTGGCGCCTTTTTCTTCAGACAAATTCCGAAAATTCGATTTGTTTATATGAATTTCTCCAATTTTTACGCTACCATCATGGATTGAATTAATAAAATTAATTTCCCTTCTGAGCATTGAAACTGTAATTTCTGGACATATTTCAAGCAGACATCGGGTTAGGCGTTTTTTATATAAACGCTGTTTACGCATATAAATTAAAGTTTTTTTGTATAGAGGCTTATCCCACAATTCGTTGAAATTTATATCTAGATGTATCATATGTACTTTGGGAGATAGAGGGTAAAAAGGTGTAAGTTTTTTGCCATCAGTGAGAATAATATATATATCGTATCCCAATTCTTCAGCAAAGTAATTAGCTTTGATGGTCAGTACTCGTTCCATTCCTCCGGGTATATAAAGAGATGGAAGGCAATAGGCTATTTTTCTTTTCATTCTTGTACTCCCTTCATTTCATTGATAACTTTACTCATTTGTTCTTTCCATGACAAATGTTTGATGGAATCTCTTATTGTTTTTGGAGACCACGGATGATTTTGGTAGAAATCAACAAGATTGGATATATTTATAGGACTCTCATCCGGTTGAACTTTATAGACATAGGGCATATTGTCAAAGTCTTCATCTGTTTCAGAATAAGTAAAAGGAATGCCTCTCGCTGCATATTCTCTGTTCTTTAAAGTCTTTATGTTAGTGATACCGGAGCGATGTCTGCCTAGACTTCCAATGCCCATATCAGCTATCTTGAACAGCGTATTCAATTCTTCACCATGCTTTCTGCCGTGAAATGTAACGTACTTTTCAATATGTCCGTTGTGGATAATCTCTTTCATTTCCTCACCATCTTTTTCATTAGCTTGACCTACTACATGGAAAAAAACAGTTATTCTAGGAGATTTCTCGTAATATAGCACTAATCCTTTTAATACTCTGTCTAAACCATGCCAGCGATGGATTTCTGCTACGGCAATTAAATGTATTTCATTTTCTCTAGAGTTATGATGCTGTTTCATAGGAGTTTGTTCGAAATCTATTCCATTAGAAATTTGTATAGTTCTTTTGCCCCAAATTTCTTTTTCGGTAGAGAAAGTGACAATACGATCCACGTGATGTGCCATTCTTTTCCGGAAACATTTGTCGATAAACAAATTAAGTCGTTCTGTAAGCGGGAAACCTAAGTATTCCTGATCGTACGGGTATGTAGGTATTTCTAAAGCGATTTTACAACCTGCCTTTTGTAGTTTCTTGTAAAGGGAAATCGTGAAAGGATTTGCATTATGATCATGCCGTACGTAGACAAGAGAAATTTCTTCTTGCTTTACGTACTTAACAATGCAATTAAAATCAGTTCGTTTCCAAATTTTAGCTTGTAATGTATTCCCATAATCTCTGATTATCTGATTGTCAATCCACCTGCGTTTATACATTTGTTGATCAGTCAGATAGCAGATATGTGTAGTAATTCCACACTCCCGAAATGCTTGCATCTGGTAGTTTATTTTTTTGCTGATACCGTTGTATTCTTCGAATCCGTGGTATATGAGGAATAACATTTTCATGGTCTCTTTTTTGATTTTTCGAATAAGTCACACCATTTTTGAATAACATTTTGGCATGTATGTTACTTTTTCAGTTATACTCCAGTCTTTATGACTAGGAGCATCTAATATGGGGTAAAAATAAATGGTTCTCATACTATTGTTTGTTTAAAGTCAGTTAATAAGAAATTTCCTGCTATTTTTTCTTATGAATCACATCTTTTATTTTCTTTATAATATTGTATTCACGTGTGACTTGTATATATATAACGAAGATACCAAAACTCAGCATACCCTTTACAATAAGTGTAAGGAAAATATTCATGTTTTCAGTTGCGTATTGTACAGGGAGAAGTGCTGAGCCTATTATTAAGCTGATGATGACAGGTGAAAAGAACTGTTTGACAAATCCCCATGCGTTTCTTCGGAATGTTACTGCGTACATTTGCCAATAACATTGCACAAAATTAATAGAGAATGTCACGACAATGCATGTGGCTACCGCTGTCAAAGTTCCGAAATAGAAGACTCCAAGCAACATTCCTATTACATTTAATACGGATGAAAACAGGCCGCAAATGAAAAGGCTTCGTGTGTCTCCCGAGGCTTGATAGATGGATCCGGAAGAAGACGAGATGATTTGTATCCCCACAGAAAGTGCCAGTATCTGGAATACAGGTACAGACGGCAACCATTGGTTTCCAAAGATAATAAGCGTTATCTCTTTTGCTGTGAAGAATAAAAGTACGCTGAGAGGCAAACCGATGAATGCAAGGAAACGTACGACACGCTCGTAAGAAGCTGCTAGCTGTTTTTTGTCATTCTGATAATCGCTGAAGATGGGGTGCATTACAGGCGTTATCACTTGAGTGATGTTTTGCAGAGGGAGCATCATCAATCGATATGATTTCTCATAATATCCCAATTCAGACATTCCCATGTGTTTGCCAATCAGTAGCTTGTCCAGGTTCCTGCTGAAATAGCAGATGATGTTAAAGAGAAACTGATAGGCGGAATAGGAGAAAATTTTTCGGATGGATTGTATTCCTAAGGTTGCATGCAAACTTTGTGGATAGCGGTGGAATGAGATAGCGAATATCAATATGCTTGATAAAATCGGATTGATGATGAGCGCATATAGGCCTGCACCACAAAGAGCTGCGGTGACAGCTCCCACACCTCCTGCGATTTGAATGATAAAGCTTCGGATGGCAATGAACTTGAACTCCTTGTTTTTGTAGAACAAGGCCCCTGGTACAATGTTTGCTGATGCAAAGAATAGGTTGATGGATAGCAGCTGGCAAAGTGTACGGAGTATGGGACTATTGTAATAAATAGAAATAGGCCAGGAGGCCGCGAAAAAAAGAAGAGCGATTATTATTCCTGTCCAAAATGTAAAGGAATAAATGTTAGCCAAATCGTCTTCAGTAAGTGTTTTGTTTTGTACAACGGCAGGAGATACCCCCATGTCGGTGAAGATACCAAAAAAAGTAATAATAACTGTGGCAATAGCCACTATCCCGAAATCATCAGGAGAAAGTAAGCGTGCCAAAACTCCGGCTACGACTAATGAAACGATAATACCGCTGTATTTAGCTAATGCGGTATAGAATACTCCTGAAAAGAGTTGTTGTTTAATATTGTTTGTCACTTTGTTTATTCTTGAGTCTTTCTGCTACAAATATATTTATATTTTAATAACAATGCAAAGGATATCCCTTTTATTTAATGGTTTCTAGATACTCTTCCCACTTCTTGATAATCGTTGGTAATTTCAGAGATTCTGCAATCTCCAAAGATGTTTCACCCATCTGATTTAATTGTTCAGGCGATAGTTCGGCTATTTTTTTCATAAGTTTTGCCAACTCTTCTGTATTTCCATTTTGAAAAGTGAGGTAGTTGTTTTGTTCCTTGAGAAGTTCTTTTGTAATGGGGAGATTGGAACTGATAATGGGAAGACGATGGCTCATGGCTTCTGCCAATACCAGTGGAAATCCTTCCCATCGTGAACTCAATATATATACACTGGATGAAGCATAATATTTCTGTATCTGTTTAGTGAAAGGAGATATTGTAATTCTGTTTTCCAGTTTATGTTTGCTGATTAGTTCTTTGAGTACGGGCTCTTCAGGACCTTCTCCGACAATATTTAAAGTCCATTCTTTGTTATCGCGTGCAAAGAGGGCAAATGCTTCAATAAGTATGTCGAAGCCTTTTGTCAGGTATGACATTCGCCCTACAGAAAGAAATTGTTTATATGATGGGCTTCCTTCTCCTTCTGGTACTAAAGAGAGGGGATTGTGTATTGTTTTAGGAAAAAGGTTTAATTCTTGTTCGTAACGTTCACGATCACAGTTGGTCAGAACGATTAATCCATCTAGTTTTAGCATTTCGTGCCGGAATTGACTTTTCTGTTCGTACAGGTAGAAACCTTGTGTGTTGAAGAAAGCGTCAAAAGAGGTATGCATCCATCCTATCACCCGCTTAGCTTCCAATTGATGACGGATACTGGCAAGCTGGAGTGACAGGAATGCATGTACTCCAATAATTAGGTCGTAATTTTCGCTATTCAATTCATGAATAAGCACTTTCCGCTGGGAGCGGGGAAATGAACTATGACCATACCATTGTGAGGTGATGGGGGTCTGTGGCAGAATTTTCTTTTTATATAAGAAGCTATATGTTTTACACGGTAAATATTCCCACCGACTAATATTAGGCAGACTGATATAGCGGAATCGGATATTTGTTTGTCCTAGTTCATACAGACTCCGGTCTTCCTGTTCCGGTTTGTCATGTGTCAATATTGTTATTTCATAATTGACTGATAATGCCTTAGCAATCACTGCCAGAACACGTTGTACTCCTCCAAAACTAAAAATGGAGTCGCAATAAAAGCAGATCTTTGTCATTTTGAATGTATTTAATTGTTTGATGTTTGTAAAATGCTTCCGATTATTACGTTGCTAATATAGTTGATTATCTGCTAACTTTCTATAAAGCTCCGCATATTCTTTTCCTATTTTTCCGCTGTTCATGTTTTCAATGGCATATGCATAATTGTCTTCCCCCTTCCTTCGGGCGGACAGTTGGCGGGCTGCCTCCAGTGCTCGTATGATATCAAATTTGTTGTCGGGGTGGAAGACGGGATTGCCCGTGTCATGGAGGATTTCTCCGATGTTTCCGATATTAGGGCCTATGACCACTTTGTGAAAAAGGAAGGCGAGAGGTATATTGGCAGAGTTCAGAATATCTTTTCGTTGGATGAATATTACATCCGAAGCGGCCATGTAGTAAGGCAGGTCGCAGTTGTCTATAGGTTCGTCGCTGGCTCTGGCGTGCATTCTGCGCAGACGGTTGAGCAAGGGTATAAGCAGGTAATATCCTGCCCGGGATGTCCAGCGCTTGAAAAAGTTGCTGCCATACCTGTTGAATCTCGAAAAGGGGTAGAGTCGTGGAGCAAGCAGGAACTTCTTTGCTTCATCCCATTTTCGGAACGCTCCGGTCACCATCCGCCTCTCTTCACGATTCCGGAACTTGCCGAACGACGTGACGATAAACGCCTCCTGCGGCAGATTGAGATACTGGCGCGCACGTTCCACGCTGATATCCTCCTTGTACGTGTACTGATAAATATGGTGAGGAATGATGACATTCCGGCTGTCCGCGTGTTTGGCTGCAAATTCGTCGAGACTGTAACGTCCCATGTGCACCACCACGTCACTTTGCTCTTCGATAATGTCATAAGCACGGCCGATCACCTCGTTCGCATCATGCGGACGGACATTGTGGCGCGTATACACGAACCGGGCCCCACGGGACCGGAAAAAAGTGATACGTTCCTCCAGGCGGCGAATCCTGTCCGGATCGTCACAATTCCATCCCATTACCTCTTCGGGCCATTGGAAGTGGATGATGTCATAAGGTGTATCCGAGTCCCAAAACTCATTCGTGGAACATCGTACGTCAATCCCCGTCGTCCTGATAGCATCGCATAAAATGGGAACATAAAGATTATCCGTATCCCCATTATCTCTGAAAACGATTAATGCTTTTATCGGTGGATTGCCTATTTCATTGTCGTTCATGCTTATTTCTTTGTTTTTTGGTGGGCTTTTGCCATATACAAAGGTAATAAAAGATATGATAGTTTTCATCTTTTTTGCTTTTTTTCAGTGTTGTACCGTCATTCTTTGCGTGTGTCCGTTTTATTTCTCTGTTGTCGAAGGGGATATGCTGCTCGTAGAGGTATTTCTGATAGTGGTAACATATTGTTATGCATGAGATAAAGCCTCGTCAGTAAATCATGTTTTTATCTATTATTTTGTTACTCAGTTTGTTATAATGCACCTTCTTATTCTTTTAATACAAACAGGCATATAGTCTGCTGATTTGGATCTGTCATTCTGTAAAAATGATTTGTATAGATATTGACTCACATTATGTGCAACAGCTGATTCACATTATGTGTGACAACTATCGCACATAATGTGAGTCAGCTATTGCAGCATTTGTGTGGCAATCAATATCATACATAAAAAGAATAGTGGTAACATCCAAATATGAAGGGAGAAGGTATGTTATCAGTAAAAGAAGATGCATTTTATGTGTTTGTATAATAGCGGGTTATGGGAAAATGTGATTATGATAAGGTTTTGCATGCAATTACTATTTAGACTTTGAATCCATTCTTTTCCATACGGTTTAGTCACCCGATTGAACAGATAGGAGCTCATGCGAAAAGATTTAATCCGACAAGCATCGACATTTGCATGAGGGAGGACTTGATTGTTACATCCGTGCCTTTTCTTATTTTTAATGGAGGAGATTTTATTCTTCTCCGTGCTCGGTATGAATAAACTTTTTGTTCGCTCCTTTCAATCGGAATATATTGGCTATCATTGCCAGTGCCAGTGCCGGAATTTGCAGGATGGCTTTTCCTAATTTCCGGTTCAGCAACTTTTCTGGCACAGGTATGATCATGGCGGCAACTTGAGTGGCTGACAGTATCCACCATTTGATGGCCGTATACCATTCGTTTCCTCCGCTTTGCAGACTCATTAGTAAGCCGATTGCGGTAAAGAGTAAGGTGAAACCGAAAACTCCCGCCAGTTGTATCAGACGGGGAGGCAGCATCCATTGAAGTATCTTGTCGCAGTAGTCGATATTTCCCTGAATCAGTGCTTTTGGGAAATCGGGCAAAGAAGCCCGCAATGCACCGTATTGTGCTGCAATCCATCGTTTACGCTGATTTTTGATACCTTCTTTTTTCTGCGTTTTTTCATCGTACACGGGCAGTTGTTCCAGATACTCGATGTGAACGCGTTGTTTTAGCAACAGGGCTTCCAGCTCCTTGTCTTCGCCTGATGTTTGCAGATGTCCTACATTTCGGCGGAACCAATGAACGTCGAATGCCATTCCGGAACCAGCTAATCCGGCTGACAATCCTATCGCGTTGTGCCCGCTACGGAAGAATCCATTGTTTATTTCTTCGCTGATCGCATCTAGAACAGCGATGTCTGTATTCATGTTTTTTCCTGTGCGGTGGGTTTGTACGGCATGCAGGCCGGACTCAAAAACGCGGTTGATTTCTGCGAGGAAATTGGGTGTCGTTACATTGTCAGCATCCATGATCACTACTACGTCATAAGATTCGTTGGCAGTGACGTTCATTGCCAACGTAAGGGCTTTGGCTTTGGAACTGTTGGTATAGTCGGCTATTTGCAAACAGATGGGGAGTGCTTGTAGAGCAGCATTCGTGTCCGGCTGCATCTGATCGGAGATGACAAGAATGTCGTACATTTCTTTGGGGTATTCCTGATTGAGGAAGCTACGGACGGTGGAGACGATCACCCTGTCTTCCTTGTATGCTGGGAAAAGTACAAGAAAACGACGCTGAATACGTGCTTCGGAAAGTTTTCGCGGACGATAGAACTTGGAGGCGATGGCGTAGAACAGCAGATAACTGACACAAAGTGCCAGGAGAATAAAGAGAATCCAGTCAATAAAGGTGTACATGGTCTTTCATTTTTAAGGGTTATCGGATAGGGGAGGTGACAGAAAAGCTTCTGACAACTCCTTTCCATACTGCGGCAAATAAATCGAAACGACCTTTCACGGCAAACTGAAGGCTGTTTTTTCCGGCAGCTATGGTAGATTGATAAAGAATGGAGAGCAGCCGCTGAGCACCTTTCCGGTGGCGGCGGGTGTAGAGCAAACGGTTGCGCGTCATGTAGAAGGTACGTAGTTTGCTGAGCTGTCCGGTGCTCTGGCTTTCCTTGTGGAAGACGGTGCAACGGGGCTCATACCATAGTTCGTAACCGGCATTTGTCATCTGTGTACACCAGTCCACTTCTTCATAATACAGGAAGAATATTTCCGGCATTTCTCCTACTTTTTCTATGACTTCACGTTTTACCATGAGTGCCGCCCCATGCAGGTAGGGGGTCATGTGCGGGGTGTCGAACGTGCCGTCGTCCGGACAGCCGAAACCTGTCACTTCGTTGCGTATAGTGATTGCCGACAGGGGGGTGAATCCGGCAAACTGTATGTTTTGCGGAGGAAAGGCAAAGCGTATCTTCGGAGAGACGGCTCCGATGTTTTTCTGACTTTCCAGTCGCTCTGTCAGGTAGTGGAATCCGTCTGATTCAACATAAGTGTCATTGTTTATCAGAAAGATATAGGCTCCTTTGGCTACTCTGAACCCCAAATTGTTTCCGCCGGAGAAGCCTAGGTTCGACTCGCTCCGCAGGGTGATAATATCGGAATATAGCTCCTTGATTTTAGCCGCCTCATCTTCGCGCGAGGCGTTGTCTACGACGATGATTTCATAGCTCACGGAATGTACATGTGTTTGCAGCGATTCTATTAATTCGCAAGTGTCTTTATAGCCGTTGTAGCAAACTGTGATAAAGGAGACTTGAGGTTCGTTCATCATAATCTATTGTTCGTTTTTCGATTCTGTTTCTTTACTTTGCTGCATCCGCTTGTCAATGTACGGTCCTGCGAAGCAGAGGGCAAAGGCTGTGTATATGGGGATGGAGTTTGGATATTGCATCACGTCGTTAACGTATGCTGCCAAATAGAATCCGGCTGCTGTACCGAGCCAGGCAATAAGTAGTCCGCGTAGTCGTTTATTCACTATCTTGAACATCAAAATCCAAGAACACCATACAAAAAGAGCGCCATGTATGGCAAGATAAAGAATTAGTCCTATAATTCCGGTTTCCACCCACACAGATACCAACCAGGAATCTGGTGGATAGGGCATACGTTCTTTGGGATAAAAACGTTCGCCTTTAGATAGACCTAGTCCATATCCGAATGGTTTGTTTATCATAAGCTCTTTCATCTTATCTCGATTGTATACACGTACTTGATAGGATGCATCTTTACTAGGACGGAATGCAGATCGTATTTTATGAATATACTGATTATTGTCACCAATACTAGTGAATGTAAAAAACAGGAAGAGGATCACTAAAGCGGATATTCCCGCAATGCGTGCTTTTAGATTATGTGAGAGAAAAATATATGTACCTAAAGCACCAAATGGGATAGCTACTGCAGAACGGGTTCCGGAAATAGCCATACCATATGCTGCTGCAATAATGACAATTCCGAAATAGAGTTTTAGGTACCAACTTTTCACATAAAATATGGAAATTCCAAAAAGAGCTATCCCCATGGCCATATGAACACCAAAGTTTGCAGCATCACTAAATAAAGAAAAATATCGAATACCAGACCAAATAATATGAGTTTTTGCTCCTCCTAAGTCATATAAAAAGTGTAATTCTTGTGCATTAAAACCGTGATTTTTCTGCCAATAGCCTTTGAATGATGCAATGAGAATGAAAATTGACCAAATAATCAATAGCCACTGAATGCCCTTGATATTGCGAATAGCTAATGGTACGATTACTGCACACACAATGGGATATATAAGATAGTGGGTGATAGAAATATTCCAGGCAGCTTGGACATTATTGGGATTGGCTATTTCTAATATGCAGTAGACTCCCCAAATGAGAAAGAGTGAAAGCATTCCATTACGGCTTTCTTTCCAATTAACCTTTTCGAACATCGTGTATGACAGAAGTAAGACTACCACAAATAAAGTACATCCCAATGTGGCTATCCCTAATGGGATCTCAGTTATCATACCTATTACAATTATAAGAAATTGCAGAATAAAAAGAGTATAGAAGCTTTTTAGGGAATATTTTATCATTAAGATGAAAGCAAATATTCCTAATGGCATCAAGCTGAGCGCCAAAAACACAGGCAGAGATGTTCGAAAAATCGCTTTATATAGGATATACAAACAACTCATCAGTAACAAATATGCCCATCCTTTGCTCGCAAAATAGTTACTAACTAACGTCAAATATTTGTTATATTTTTTTCTGTCAATCGTCATCTTCGTCATTTACTTCCGTTGACTGTTTTTTTCTCTTTAATAAGATATGAATGCTCTCAGTCAGAGCTAATTGAGATAGACGATAAAACACTTTTCTCCGAAGCGTGTATGGCGGAAGCATACCTGTATAGTCTTCTACCACATTGCGCGAAGCACGCGTTAAATACACATATAGTGGTGTTTTGGCAACTTGCTGTTGTAACTTTTCTACTAATAATTTATCAGTCTCTTTCCAACCACGATCGGCTCTTGCAATTAATATATTTAAATTACTTTCTTGTAATAATTCCGGGGAGATATTGGCTTCTCGTAAGCTAGGGTATTCGATGATAAGTATATCTTCTCCATTGAGAACACAAAGATCTGTAATGCTTCTGGCAAGGATGTATTCACGCGACGATGAGTCAAAATCACTGTTAGATCTCACTGAACGTGTTTTGAGTCCAATACTGTCCCAATATTCTTTTAACTCACGAATGACATCGCTCTTGCCTTCGCCCGCCTCTGTGCTAATAAAATTAATAATAAAGGGTAAACCGTCTTTTCGCTTGTTACAGAATCGGAGGATACTACTACTTAGCTGTTTTATAGCTATTTTTTCACTTTCTTTAATGGAACCATGATATTCTAAGATCGAATTTTTCGGAAAAGCTCCTAATATGGGAAGACCAATCAAGCGACGTGCACGAATAGAATCGCGTAGAGTACGGTCTAATAGTTCTAATATCAGGAAGAATCCTAAGATGAATAAAAAAGTACCTGCAAAAGCTCCCATTACTACCTTTTTAAGAGAGGTTGGCATCGGATTGATAGGATATGCTGGCGCGTTTAGTACTTTTAATGCAGCAGAAGTCATTTCTAGATTTTTCCTTCTCATAAGGGCGTCGTTGTAACTTCTTAGTACAGATAAATAGTTCTGTTCTATGAAATTGATTTTACGTTCCTTTTGTTTGATAGTAGATCCTACAGGAGCAAAAAAACTATATTTCTTATCGAGTTCTCTGCGGCTATCTTGTATAATTAGTAAATCTGATTTTGCTTTTTCTAATTGCATAGTCAGATCCAACCACTGTTCTATGATATTATTTTTAGATACCCCCTCTTTGGAATATTGATGTTCTACATATTTGTTGGATAACTCTGATAGCTCTTTACGAGTAGTCTCTAGGCGACTCTTGTAATCTTGAAGTGAGTTTCCTTGAGTTGGTTTGTTATCAGTAATGGTTTCCATTTCTGATATTTTTCCTGTAAGCGAAGAAGCTTCCTTTAATTTGTCCAAGAATTGATAGTTGTTGATCACTTGTTTGGCGTTACTGTCCATATGTTTCTCCAACTCGCTTAGCATTGCTTTCGCACTGTTGTAATCGATAAGTGCGTTTTGTTCACGTAACTCAAATTCTTTATTTATAGAAGCAATCTCTTTAGTTTCATCGTAATAGTTGATGACGCGATTATCTATATTATATTTAGTAAGAGAATCTTCTTTTATACTGAGGTCTTTTCCGATACGATCTAATTCTCCTTTAAAATATTTGATAACATTATCTGTTTCAGCATAACGGATGGAACGGTATTCATTAACAAATTCTTTCGTAAGAATTTCAATAGTATTGTACGCAATACCTGGATCGTCTGTCATGTAATTCACTTGTATCAGGTCGCTGACCCCTTTACGGTTGGCCTGAATATTTTTGAGATCGCTAAAACTGTAATGATGTAAATAATAATAAAATACTCCATAAAGATAGTTATCTTTAGTTGGCTTCATATAGCGGAAAAAATTAGCAACTGTTTTATCTTCACTACTTTTGTCTACCAAAGCTAATATTTCTTTTCCATTAGGACTGTTTTTTAGATGATTATATATTCTATTATAGTTATTGGCTTTAATATATTCATTATCTTCATTCGGATTTCCTTTTATTAAACTGCGAGCGTATAGTCGCATAGACACTCGCTGTAATGTGCTCTCTGCTTTGATGATACTTATTAAATTATCCATTGCGTTTTGGGCCGTTGCCCAATCCACTTTATTGCCTCCTTTTTCGATATCATATCCCGAAGCTACCCCAGTATAAAGTGTAGCTTCTACATAGTACGTTTCACCTAGCATACGTTTGCCTAAATAATAGACTGTGAACGTGATTACACCTGTGCCGATAAGCAACCACCAACGGATACGATATAGGAATCTGCTGATATAAAGGATATATTCCATAAGAAAAGAGTTTTATTTGTTGTTGAGAATTGAGGTACGAGTGATGGCTTCAAGTATCATCAAACTTTTGGTTAGTTCGAATTTACTCATTTCAAACTTTTCCTGTGTTATTGATTGTCGTGATTTCTCGGTCGTTAATTCTCCAGAATCAATGATACCGTTAGAAAAATTCTTTTCAGCTATACTATATTGCACATTAGCTAATGTAAGAGCTTCAGCGCTTAACTTAAGTATACTTAATTGGGCCGTAGCTGTGGCATATAATTGGATGATTTCTTTTTTCATCTCCTCGAATTTGACATCTCTTTCAAGTTGTGCAGCACGTATGTTTAATTTTTGGCGTTTTACCCGCGCTGTCAAGTCAAAGAGACCGTCCAAAGGAATGTTGACTCCTGCACCTACTGTATATCCGTTCTGTGCCTGTGTTGCATAGGTCAGGTAAGGTGCAATTGCTACATCTGTATAAGTAGACTCGTTACCGAACATACCATATTGGTAGCTGCCCCGTAAACTGAAAAAGCCTAAGAAGGCACGCTTCTCTTTTGCCAGAAGTTTCCGTTCAATTTGTTCTTTTACTGAAGCTAATTCGTAAGTCGGAGCGCTTTTTGCGTTCTCGAAAAGAAGATCCAGCGGTGGAAGTGTAATGCTGGAATAATCACTTGGCTGTAGTTTTGAGTAATCGCTTACCTCTTGCGCAGTTACGCTTCCCATGGAGGCAAACAAAAATAATAATCCTCCGAAGAGGTATTTGATTTGTTTCATAAATTAACCCTATTATCTGCTTTTGCTGTGTTATAGCAACGCAAATATAAGGATTAATTTTATTTAATGATGTTCTTATGGAATCATTTTATCATCTTTCTTGTTAATTATCGGCAAATACTTGTTTAGAATGCCTCCGTCATATTGAAATAGAACAAATTCTGCTTGTTCACCATGTCTCTGCCGAAGTCGAGGCGGACGTTCATACGGGGCTGAACTTCAATACGTAAACCGAGTCCCAGATTAGGAAGTACACCTTCGATTTTGCCTGGAGTAGGGCCCATGAAACCGCATCCTCCCCACGCTACATAGCCTACATGATTCAGCATCTTCTTCACCCAATTGCTTTTGTCCGTATTTATCATCTGACGGTATTCTGCCATCATCACGTGGGATGACTTGTCGCGAAACTGTCCCATGTAGTAACCACGAAGGTCGAAAGGAGTGCCGCTGAGCGCGTATTTAGTCAATGGAACATTGCCGAATACATTCTTTGTCTGCACCGTCCAAGCCAATACTTTACGTTTGCCGAGGGTCTTGTATTGGCGGTAGTCTATTTCTAAACGGTAGAAATTATTATCGCTTCCGAAGGCTTTGTTGTACATCATCCCACGAAAGTCCAGATACGTTCCCCGGTAAGCATTGGCGGGAACGTCACGGGTGTCGTATGTCAACAGGAAGCCGAGCCCGGAGCTGAGGTTAGAGTAGCCGTGATCCGTACCGCCGGCAGCAATATACGATGGTTGCTCTATCATCCCTGCGGCGGGTTTAGTGATCTTGTCATAATTGAAGTCAATCTGCGGACCGGCAAAGAAGTTGCTTTTCCCCAGACGGAATAAAAACCACGGATTCACCTGCACACCGCTATAACGGTATTCGCTGGTGTCTTCGCCACGCGGATAGTCCTTGTTGGTGCTGTATCCGATGCCGTAGAAATTTTCCAGTGTATTCTTATATGCGAAGACTCCGAAGATGCGGAAGCGGTCGCCCTTGAAGAAAAGCTGCGGTTTGGTGAACAGGTTCAGTCCTCCTTCGAACATCAGGGCGATGGCCATCGGCACCACCGAACGTTGCTGGGTAGTATCACTCGGATTCATCCGGAACGTCATCAATGCACTACCGCCGATCAGTAATCCGAAGTCCGGAGTATAGCTGGGGCCACCTAATATATTATAATGTAGATTACGTTTGGCTACACGCTGACGTCGCAATTCTTTTTTGGAAAGGGTGGGGGTGGAATCTGTCGGGGCTACCCCGACTTCGTCAACAGAAGTTGTAGTCGTTTGCAGTTCATCGCTTTTTACTGCCGTGTCAGCCGTTTGAGCTAACGAAATATTGATGAATAGAAACATCATCAATATACCTATTATATATCTTTTCATATTCTTTCTTGAAATCCGCTGCAAAGGAAACTATTTTATTTCGATTAGTTTTCATTCTCATAGATAATAAATCTAAAAAAGAATCGTATTTTTGCCAATTAATAATATGTAAAACGAAATTGCCAACGGATTACTATTAGCATACAGGCAAAGTTAATTTATAAACGATCTATAATGAATAAACGAATTTTATCAGTTTTTGTTTGCTGTGCCCTTTACTATTCTGCACAGGCACAGGACGCGAAAGGCGGCATCAGCACTGACATGATGCAGCAAATCAAACAGAGTTATCAAGGCACTTCTACCGACAAGGCTATCCGGAACGCCATCAGCAACAACGACATCCGCAAGCTTGCCCTGAACCAGGACAACATGAAGGGGATGGATACACATTTTTCTGTCAAAGTGAACTCCAAGGGGATCACCGACCAGAAATCGTCCGGACGCTGCTGGCTCTTCACCGGCCTGAACGTAATGCGTGCCAAAGCCATCGATAAATACCATCTGGGTTCTTTCGAATTCTCGCAAACCTATCCTTTCTTTTTCGACCAACTGGAAAAGGCCAACCTTTTCCTTCAAGGCGTCATCGACACCAGCGACAAGCCTATGAACGATAAAATGGTGGAATGGCTGTTCCGCAATCCGTTGAGCGACGGCGGTACATTCACCGGAGTAGCGGACATCGTAAGCAAATACGGCCTCGTCCCCAAAGACGTGATGCCCGAAACGAACAGCAGCGAAAACACAGCCCGCATGGCGAGTCTGATCGCTCTGAAACTTCGCGAACAGGGTTTGCAACTCCGTGACATGGCCTCGAAAAAAGCCAAACCTGCCGCCATAGAGAACGCTAAAGTGGAAATGCTGAGTACCATCTACCGTATGCTTGTCCTGAATCTGGGCGTACCTCCCACAGAATTTACCTGGACGCAATATAATGTCAAAGGCGAGCCTGTAGAAACCGCCACCTACACCCCGCTTTCTTTCCTGAAGAAATACGGTGACGAAAAGCTGATCGACAACTACGTCATGCTCATGAACGACCCCAGCCGCGAATACTACAAATGTTATGAAATAGACTACGACCGCCACCGCTACGACGGCAAGAACTGGACATACGTCAACCTCCCGATCGAGGACATCAAGGAGATGGCCATCTCCTCTCTGAAAGACAGCACCATGATGTATTACTCCTGCGACGTCGGCAAGTTCCTGAACTCTGATCGTGGTCTGCTCGACGTCAAAAACTATGATTACGACTCATTGATGGGCACCACCTTCGGCATGGACAAGAAGCAGCGTATCCAAAGCTTTGCCAGCAGCTCCAGTCACGCCATGACCCTCATGGCAGTCGATCTGGACAAAAACGGAAAACCGACCAAATGGATGGTTGAAAATAGTTGGGGTGCCGGAGCCGGCTATCAGGGACATCTCATCATGACCGACGAATGGTTCGACGAATATACCTTCCGTCTTGTTGTGGAAACGAAATACGTGACCCCGAAAGCACTCGAAGTCTTGAAACAAAAACCGATCCGCCTGCCGGCGTGGGATCCAATGTTTGCCGGCGAAGAATAACCAACCGACAATCACGCTGCATAGACTTGTGCGCGCAGGTCTTCCAGCCTACTTTATTAAAGAACGTGTGCGAACACAAAAGGAATTACGGATATTTTTCCGTAATTCCTTTCTTTTTTCCTCCCGAATCACATTATTATTTATTACTTTTGCGGCAAATTTTATGAAACCATTATTTTATATAGCATGGCAAATGTAATAAAGTTACGTAAAGGCCTTGACATAAACCTGAAAGGTAAAGCTGCTGAGACGTACACAACAGTGAAAGAGCCGGGATTTTACGCACTCGTACCCGATGATTTTCCTGGAGTGACACCGAAAGTGGTTGTGAAAGAGCAGGAATATGTGATGGCTGGTGGACCCTTGTTTATCGACAAGTATCATCCTGAAGTGAAATTTGTTTCGCCCGTGAGTGGCGTAGTGACGAGCGTTGAACGTGGTGCTCGCCGTAAGGTATTGAACATCGTAGTGGAAGCTGCCGCAGAGCAGGACTACGAAGAATTTGGTAAGAAGAACGTATCCTCTATGGATGCGGATGCTGTGAAGTCCGCGCTTCTTGAAGCAGGTCTGTTTGCGTTTATCAAGCAACGTCCGTATGACATCATTGCAGACCCGACGGTAACACCGAAGGGCATCTTTGTTTCCGCATTCGATACCAATCCGCTGGCTCCCGACTTCGAATTTGCCCTGAAAGGCGAAGAAGCAAACTTCCAGACAGGTCTTGATGCCCTCGCCAAAATGGCGAAAACTTACCTGAGCATCAGCGTGAAACAGAAAGCCGCTGCACTGACACAGGCTAAGAACGTTACAATCACCGCTTTCGACGGACCGAACCCTGCCGGTAACGTAGGCGTTCAGATCAACCACCTCGACCCCGTTTCAAAGGGCGAAACTGTGTGGACAATCGATCCGCAAGCCGTTATCTTCATCGGTCGCCTCTTCAATACAGGCCGTGTGAATTTCACCCGCACAGTAGCTGTGACAGGTTCCGAAGTGTTGAAACCTGCTTACTGCAAACTTCAGGTAGGTGCATTGCTGACCAACGTATTTGCCGGAAACGTAACAACTGACAAAGATTTGCGCTATATCAGCGGTAACGTGCTGAGTGGCAAACAAATTTCTCCTAACGGATTCTTGGGCGCTTTCCACAGCCAGCTGACTGTAATCCCCGAAGGTGATGACGTTCACGAAATGTTCGGATGGATCATGCCGCGCTTCAACCAGTTCAGTGCCAACCACTCATATTTCAGCTGGTTGATGGGCAAAAAGGAATATACGCTGGATGCACGTATCAAAGGCGGCGAACGCCACATGATCATGTCCGGCGAATATGACAAGGTATTCCCGATGGACATCATGCCCGAATATCTGATTAAAGCGATCATCGCCGGTGATATCGACCGCATGGAAGCGCTGGGTATCTACGAAGTGGCTCCCGAAGACTTCGCACTCTGCGAATTCGTCTGCTCTTCGAAGATGGAACTGCAACGCATCGTCCGTGCCGGACTCGACATGCTCCGTGCTGAAATGGCATAATCCGCATGGCAAATTGTAAATTGTAAATCGTAAAATAGTAATATATTAATGAAAGCGTTAAGAAATTATCTCGATAAGATAAAGCCGAACTTTGAGGAGGGCGGTAAATTCCACGCATTCCAGTCGGTGTTCGACGGCTTCGAAACATTCCTGTTCGTGCCCAGCAAGACTGCGAAAACGGGAACGCA
>PPYF01195419.1_pt1 | contig 50591 bp, 42 predicted proteins | sample 1559871 | NCBI WGS metagenome assembly PPYF01 (sample SAMN08240021, study PRJNA423297) | Human gut metagenome, whole genome shotgun sequencing project.
GGAGGAGATTGCGACCATACTTCTGCGTCCGGCTTATACTCCTAAATTCGATGTTTTCAAATTTTTGTCATGTACTTAATGTTTTAGGAGATTTCTTCGAATATCAGGATAAGTATATAGCTACAATTGGTTTATATAATCCCAATACAACATATTTAAATTTTTATTCGACATTTAAGAATATCCAGCATTACTATACTCATAAAACAAGCAAATCTGATACAAGCATATTTTTTACAGGATGTGGAGCTATTTATAAAAAAGTTTTTTTTGAATTAAAAGGGTTTGATACATCTTATAAAGATGCATTAATTGAAGATGTTGATTTAGGCTGTAGGTTAACTCAACAAGGATATAAAGTATTTTTAAATAAAAAGTTATTGGTCACCCATTTAAAAACATACTCCTTGTCAAGTCTATTTATTTCTGATGTATTTCACCGAGCCATTCCATTAACAGTAATGTTGTTTAAGTACAAGCATGTAGAAAATGATCAAGATATAAAACTTGAAGCTATTTTTAGCACATGTTTAATAGTTGCAGGTTTGTTTGCTTTTGCTTTTCTTTTATCAAGTAATATTACCGCCATTCTCTTTATTCCTACAATTTTAATAGGAGTTGGAGTACTCAATATAGGATTCATAAGGTTTATCTCAGAACAAATAGGATATGTATTTGCAATAAAGGCACTTTTCTATCTATGTTTTTACTATTTGTATTGTGGATTTGGACTCGTGTTAGGAATAATATTATTCTTAATAAAAAAAATAACAAATGAAGAATATTAATACCGCCATAACAATAGATCTAGAAGATTGGTTTCATGGTATCATTAGTGTAAATAATTCATTAGATTCGCAAAAAGGTTTGGAGAATCGTTTTATTGAGTCAACATTAAGCTGCCTTAAAACATTATCAAAATCTAAAGTAAAAGCAACTTTTTTTATCTTAGGTTGTTTAGCCGAACAAGCTCCAAATCTAATTAAAGAAATTCACAAAGAAGGTCATGAAATAGCTAGCCATGGATGGAATCATCAATTGGTGTATAATTTGTCTCATGATGATTTTTATGAAAGTATTTATAAGACTAAAAATATATTGGAGGACATTATAAATGAATCCGTATATGGTTATAGAGCTCCATATTTCTCAATTACTAAAAAGAGCTTATGGGCACTACCTATATTAGAAAAAGTAGGATATATTTATGATGCAAGTATTCATCCATTTAAAAATTTCATGTATGGAATACAAGGAGCACCAACCAGTTGTTATTATCCGACACCCCGATTATTAGAAATACCACCAACATGTATTGAAGTTTTAGGGCTACGAATACCATGGGCTGGAGGATTGTACTTCCGCATTTTACCATATAAAGTATTCAAATTTGGATTTGATAAATACTGTAATAATAATAGAACTATCTATTTTCATACTGCAGATTTCGATATTTATCAACCTTACCTAAAGTGTAGTTTACTAGAAAAATTCATTCATTACTATGGATTAAAATCTCTACCTAAAAAAATGGAAAAATTTATATACGATTATAATCCTTCAACAATAGACAATGTATATCACAATTTTTTATGCAAATTAAAAAAGTAGCAACTAATATATTTTCTCAATATAGAAAAGTATTAACAGCAAGGGACCGATTTTATTTAAAAGCAAGATACAAGCTTTGCCCATATTGCGAACTCTTAGATTCTTATATACCAACAAAAGGGCGTATAATTGATTGGGGATGCGGTTTTGGCTTCTTTAGTTTTCTATTGAAATACTCTCAGCCGGAAAGAGAAATGTTTTGCATAGAAATTGACACACGCAAAATCAAAGCGATTCACGATGTTCAAAATATCATACAAGAACAAATAAATATCAATCATCTCAACAATGCATATTTTGAACCACATTCTATTAATTCTATATTATTGCTAGAGGTTTCTTATTATCTTTCCGATGAAACATTCGTTGAGCTTTTACTGTATTTCAAGAATTTATTAAATGATAATAGTAGCATAGTTATTATTTCGATTATAAAAGACAAATTAATATGGAAAAATATTGCAATTTATATGCAAGAATTTATATCTGTAAAAATATTAAAACAAACTAAAGCTGAAACATTAAAAATACGAACGAATGAAGAAAATGTGAACATCTTTAATATTACAGACTACCACATTTCTTATTCTAAAAAAATTAATAGTTTTTTACCATATACTCACATGTTATATATTTTAAAACGATAATTTATGGAAATTATAGATGCTCATACACACACGGAATTTCGGAGTGCAAATGATTATTGGGATATGTCGTTAGCCGGAGTAAAAATAGTAATTGATCCGTCTACTTTTGGAGGGATAAAGAAAACAACTGAAGATTTGTATTATGCAACCTTTGAACGTCTACTAAATTTTGAAGTTTGGAGAGCTAAAAGTAATGGAGTTAGGTTATATGCCGGTGTAGGAGTAGACCCAGAAGACTTTACTGATTTAAATATTGCTCTAAAAGTTATAGAAGAAATACCAAAAAGATATTTTGAACATGAAAATCTTTGTTGCTTAGGAGAAATAGGTTTAGATAAAGGTGGAAGAGATGAAGAAATTGTATTTACTAAACAATTAGAAATTGTAGGTTCTTATAATATCCCAGCAATTATACATACTCCTCAAGTAAACCAATCGAGAATAGTCGACAGAATTATTTCAATAGTAGATGATTACACAAAAGTATACCCACACTTGAAACAATATTTATTATTAGACGAATTACTACCAGAAGTCTTACTTGAGGTAAATCAGACAGGTTTTGCATATTATGGTATACCTATTGGACCATATTTGAATTCTCCATTTATTGTTCATAGAAAAGCAACAGGGAAAGCTTTGTTAAATATTATACCCCATATTGATACAAAGAAAGTTATTGTGAATTCAGCTTTAGCATGGGGATATGGCGATCACCTCGCTTTGCCGAAAATCAGACTTTATTTAGAACAAGAAAAAGTGGAGTGTGATATCATTGAAGATTTATTTTGCAATAATGCATATAAATTTTATAGTAAATGGAAAACTTTGTAACTTTTGAAATATATGCTTGATAATAGAATAGATTATATAATTGAACCAAAACAAAAAAAGTGTGAAACAATAAATATTTCTCTATCAATTATAATTCCAACATACAATCCGAGTATTAATCTTATTAAGACTTTGGACAGTATAAAAGATTCTATAATGCAACCTAAAGAAATTATTATTGTTGACGATCATTCTAATTTTGAAGTTAAAGACTATGTATCACAATATGATATTATTTGTATTAGACTTAAAAAAAACAGTGGTCCTGCAATAGCTAGAAATATAGGAGCGAGTTTTGCAACAAGTGATATTATCCTATTTATAGATGACGATATACAAATCCCGAATGATTGTATAACAAATATAATACATGATTTCAATTCAAAAAAATCTGTTGCAGTTGTTGGGCTTTTATCACCTATTCACCCAAACAAAAACATTTTAAGCTTATATAAGAATTTCTATATGTTTTTCAGCCTACAAAATTCGCCTTCAAATTTTACTACTTTATACACTTCAATTAGCGCAATTAAGAGTTCTATTTTCCATCTATTAAAAGGTTTTGATGAAACACATAACAAAGCAAGTGTTGAAGATGTTGATATGGGCCAAAGAATAGTAAACTCCGGATATGAAATCTTCTTAGATAAAAGATTATTGGCAATTCATAACAAAAAATATACTCTAATTTCTTTTATTAGAAATGAATTTGGTAGGTCATTTGATCTATTTACCATGCTAGTAAAAAACAAATTTTACGAACATCTATTTACTCATAAAAGATATTTAAATAACTCTTCATCAGTATTAATATCCACAATCTTAAGTTTTGGGACGTTATTTGTAATTGCACTCTCAACATTCTTTACGCCACTAATTTATGTCTACATATTTATACTATTACTGATTTGGATAATAAATAGAAGATTTATATACAAATTCAAAAAATATTATGGCATAGGTAAAACAATATTTATACCCTTCATTTTATACTTTGATTTTGTCCTAGCGTCTCTTGGAATTGTGTGCTCAATATTGTATAATATTAGAAATATATTGAAAAAATGAAGATATTACTAATGACTCCAACGATTACAGATGAGGAAAAAAGACCTAACATTATTGGTCTCTCGAAGAATAAATTGTGGACAAAATTTAGAGATAAATTTGGCTTTGCTCCTGGTATTACGCCATCATATGGATTGTTATATATATCCGCATCCTTAAAACAAGCTGGACATAAAACATTTTATATTGATGGTAATATGTATAAAATAGACACAATATTAGAGTGCATAAAAAAGGAAGATATAAAAGTAGTTGGTGTGAGTGTTTTATCATTTAATTGGGAACGTGCAAAGCATAATATAAAACAGATAAAATCTTTATTTCCTTATATAACTATTGTTGTAGGTGGAATTAATGCTACATACTTAAAGCAAGCATGCCTGGAACAGTCGAAAGCCATTGACATTGTTGCTTATGGAGAAGGTGAAAAATCAATTGTGGAATTGATTAATAGGATTAGTGAAAATAAAACAATCGACGACCTACCTGGAATAATATTTAGGAAGAATAATAAAATTATTATAAACAAGCCGTATCCTACAAATATGGATTTAGACAAGTTACCCTTTCCTGACATAGATGTGTTAGCAAATGATATGTATAAATTCAGGCCTGCACCAATGTTTTATAAAGGTCTACCACATGCATCAATTTTTGCTTCAAGAGGTTGTCCTTTCAAATGTTCATTTTGCTTATCATCTCCTATACTTAGAAAAAGAGATCCATACAAAGTTGTTGACGAGATAGAGTGGTATGTCAAAAAATACGGGATAAAATCTTTGACTTTTTATGATGAGACTCTGACCCTTAATAAAAAATGGCTACAAATAATTTGTTCAGAAATAATTAGAAGAAAAATCAAAATAGCTTGGAGCGCTAATGTTAGAGCAGATTGTTTGAATAAAGAAATTATTAAAATAATGAGGGACAGCGGATGTTGGCAAACATTATTTGGTATTGAGACTGGCGTCCAGAAAAATTTAGATAAGATTGCTAAAGGCATCTCTCTTTCACAAATAGAAGATAGTGTAAATCTGGTTCATGAAAATAAAGTGGAAACTTTAGGAATGTTCATGTTTGGAATACCTGGTGAAACATACTATGAAGGAGTACAAACCATTGATTTTGCATGTAAGCTTCCTCTGGACTATGCAATCTTTACTAATATAACCCCATTCCCTGGAACCCAACTATATGAAGAGGTGAAAAATGAAAGAGGTTTCAAAAACAAGGAAAATTTGACTCCTCTCCAAATTAATTATATACCCTCAAGTATGACGGAACAAGAATTAGTAAGATTACTCAAATTATCGTATCGAAGATTTTATTTTCGAAGAAAATTTATATTTAAACAAATATCTAAAATACACAACTTAGAAGATTTAAGTAAAAACATAAAAGGAATGATACAATTATGGAGCTAATAGAAGAAAAAAAGAAGAAGCAATACTTTATTCCTGTTATAATTTTATTAATAGGAATGTTTTTTACTGTCGTTAATATTGGAGAACGCAAATTGTGGGTTGATGAATGCGTATCAGCATATTTAGCAAAAAATATTGTTGAATATGGATATCCAAGTGTATTTGATGGAACATATTATAAAAGTGTAGCCAATGGTAATGATTCAAATAATGACGGTGTTGAGGTATGGTATTCATGGTTTACTATGTATTTACAAGCTCTATTTATTGCATTATTTGGTACTTCAGAATTTGCCATAAGACTTCCAACATCAATACTCGGCTGGTTATCAATGCTATATTTATTTTTATCTTTGAGAAAAATGACAACCAGTAGTTTTATACAAAATATAACCTTAATAGCCTATGTTTGCTGTGTGCCAATTATTATTTATATAAGGTCAGCACATTATTATTCTGGATCTTTATGCTTCACAACAATGTCTCTCTTCTATTTTCTTAGAATCTTAGAATCCTCAGAAAAAAAGATTGATTCCATATTTTTTTCTCTTTCTCTAATTTTATTATTTCATTCAAATTACTTTTTATTCATCATACCGGCGACTAGTTATCTACTATATGCTTTTATTAAATGCAGGCAAAAAAAAGTATGGATAAAGCTACTAATCACATATGGCATTGCGTTTCTCTTTACCGCACCATGGTTTTTATATATAACATTAACGAGTAAGGGCTATAAAGCCGGAGTAATATTAGGATTAACTGGAGTTGAAGATATGTTCCAAAAACTATCAATTTATATTTGCAAATTTCAAGCATATTTCACCCCCATATGCGTTCTAATTATAATTCTATTTGCTTTGAAATTTATTTCAAAATGTTTAAAGGTAACAAGTAACGAAAAGAGAAATAGCTATATGTTGATTTTGCCTTTGACTTTTGTGTTTGTTTGTTTATTTGTCAGTGTGATACTTGAACCTTTTCCACAGACTAGGAGAATATTAACAGTAATTCCTATGATAATATTCTTGTCGAGCTGTATAATTTATGAAATTATTTTAATCAGTAAGATCATAGGATATTCTATTATTCCTATAGTTTTATTTACAAATTGGTTTAATGTTATGCCATGGAAAATTATTTCACATTTCGATATTCCAGTTTGTAATAGTATATTTATTCAATCTCCAATAACTCTACAAACCCTTCTGCCAGATAATGCATATTCTTACGCAATAAATGAATGCAAATACGAAATCCCATTATATAATTTCTATAATGAAATTAGCAAGAAATTTGTTTGTAGAAGTGATGCAATAATTGAATATTTACAAGAGTATTCTAAGCCTGGAGAAACAGTTATATGTGCTACCATTGAAGCGCCTAAAATCTACTACTACACAGGACTGAAAATCGTTAAACAACTCGATATTGATGGTGGCGTGTGGGGACCATTAGGTCCATATTATTTTCATGATTATCCCAATTCACGTAGAAAAAGAAACTTTGATTACATTCAAGATCATGAAATCGACTGGATATTATCCCAAGATCTTGTCGCATTCACTTTTGATGACAAAGATTACTTTAAAAAAAATAGAGCTTATTATGAGAAAATAGAAATAGACGCACCAAACACATTTATTGATAATACGGCAGAAATGGACTGTCACTATTTCGTCTCAAGAGAAAAGTGTAAAAACATAAATATTTATAAAAGAAAAAATCAACAATGAATGACGGATTTAATTGTGCAATAGCTTATATAAACGAATTGGCTAATTTGAAAGAAGAGTTGGCTAATTTTTATAATAGCTCATCTAGTGATAAAGAGAATTATCGAATTGATAGAATAAATAAGCAAATTCAATACGCTATAAGAAACTCACGATTTTATAAAAATAAATTAGAGGATAAATATACTGAGATTCATAATGGACTTGATTTAGAAAAACTGCCTTTCATTTCAAAAAATGAAATGAAGAAAAGTTTGGAACATCTTTTATGTGTCGATTATAGTCAAGTGATGAAATATGGTGAAACAACTGGTAGTTCAGGGCCACCTTCAGGTGCGTTTGTAAGTCGTAGAAATTGGATTCAAAACTCATTGTCAATGTCACATATATTATCTAAATCATTTAATCAAAATGATTTTGTAAATATTGCTCTTCCATATGAATTATCCTTTGCTGCTCAAGATATTGATACTACTTTTCAGATTATTAATTCAACAATTATTTCTACTGGTTGTCTTACTAAAATATGCTCATGGGAACGAATGCTGCATATTATGTATCGTATGCCAATTAATACATTGGTTTGCTCTCCCACAAGAATGTTGAGGTTAATAGATTTAGCAGCTAGTCTAAAACTTGATATCAGTAAATTTTCAATTAATAAATTATTGTGTACTGGTGAAGCATTTCCCATCGCCAAGCAAAAAAAAATATCTAAACTCTGGAATAATTCAAAAGTGTTCACATGTTATGGTACATCAGAGACTAACGGCCTTGCAGCATCGTGTCCGCATGGTAATCTCCATTGTTTTGAGGAGCGTTATTATTTTGAGGTAGTAGATACAAACGATAATCGTGTTCTCAATGATGGTGAAATTGGAGAATTAGTCTTAACATCGCTAAATAATGTTGCATTGCCTCTTATTCGTTACAAAACTGGTGATTTAGTTAAATTGCGACACATGTCATGTGAATGTGGCTTAGCGGGAACAGTAATTGAACACTATGGAAGAATTGGGGACGAACTACGGATCGGAACGAAATGCGTGCCTATATTATGCTTAGAAGAAGCTATTTTGAATACTTTAAAGGATGGATACTGGTATTATATCGAGCAAAAAGATGATGCAATCAAAATTTTTTTAGAAAATGGATTCAATACAAACTTCTTAGATGAATTGATACATAATTTAAATTGCAACTTAAAATTAGATATTCCAAAAGATAAAATAACCATTACACCAACTAAGAAAGATTTCTTTTTATCTCTCGTTGACAATTCATCTAAACCAAGCAATGTGTTAATAAAAAAATGAATTATGAAAAAAAATATCAATGTATTAGTTGTACAGAACTTTATCACAGAAGATAATCCTAATATTAATAGAGAACGTGTGAAGTCTTTAATTCATGAATCCATTCAAGCTAATAATATAAATCCAGATTTAATATTATTACCTGAATTTTTCACAGGCCCACCGTGGTATTTTCCAAACAAAAAACATTTACAAGGATTAATTGATGAAACAATTCCTGGTGAAACAACAAATTTCTTTTCTCATATTGCCCAAAAATATAAAACACATATTGTGTGTGGATCACTCGTAGAAAAAGAAGATGATAAATATTTTAATACTTCAACATTGATAGGACCAAATGGCGATATCATTGGAAAGTACAGAAAGGTACATAGATATGCATCAGAAATTGGTAATATAGAAGCAGGAGATAATTTTCCTGTATTTGAAACAGAAATAGGGAGAATCGGTATTGCATTATGCTCTGATTTTTGGATAATGGAGGTTCCCCGAATATTATCATTAAAAGGAGCTGATATAATCGTTGTTCCTGCTAATTCTCTAAAGCAAAATATAAATGTTACAATAGAAGCTATCTTAGGTGCATCGGTACTAAATGCAACACCTATTATATATTCTAGTTCTATCAATCACATAAGTGGTTTACGAAATGGGAGAATTGTAAATATAGACTTTGAGGGTCATAGTTGTATTGTGACACCTAAAGGTGTTCTAAGCAAAGCTGGAACTGAAGAAACGGTTTTAATTGGGAATTTGGATATGGAATTTATGCATAAATTGAAACAAGTAGATGTGATGCAAACTGAAACAATCAGTTGGGGAATAACAGGAAGGCGTCCTGAATTATATCAGCTATTGACAAATAATCCAAGTTGTAATTGTAATCATTAAAAACAATAAATATGAATACTTTTAAGAAAGAATTTAAAATAGTTGTCTCACTATTAATATTTACATTCTTAATAGGTTTTAGCTTGAGGATTATATATCCCCAAAATAAAATTAGAGTTAATACTGATGCAATCATAGATCTGTATTACTCTTATATCTTCTTGTGGGAATATGATAGAGCTTATGGACTGTTATCAAAGGATTTCCAAAATTTAATTGGCGGTAAATCATGTTTTGAACCAGAGACACCATGGGGAACAGATTGGTATAATGTAATGATAAGACCCAGTTATGAAATTGACACATTAAAAAATGAAAAAATGCTCTTACATACAAACATTGTTTTTCAGCACCGATTATTAAAAGAGCAAGCAATAGCCGATGTTTACTTTATTGAAGAAAGTAATAAATGGAAGATTAACGACATTCAATATAAAAAGCCTTCGCTAGTAAATTTTACTCCATTGATAAAGACGAAAAAAGAACAAGCGAAATTAAACAAACTACTAAATGAAGGAAAAAAAATGATCGAAAAAGACCGTTGGAAAGATGCTTATTTTATATTTAGCAATGCACTGGACTTAAATATGTGTAATGCGGAGTTAAATACATACATGGGATTGTGTTTTGATTATTTCATGACGCATGGTATGTCAAAGATGATCTTCGCCAGCAAATTTGGAGCGACATCAAGTATTTATTACGACAATGCGGTATCGATTGATTCCACAAATATTTTAGCAAGATTAGGAAGAGGTAAGACATATTTATTTTCAGCTTCACCATATGGTGATGTAAAGAAAGCTATTATTGATTTTGAATATGTGTACAAAAATAATGAGAATGATATGGATGTGGCTACACTTCTTGCACTGTCACATAAAAAAAATAGAGATTACAAATTAGCTTTAAAATACTTCACAAAGGTTCTTAAGATGAATCCCAATAATAAATTTATCATGAAAGAGATAGATATTATATCTAAAGATTATGAAAACTAAAATAGGTATATTAAGTGCTGATTATCAAGGAGAACTTTTAGCAAAAATTCTACTAAAAAAGGGGTTTGAAGTAACAATCCTTTCTGAAGGAAACGCAGTAAAACATTTTAGCGATTTTAACAATTTGAATAGTCTTGGCTTTTGTTCGCTATTTTCATTATCAAATGATAATATAAAATTTGCGAGAAAAGTATTAGATCTTAATATAAAAAAAACAATTCAAGAAAAATACTTATTAATAGACACTACAGTTTATAAGTATCCGCTACAAGCGAAAGAGTTATTAAAACAAACTAATCTAAAGTTCATATTATCATCTATAAAGGGCTTAATATATGGATATTTTAAAATAATTAAGGTGTCCAATTACGAACAATATGTGAAAAAATACTATGGTAATACTTTGTTCAATTTCTATTTTGAGAAATATCTAAAAAATGAATTTCCAGAGATTTTAATCTCCGATTTAGATGTGGAATTAGTATATAGGAGAGTTCAATACAGAACAATGTATAATATGATAAAGAAAATTGTATTTAAAAACAATGAAAATATTTATAATACCAAATATTATTATTCAGCTCATATTGATGAGTTATTATTTAATAAGCAGTTTAAGGATGAACATTTAAGAATAGAAAATATCAACATAAATAAAATTGCTTATGATGGAGTTTACCATGTATATTATTCTACAAATTCAACAAAACATGAGATTAGTTTCGATAAAATATATTCTTTACTACCAATCACTAAACTATATAATTTACTATACCCTCAAGAAAAATACAAAGAACTACACTGGGCACATGAATATGTTTATTCTTTCCAAATAAAAAACTGTTGTAAAGACTTTCCAGACGGGTTGTTTTATGTAGCAAATAGCAATGTACCATTCTTTCAGTTATCTAAAATGAAGATTAGTTCAAATGAACACTTATGCAATGTAATATGTAACACCAATTCATTTACAAATAAATTAGATCTTAAAAATCGAATATGGGATTATTTTAATTCAATCAATTTGGCAGATAGCATGTCAGTTCTTATTAGTTGTACATACTATTTATTTGAATATAACAAGCCTATATTAATCTGTGGATTTGATATTATATATAAAAAAATATTTTCTAAAATAGAGATGGAAACAAAAATAGATTTATTTGGTACAAAAGCTAAATTTGAGGAATTCTCCTTTGATAAAATAGTTAACGAACTTATGCTTATAGATAAAACAATATGAAAACAGTTATTGTAGGGATTGGAAAAATGGGAACACAGTTAGCATTAAAATTAACTCTTCCTAGAAACACAGTACTTATTGATAAGTATATTGATCCAAGAAAGATTAAACAATTTGAAGATAAAGGCATGTTGTATTCTGATGATTTACAAGATATAAAAGGAGCAGATGTTATTATCTTGGCTGTCAATCCAAAAGATTTGGACGACTTAGCCAAATCAATCTTTGCACTTATTCTTCAAAAATGTCTTATAATTAATATAGCAACAAACCGTGAAATACAGTCTCCTAATAAATATATAGCAACAGCCAACATTAAGATTATTGGAGAAGCTACCGCAATAGAAAATGGAATTTCTCCTGCAATAGTCATTCCCAATTCAATATGTACAGCTGTAAGAGATGTAATTATAGAAATTTTTTCAACTTTTGGAATAGTACTACAAAAAGATATTTCGGATTACATTGATTTAAACTATAACGCTGCATATTACACAATAAAAGCAATAAGCAATACCATCTCCTTATTACATAGCAAAAATCTTCCAGAAGAGATAATAAATATAGTTGTAAGAAATTTAATGGCAGGGACTTGTATGTCATATCCTTGGCCTGATGATGATGATTTTATTCAACGGATACTAAAACAAAATAAAATATGAAATTATGTTACAACACTAATGGATTGAGAAACATTCCATTGATAGATGCAATTTATAGCATCTATAACATAGGGTACGAAGGAGTAGAAATATCATTTCATGAATCACATTTACATCCTTTCCACTACGATAATAAGAGTCTAAAAAAGATCCGACAAGCCCTCAACGATACAGGGCTCTTCCCCACATGCCTTGCTACAGGTTGTGACAATCTTTTATCTAATATAAGATATGAACCATCTCTAATTTGTGAAGACAAACAAGGTCAGAAATTGAGAATTAAGCTATTAATAGAATCTTCTATTATAGCAAATAGTTTGGGGATTAAAGTAATAAATTTCGCTAGTGGATTTAAAGATCCTAATTTGTCAGAAGATGTATCATATGATAGCTTGGTACAAAATATATTAAGCCTTATTCAAACTATGCCTGATATAATCTTTGCAATAGAGCCGGAACCTAATATGTTTATAGATACAACTGAAAAAGCAATCAAGCTCATTGATGATGTTAATTCGCATAATTTGAAATTAAATTTGGATATTGGGCATGTATATTGTTGCGAAGAAAACTATCTTGACAAGATAAAAAAAAGCATTCCCTATACTGTACATACACATATTGAAGATATAAAAAACAAAATACATCATCACGAAATACCCGGTGATGGTGATATCGATTTGTTTCATGTATTACTGCTATTTAAACAATTTAAATATAAAGGTTATTTTAGTGTAGAATTATATCATCATTCAAGTATTTGGAAAGAAGCATTAGCTAAAAGCCACACAAACCTTTGTTCTATAATTAATAAAATTGAAGCTGATGGAGTTAAATAACGTTGGCGAATTTCCTATTAATGGATTATCAAAACAAGATATTTTAGATGATTTAGAAACAGTATGTTCACATAATAAAAAATATAAAAGTGGTAAGATATTAAATTCTATATGTACATCTCCTGCCGAAATATCGAAAGTAGTATTCAGTCAATACTTAGATTTAAATTCAGGAGATAAACGCATTTTCCCTGGAATAATAGAAATAGAAAATAAAGTCATCAAAATGATTGGAGAAATATTAGACAGTGTTCAAACTTATGGTATTATAACATCGGGAGGAACAGAAGCTAATATTTTAGCACTATATGCCGCAAAAAAAAAATATATAAAAAAACATGGTTATAAAACAGAATTAGAAGTTATAGCACCTTATTCTATTCATTTTTCATTTGAGAAAGCATGTGATATTCTTGATTTAAAGTTAATTATGATCCCTTTGGACATAAATCAACACGTTATACATGAGAATTACATTACATATATTAGTGATAAAACTGTGGCAATTATAGCAACGGCAGGTACAAGTGAAACGGGAGCTGTAGATAATATTACAAGTATATCTAAAATTGCCAAATCTTATGGCATTTATTTTCATGTTGACGCAGCATCAGGAGGTTTTATTATTCCGTTTGCTAGAAAATTAGGTTATAAACTTCCCGATTTAAGTTTAAACATACCTGGAATATCCTCTATTACAATAGACCCGCATAAATATGGTTTATCTGTAATTCCTTCAGGTGTCCTCGTATTTAACGACAAAGAGTATTATGACGAGATTGCTTTTCAATCATTCTTTAAATTAACTTCAATTAATCGCAGTCTGCTTGGAACTCGTCCAGGTGCTGCTACAATTGCAACGTATGCTGTTATGAAAAATATAGGTTATAATGGATATTTAACATTAACTAAACAGTATTTTGAGCTTAGAGAACATTTACGTCACATGCTTTATTCTGAAAATTTAGATTTTCTTTTTGAACCTGATCTAAATATCGTTACACTCAAACACCCTGACGTTTCTAGTTTTATAACTAATATGGAAAAAAGTAATTGGATAATATCACAGTCTAAGAAATATGCATGCTTACGAATTGTTTTAAATAAGAATGTGACAATTCAAACAATAACGGATTTTTTTCACATATACATTAATAGCATATCAAAATATGAAAAACAAAATAATTAGGCTCAATGCTCCACACTGCTTAGAGATATTGGAGAAAGACATAAGTATCAATTTAGATGAAGATGAGGTACTTGTTGAAATTGATCGTATATCATTGTGTGGTTCAGATTTAAAACTATATAATGGATGCTACAATGCCCCTTCTTTATACCCAATAGTAATTGGTCATGAATGGGCTGGAAAAACAATAATTACCGGAAATAAAGTAACTAAAGTAAAGGTTGGGGATAAAGTAACTGGTGATTGCTCAATATATTGCGGCAAGTGTCCGGAGTGTAATATCGACAAAAACATTTGCCGAAACATTGAAAAATATGGAATAACTCGAAACGGATTTGGACAGAAATATAAGATTGTTCCAGAAAGATATTTATATAAATCCAGTCACATTTTAGAAAATAAGTATTTAGCTTTAACGGAATGTTTTTCCGTCGCATTACACGCAATAAAAAAAATGAAATTGATAGCCAATGCGCAAAATGATGAAATACTTATTATTGGCGGCGGAAGCATAGGAGTCGCAATCTATCTATTGTTAACTTATGTATATAAGCTAAATAATGTATTCATATTGGAAAGCAGTACGGCTAAAGTCTCTTTTTTAAAAAAAGTGTATCCAGACTTAAAAGTAATTAATGAAATTTTAGGCTGTTCGAAGTATAGTAAAATATTTGAAGCTAGTGGTTCCCTTTACACTTTTGAAAAAGCATTAGATTGGGTTATGCCATATGGTTCGATTGTCTGTATTGGTTTTTTAGAGAAAGGTGTATTAAATATATCGAGTTTAATTACTAAATGCATAAATATTCAAGGTAGTATTGGAGGTACAGGTGAATTTGAGGATATTCTAAATATATTTAAAGAGAATAGTATGCCTTTAGACCAATTTATAACAGAAGAAATAAAGTCTGAACATTTGACTGGATATTTATCAAGTAATAGGAATGTTTCACTAAAAATACAAGTTATATTATGAATATAGCAATAATTCAATTGGACGTACAAATCAATAAAGAAAACATTAATCTTAATAAAGCATCAAAGATGATTAATGAAGCCGCAAATAATGGGGCTGAATTAATTTGTTTACCTGAAGCATTTGCCACGACTGTTAATCTTGCCAAAATTGACACTATATCAGAAAGTCTAGATGGTGATATTGTTGATTCTCTAATTAGTTTGGCATTGGATAATAATATATATATATGTGCTGGTTTTGTAGAAAATTATAACAATAAATATTACAGTTCTGCTATTTTCATAAATCCAAACGGAGAAATACTAGGCATTTATAGGAAAAGAATTTTGGATTTTATGGAAAAGAATTTTTTATCAGTTGGTGATGAACAAGTAATTATCCATCTACCAATGGGAGACATTGGTATACTTATAAGTAATGATATTACAAATCCTATATATAGTTACTACTTAAATAACGACAAGAGGATTAAAGCTATAATATGTCTAGCAAGTTTTCCAATATCAAAACAATATTCGATTATGCAAATATTAAAAACTAGGGCTATAGAAAACCATTCTTACATTATATTTGCATCACAAGTAGGATATAATATATACTCTAACATAACTTATATGGGTTCTAGTTGTGTTATTGGAGATGTTAACTATTTTAATAACAAATCTTATAATTTTGAGGAAGGAGAAGAAATTATGTGTTCAGCAATTGATAATAATGAGCAAATAATTTATGCTCATATATAATAGAATAGCCATTTATAAATCAATTCATAATATAATGTAATATGAAGATGCCGAAAAATATCAGTGGAAACATGTTTGCCCCTTGCGGTATGAATTGTACTGTGTGTTATAAACATTGCTATGTTAAGAAAAACTGTCCAGGATGTCTTAATCAAGATACAAACAAACCTGAGCATTGCAGAAAATGTAAAATAAAGGATTGTGTTAATTTGAAAGGATTGACTTACTGTTTTGAATGTCCTGAGTTTCCTTGTAAACTAATTAAGAATCTCGAGAAAAGTTATAACAAGAGATATAACGCAAGTTTGCTAAAGAATAGTTTTTACGTCAAAGAAAACGGACTTGAATCATTCTTGAATAATGAGTTAATAGAATGGACTTGCGATTGTGGCGGTATTATATCTATTCACGATGCTGAATGCAGCGAATGTCACAAAAAAACCTTATAAAACATTTAAAGATTGTACAATAAATTAATTATAATATTTGTTAGGAAACTTATTAGTACTCACCATTAATTTATTTAAAAACAACGTATATCTTTACATTTTCTAAGTGCAACAGTTTGAATTATCAAGTTATTATAGCTTTTCCTAAAACTAAAATGAAGAATTAAAACAATTTTATTTTCATTTCACATATAGTTTTTCTTACTATCCGATACATTAGCTGGTTGATTAATTACTATTACCTAAGCGTGAAGAGTGAAGATAATGAGCCAATTTTCACAGCATTTGATAAGGTGTATATTTTGACTATTACGATAATGTCTAGTTTTAAACTACAGTAAATAGCATTCAACCATTACTTAAGAGATTTAATATAAAAATAGATAAATGAAAGTTTTACTAATTTCACCAAATCAGTTAAAAGGGTTTAGGCCCTCTTTGCCAATAGGAATGAAAGCCATTGAAGCAGTTTTGAAAAAACATGGATATAATGTAAAATCTATCGACTTATGTTTTGAAGTTTATCCTGATAAAACGCTTAAATCTATAATATATAGTTTTGAACCAGACGTTGTTGGATTTTCAATTAGGAATATAGACAATCAAAATTTTCTTGACCCATGCTTTCTTCTTTCTCCAATCAAAAGATATATTGCTTTGTGCAATAAGTGGAAACCTAATATCATAACAATAGTAGGAGGAGCTGCATTTACATTAATGCCCGATGAAATGATTCAATATCTAAATGCCGATTTTGGAATAGTAGGACCGGGAGAAGAAAGCATAATACCGCTTTTAGAAAATATAAGTAAAGGAATTAATATACCAAATAATATAATAAAATGCGAATGTGGGAAGAAAAATAATGTAAAGAATTCCATCGTTAGTATGGAGTATTTTGAAGTACAGAACCTTAGCAAATATGATAAGAGATATTTTGAATATGATTTTAACGGTCCTACATTTATTAAGAATGCTGCATATCCTATTATTGGAAAAAGAGGATGCCCTTATAATTGTATATATTGTGCAAATTCTTTAATTGCTAAAACCAAGTGTATATGTCGGCCTGCAATAAATGTTGTTGACGACATAGAAAAGGTTATAAACGAAAATGAGGCTAAATGCTTTGAATTTGTGGATGGGGCTTTTAATGCTCCTTATCATCATGCACTGGAAATATGCAAAGAGATGAAAAAAAGAAGAATTAAATTTCCATGGTACTGTATGTTTACTCCAGGGAATGCAACAGAGGAGCTTATTGATCTTATGGCAGAAACAGGATGCCAATTAGCTGAATTAGGCACAGAGTCAGGATCAAATAGAATTTTGAAGCAATTGAATAAACATTTCATGTCTGAGCATATTGTGAATGCACACATGTTATTGAGCGAACGAAATATTAAAGTCGAACATTGCCTTTTCATTGGTTCACCAGGTGAAAATAAAGAAACTCTCAAAGAAAGTTTTGAGTTAATGGATTATTTAATTTCTCAAAATGATATTTCAATTAATAGAGCTTTTTTTAGTTTAGGATATCGTCTTTTTAAACAAACTAAAATATATAAGATTGCTATAAAAGAAAAATTGATTAACTCTAAAGAATCCCTCCTCGTACCTAAGTTTTATATAGAACCTAAAATTTTAAATGATAATAACATTTTAGAGAGTATTGAAAGTGCCATGAAAAATCATCCTCACTGGTTCTTATGGTGGGGATTCTCAAAGATTCCACTAATTGAACAAATAAAGAATGCTCAAACATTCTATACTAATTTAGAGAGTGAATTGATTAATAGAACCCTATAAACTGTTATAATGATGAATATATTACTAGTTAGTCCTAAACGTGAATTAGCAAAAGGGCAACCATTTCCTCCATTAGGTTTATTATCTATTGCTTCTGTGTTAAGATTGCACAATCACTCTGTAGAAATATTAGATAGAGATGTTGATGCGACTCCATTTAGTTCAATTATGCTAAGATTTAAACCAGAGGTGGTTGGATTTTCAACTTACACTGGTTATATGTTAAATGATGCGATAAAATTATCTCAAAATGTAAAGCAGCATAGTAATGCAATAGTCATATGGGGAGGAGTACACCCAACCCTTTTACCTAACTTATGCTTAAAAGAAACTTATATAGATATTACAATATTAGGTGAAGGAGAGTATGTCATGCCAAAAATCATCGACAACTTAATCAATAATAAACCATTAAACCAAATTGATGGTATAGGTTTTAAAGATAATGGAACGATTATAATAAATCCGCAGAAAAAATTTATTGATTTGCATGAACTCCCATTGCCTGCATGGGATTTAATAAAAGTAAAAAAGTATTACCAACATTGGGCAGGAGCAAATAAGCTGCTACGAATTTATTCCTCTAAAGGATGTCCCAATCAATGTGGATTCTGTTATAATCAAGCATATCACAAAAGTACGTGGAGAGGAAAAAGCTGCGAACAATTAATTGAGGAAATAAAATATTTGAAGCATAATTATAAAATAAACGGAATAGGTTTTACCGATGATTTATTTACTTTTGACAAAGAACGAATGAATCAATTCTGTAACATATTATTAAAAGAACAAATTAACATAAATTGGTATTGTAATGCTAGGATTGGACTAACTCATCATGAATTAGACAATATGAAAAAAGCCGGATGTAAGTGCATATATTTTGGTATAGAATCAGGATCAAGCAAAATGCTTAAAATTATTAGAAAAGGGATTGTTTTAAGCAAAGTTCAAGAAACTTTTGAATATTGTAGAAAAATAGGAATTTCGACAGTTGCGTCATTTATTATAGGATTTCCAGACGAAAATGAAATAGACCTTCAAGAAACAATTTCCTTTGCTTTAGGACTAAAAGCATCAATTTATGATTTTTCTATATACAAATGCTATCCTGGCACTCGCTTTTATCAAAATATTATTGAAAAAGGCATTTTTAAAGAACCTAAAGATATGAAAGAGTGGATTAATATATCTTCTTGGGATAATGCCACAGCAAATTTTTCAAATATTCCAAGTAGTGATCTAAAAGTAGTATGTAATTTTTTTGTAATTCAGTCAATTATTAACTCCCTATTAAATGACGTAAACACATTGTTGGGATATGTTCATTTTTTTAAGATTATTAAAGTTATTAAAAACGTCATTGGAATAGCAATTAACCTTATTCTTTCAAAAGCAACTCTGAAAAAATATAATTTAAAAATTGAACTCAAAAAAAATATAGTATGAAATGTATATTAATTATGCCGCCTTGGAACCCATCAGACATTTATACAGGGGAATTTAGTAAGGATGTAAGTGGCGTATGGCCACCCATTGGTCATTTATGCTCATTGGCTGCAACATTGCAACAAAAAAACAATGTTGTAACAATAATCGACGGAGCCTTTTATAATCATGAAAATATTATCGAAAGAATCAAAAAAGAGAATCCTGATTTTATAGGACTATATACTAACGCTTTTTTATGGAAAAGTACAATACAGATGATTAATCTGATTAAATCCTATGATCTCGGTTCAATTGTAGCTATCGGAGGTCCATTTGCTTCAGCATGGCAAAAAAAATGTTTTGCAGAGTGCCCCCTGTTAGATGTTTTGTTTATTGGTGAATCAGATTATACTATCACAGATCTGGTTGATTGCATTAAACAAGGTGTAAATTATTCTTGTGTTAAAGGTATTATTTATAAAGGTCCAAATAGTGAGTTAATAAAAACACCTCCTGCTCCTATTATTCATGATCTTGATGCGCTTCCTTTACCTGCTCGGGATTTAATTGACAATTATAGATATGTACCCCCACTCGAAACTTATCGAAGACTACCTGTTACATATATATATTCATCGCGTGGATGTACAAATCGTTGTTTATATTGCTTCCAAATTTCTAAGGAGGTAGGTATAAGATATAGAAGTGCAGAAAATGTTTTGAAAGAAATAGATGAGTGCGTTAATAAATATAAATTTAAAGAAATTCGTTTCTTTGATGATAATTTCACAAGAGATCTAAAGCGTGTTGAAGCGATTTGCGATGGGCTTATAAAAAGAAAATATGATTTAACATGGTATTGTTCAAGTAGGGTTGACAATATTAATTTTGAAATCATGAAGAAAATGAAAAAAGCGGGATGTTGGGGCATTCTATTTGGTGCAGAATCCGGAGTCCAAAAAAACTTAAATACATTACGAAAAAATGCGACATTAGAACAAACAGAAAAAGCAGTCAAAGACGCACGAAAAGCTGGACTAAAAGTAGTAACTCCATTTATATTTGGTATACCGGGTGAAACATTTGACGATGGAATAAAAACAATCGAGTATGCTTGTAAAATCAAACCTTTTACTGTAAACTTCCATACTCTGACCCCATTCCCTGGCACACCCCTATATGATAAAATTGAGAAATATGGAAAAATGGAGGGAGACTTCAAGGATTTTACATTTGAAAAAGCTGTGTTTGTTCCATATTCAATGTCAAAAGAGGATATTATCAAGTTAAGAGAAATCGCATTTAAACGTTTTTTTTCAAGGCCATCATATATATTAATGAGAATCTTGAGTATTCGTACATTTATGGATATTAGAATATTGTGGTACGGATTTAAGGCGTTCATCAATATGTATAAAAACAAAGAATCTTTTAATACTTAATAATCAACTTATTATATAAATTTTAAAAATAGTAATTATGAAAACATTATTTTTATCAGCACTGAGTTTATTCTTATCTTGTTCCTATCTTAAGGCAGAACAGTGTGATTCTTTACTCATTAGAATCCAGGATAAAATTGATCATTTGTTATATAAACAAGACATAGATAGTTTAAATTATGTGTGCAACAAATTGAATGATGATACACCAAATCATATTTATTGGCAAGCATACACAAGATATAGTATGTCTATATATTTTCAAAATAGCAAAAAGATGGACAAGAGTGAGATTGAAGTCAAACATGCTATACAATTATTAGAAAAGTATAATAAAAAATCAGCAGAACACTATTCGCTACTGGGTTTATGTTATGCACAACTAATTAATTTTACAAATGGAATGCAAAGCGGTATTATTTCCGAGAAAATTATTATGAACGCAAATAAAGCACTAAGAATTGATGATAAAAATATGCGAGCATACTACCTCTTGGGTAGCACTGATTTTTTTACACCTAAAGAATTTGGCGGAGGAAAAAAAGTAGAAAAGTATTTGTTAAAAGCTATTTCTTTACCCGAGAATCCTACAAATTTATCATGTACACCGCATTGGGGGAAGGATTACTCATACATATTTCTAATTCAATTCTATTTAAATAATAATAGAAATGAAATTGCTAAAAGATATATTAGTGAAGCTTACAAGTTATATCCTAACAATCAATATATTATTGAAATGTATGAGGCAGTATATAAAGAGCAAAAATCAAGTAATTAATGTAATATACATACTTGTATACTTTTTTTTCAGCCTATTCCTAACTAATAAGTTGCATGCCCAACAGATTGAGGGGATAGTAATTGATAAAAATGACAATCCTATCCCCTTAACTAATATTTGGATTGTTAGAACTAATGAAGGATGTGTTAGTAATGATGTTGGAAAGTTTAATATGGTAGTTAATAGTTTACTTGATACAGACTCTATTGCCTTTTCTTGCATAGGTTATAAATCAAAAATAGTATCCATAAATGAGTTAAACTTAAAGCATGCCAAACTAGTTTTGATAGAGGATGACATGACATTGCAAGAGGTAGTGATTATGATAAAAAAACCAATAAATGAGGAATTTTCAATATCCCAATTATCGCAAATGGATATATTAAATAACCCATCATCTTCTGCAGACGTATTGAAAGCAGTGAAACTACTACCAATAACTACAAACACAGATGAAGGAGTTATGCCGTCATTAAGAGGAAGTGCACCAGAATTATCTCGTATCGTATTTAATAATATCCCCATTTTAAATCCCATAAAAAAAAGTATGGATTCTAACGGGAAAGGTAATTTTAGTATTTTCAATACTGGGATTATTAAACAGGAAAATATTTATGCTAGCACTCCTCCAATTATTTACGGAAATTCCACTTCGGGTATTATTGAAATCGAAACAGTAGAACAAATTCATGAAAAAAATTTGAATATTACTACTGGACTTTCAGGTATCAACATTTTAACGGCAATCCCTTTCAAAAATAAAAACAATTTTATTCAAATATTCGGGAATTATAATTTTTCTAAAGGCTTTTTAGCCATTAATAATTCTGCTTTCCAAAATAGATTAAAATCTTTTACCGATAAGGATATAGGGGTATTTACAAATTGGGTAATCGGTAAGAATAGCAAGATAAGCGTCTATAATTACATTAATAAAGAATCTGGGAAGTATCAACTTCAGTTATTTAATATGGATTCATTATCGATACAGAATAAGTTTAGGCTGATTAATATATTAAACTATAGTTACATTAAAAACAATAAAGTTTTTAAAATTGACATAGGTAATGATTATGAGAATAGTGAATTAAATTATGGAAGTTTGAAATATTCGCCAATTTATTATTCCTTTTATGTAAATACCAGCTATAAGTTATACAAAAACAACAATACTTATCAATTTGGATTAATAAATGACTATTCAAATTCTCAAAGTAGAAATAGTAGAATTCCAATACATTATTATGCTTTAAGACCTGAAAACCCGACAATGAATTTAAATGATAATATCCATAATCACAATTTAGAACTCTATTCTTATACGAAAATCAGAATAGACTCAAGGTTTCTACTAGGATTAGGTTTGAAATATATACGTTCCATTAAAAATAAACAAAATTATTATACAGATTTTTTCACAGCAAGGTATAACTCAATAAACGATAAACATTCATTGTTATTTTCGTATGGAGACTATAATGGTTATATATTACCCAGCCAATTCAAATTCGAATATATGAACCAAAAAAGTAGACAAATTTCCTTAGAATATGACTATAAATTACCTAGCTATGAATTTAAAATCGCTTTTTTTTCAAAAAAAGAACAAGGAGTTATTTTTCTTAATTATAACGACATGAGTGACAAGAGGCGCATTTCAGGAATAGAGATTTTTATGAAATATATAAAGGACAATTTAGAATTATACGGTTCTTACTCCTATTTGCATTCTAGATCTTACTGGCATGATGTTACATATAAATCATACAACAATATGGGTTACAATATTAAGCTAATGGCAGCATATAATTATTTGGGAATTGGAAAATTATCAATGTCTTATAGTTTACATCCAGGCTCTTTATATACTCCAATATGCGGAGCTGAGTATAATGATAATATTTCAGCATATCAACCTACTTATTCAAGTAAATGGAATACAAAGCGACTTTCAAGATATAATCGTTTAGATCTTAACATAGAAGTTCCTTTGTTCATCCAAAAGAAAAATGTGCTTTTCTTTTTTTCTGTAACAAACATTCTAAATTTACATAATGAACGTGATATAATTTATAACTCTAGTTATTCTCAATCATCTAAATCTTATTATGATGGTCGGATTATTTATTTTGGTGTTAACTTTAGCTTGTGAGTTTCAAATAATAAAAGATGTAATATGAAACATATATTAGTTGCAGGAGGAGCTGGATTTATTGGTACTAATCTCTGTTATCGGTTAATTAATGATGGACATTATGTTACTTGCCTAGATAATTTTACAACAGGTCAAATTAAAAATATCTCTAACCTATTAAGACACAAAAGGTTCAATTTAATAAAAGGAGATATTATAAATTTTCAAGAAATGAAAGTTGATGAAATTTATAATTTAGCATGTCCTGCATCTCCTGTTCATTACCAAGCAGATCCTGTGAAAGTTATTGAAACTTCAGTAATAGGAGCAACGAATCTTTTAAAAAATGCATATCGATTTAATGCCAAGATTCTTCAAGCATCTACTAGTGAAGTTTATGGTAATCCCATTGAACACCCACAATCGGAAAATTATTGGGGGAACGTAAATCCAATAGGCCCTCGATCCTGTTATGACGAAGGTAAACGATGTGCAGAATCTCTATTTATGGCTTATCGAAATCAATATAAAGTTCGTGTTAAAATTATACGAATATTTAACACATATGGACCATATATGTCATTAAATGACGGACGAGTAGTTTCAAATTTCATCCTTCAAGCTCTTAAGGGTGAAAATATTACAATTTACGGGAGTGGTGAACAAACACGATGTTTTCAGTATGTTGATGATTTAATTGAGGGATTACTGGCAACAATGGCTACAAATGAAGACTGTATAGGACCAATAAATTTAGGCAATCCTTATGAAATAACTATTAATCAACTAGCAGAAAGAATATTAGAGTTGACCAAGTCTAAATCAGAAATTGTTTATAAGCCGATTCCAATAGACGATCCTCAACGCCGCAAACCATTAATTAAAAAGGCTAGTAAGTATTTGAATGGTTGGTATCCTAAAGTTAATTTATCAGATGGTTTACAGAAAACCATCAGTTATTTCATGAACATTATGTAAAAGTGGAATTAGAGAATATATAATTATAAACTATTAATATAAATAAGATGGTACATTTATTTACATCCGAGTCAGTATCAGAAGGACACCCAGACAAAGTTGCAGATCAAATTTCTGATGCGGTGCTAGATAGACTACTAGCATTAGATCCAAATTCAAAAGTAGCTTGTGAAACGCTTGTAACTACAGGACAAGTGATATTAGCAGGAGAAATAAAAACAAATGCGTATGTAGATATGCAGAGTATTGCACGTGAAGTAATTAATCGCATAGGGTATACTAAAAGCGAATATATGTTTGAAGGTAATTCATGTGGGATATTTTCCGCTATTCACGAACAGAGTGTGGATATTAATCGTGGTGTAGAACGCAGTGAAGCTATGAGCCAAGGTGCAGGTGACCAAGGAATGGTATTTGGATATGCAACGAATGAAACAGAAAATTATATGCCATTATCACTTGAATTGGCGCATAAACTTTTAACAGCGATAGCTAAAATTCGCCGTGAAGGTAATGAAATGACATATTTACGTCCAGATGCAAAAAGTCAGGTTACGATAGAATACGATGAGAATAATACACCAATACGTATTAATACAATTGTAATTTCAGTTCAACATGACGAGTTTATTGTTCCAATCAACAATTCTCCAGAATCGCAGCTAAAAGCTGATGAAGCGATGTTGGATAAAATCCGTCAAGATATCATGGATATTTTGATACCTCGTGTTATTTCTGAAATTAAAGATAGAAATATATTATCACTATTTAATAAAGATATTATTTATCATGTAAACCCTACCGGGAAATTCGTGATTGGAGGACCGCACGGTGATACCGGATTAACAGGACGCAAAATAATTGTTGACACCTATGGTGGAAAGGGTGCTCATGGTGGAGGAGCTTTCTCTGGTAAAGATCCTAGTAAAGTAGATCGTAGTGCTGCATATGCAGCTCGCCATATTGCTAAAAATATGGTAGCTGCAGGTGTTGCAGACGAGATGCTAGTACAAATATCATATGCTATAGGAATAGCACATCCTATAAATATTTATGTAAATACTTATGGGCGCACTAACTTACAAATATCAGATAGTGAGATTGCTAATATTATAGAAGAGCTATTTGATCTTCGTCCAAAAGCTATTGAGGAACGGTTAAAATTACGCAATCCCATATATGAAGAGACTGCAGCATATGGACACATGGGACGAATACCAAAAATAATAACCAAAGAATACACAGACAAGCAAAATACCATAAAATTAGAAGTAGAATTGTTCACATGGGAGAAGCTTGATTATGTTGAAACTATAAAAAACACCTTTGCTGCAAAAAATATCTGCAAGAAACAAAAGAACGACTAACCTTGTCATATTTAAACATTTCATACTTTTAGTAGATTTGAGCATTTGTTTTTTATTAGAATATGAGATGTTTTTAACCATTTATAACCCAACAAGAGTTTACAATTTAATATTTTTAATTAATAAACAGTACATACTGTTTATTAATATGCACTATATTTGTATTCTCCCATTTTATATAAGATACTATGATATAATTAATTAATCGAATGAAAAAGAAAGAAAAATATTCACTAAGGGATTTTAGTGTAGTAAGAGGAAAGAATATTGTTGAACGGGCTGATATGTTTCAGCTATATATTGATCAATTAGATCAAGATTTACATCGTCCATATTATACAAAGTCATTGACTGGTATCGATGGCCAAATGGTTGTTGAAGACAACTATACGCATGAAAAACAACATGTTGTATCTTTTGTATCTAATGACTATTTAGGTCTTTCAAAGCACCCATTAACAATCCAAGCTGGGATAGATGCACTAAAAAAATATGGAACTGGGGCGTGCGCTGCACCAATTATCGGCGGATATCTACAAATTCATCGGGATTTAGAACGAAAACTTGCTGATTTTTTAGGCTATGATGATGCCGCTATTTTTTCATCAGGTTTTGGTGCCAATGCAGGAGTCTTAGGTGCATTGTTGGGTAAAAATGATATAGCATTAACTGATAGTTACGTGCATGCCAGTGTGTACGATGGACTACATCAAACAAATGTAAAGAGTATTGGACATAATGACCTGAAATACCTTGAATTGACATTGAAGAATGTTGTGAATAAGTATGATACCAAATTAGTAATTATTGATGGAGTGTATTCACAAAATGGAGATTTATGTTTATTGCCAGGATATCTTGAGATCTGTAAGAAATATAATGCGCAACTGATGGTTGATGATGCGCATGGAATTGGAGTTTTTGGCAAAAATGGAAAAGGTACAACAGAATACTATGATATGCTAGGTGAGGTGGATATCCTTACAGGTACACTTAGTAAATCATTTGGTTGTATTGGGGGATTTGTTGCATCTTCGAAAAAAATTATTCAGTACTTGAAATATTATAGCCGAACAAGTACTTTTTCGGCGGCTCCTACCCCCCAAGTAACAGCATCTGTAATTAAAGCTATTGATGTGATTAGTTCTAGTTCACAAATAAGAGAAAAATTGTGGAATAACGTGATTTACATGAAAAATATGTTGCTGGATAATGGCTATGATATAAAAAATACTGTATCACCAATATTTCCTATTATGATAAAAGATAATTATTTAGTTAAAGAGGTTGCTCTCAAGCTAATGCAAAAAGGATATTATGCTGTGGGTATCTGTTATCCGGCAGTGAGCAATAATGAAGCAAGAATAAGAACGAGTGTCCTAGCTACTCATACTCATGAAGATATTTGTGGGTTTGTAAATGCATTAAATGAAGTAGAGCAAGAGCTTCATTTTAAGCATTAAGCAACACGAAAGATATTTACATAAAATTTCTAATAGATATAACCAAGTATTTATTTGGATATAAATAATTTAGTATAGTAAAGAAAATGCGTTATTTAACAGTATTCAGATAAATTAATAAACCGTGAATATATATATTTGAGGTTGTGTTCAAAAGTGACACAACCTCATTTTTTTATTAATAATAGCACTTTGTTAAGTATCATTTAAAAAGTTGTCCTCAACTTGGCTAATCTTTTGTACCTGCAAATTATAGTTTAATTTTATCATATAAATATCTAAAATCTTCTTTTAGTAATTTTAAATCATAACCTAAGGGAAGACCAATGCCTACATAAGATGCTCCTAAAAAGACATTCAGAAATAATCTCGCTTCTTTGTCTATGTCTATATTATCTACAATTTCACCGTTATCTATAGCTCTTTTAATTAATTTGTTCCAGAAATTTAATTCCGAAGTAATCCATTTAACCGCTAGGTCATGCATCTTCTCTTGAAAATAGAACCCAGCACATTCAATATTGATGAATGCCTTATTAATATTTTCAATACCCATTTCTTTAAACTCATTTTGTTCTCTTTCTCTTTCTTCGATATATGCTACGATATTATCCCATAATTTTTGATGTGTATCAAACTGTGATATGCTATTACGCTCAAATATTAACTTATGGAGTACTAAATTAAAAAGATTTTCCTTTGATTGTACATGATATAAAATTGCACCTCGACTTAATCCTGTAGCCTTTTGTATCTCAGAATAAGAAACTTCGCCAAATGGCTTACTTGCAAATAGCTTAAACGATTCAAGTAATATCTTCTTTTTATTTTCATTATCTTCATTTTTTCGTCTCATAAAATATCTACATTTTTATTACGAATTACTAATTACACTTTGTATCTTTAAACACATAATATATATAAATCGGTGTCATATTTGCATTTCCTAATTATCCATCCAAATAAAATCTCAAATATTTAGTTATCTCTAAATATTTATTATTGAAAATAGAAATATAACTTTTTGTTAGCCCATAAAACTCAAGATGTGAATTGCGAAATTTGTCAACGAGAGCAATTAGTGTTAAATTATTATACACAGAGTAGCAATATAATGCATTTTTGGGAAAACTAGTAACTTTCTCTAGTTTAGATATAGCTACTTTGTATACCCTTTTGGATAAGAATTCAAGAGTATCTTTCAAGAATACTCCTTTAGAATACATGCGACAATTAACACTGTTCTCTTTTTTCATTTAGTAGATTGTTCAACTTATTTCAAACTCCCTACCAAATCTATAAAAGGTACAGAGCTTGCTCATCCGTAATGAAGGCACTGGTAATTACCTGAAAGACGAGAAATGAGCAAGTCTGTACTGTATATTGAATACAATACAACACATTGCGTATTTTCCTCTCGACTTTCTTCATTTTGAAAAATTACCAGTTTTTCATTACGAGATAATACGAATGATTCATATAGGACAGTCCCTAATATGTTATTATAGGTATATACATGATAACTCATGATACCTTTTACAAAGATAGTACTTTTTTCAATATTTCTTCTATTGTACGCTTGTTTTTATTGCATTTTGTTAAAACAGTATTTGCTCATCAACTCCACGTTGGTCCAACTGAGTTCCTCATTACTTTGGAAATTATTCCGAGAGGAACGAATGGAGCATCACGGAGTATTTCTCAATCTGGCTACCCTAAAAAGTAACCCGTTGGCAGTGGGAGATAATCACTCACTCCCCTCTCCCTGTTCTCCTTTTATACCTACCCCCAATCACCTCTTATATCATTCACCCTTTCCCTACTCTCCACTTATATTTTCTCACCAACCTACTGCACGTCATATCCCCTCAATTCTATTTCAGCCACTAAAACAACATCATATCACCACAACCATCACCAATCCATATTATTGTACATCTCCCCATTACCGTTATTTATTATTTCCCCTACTTCATGTTCATTTTTCAGACAGTCAAACAAATCACTTTATCACCAGCAAATTTCGGGTAAAGAGTAAAACCAGAAGTTTTATTCCAGAGCCAGACTAATCTTTACTCAAGGCTGAATTGTATTCAATAGAAATTCTTCCGACATTTTTTTAAATGTTGCGTAATTCCTACTGAAGCCTTGCGTACTCTTCCCTCTTTGTTCCGTGAAAGCTGGTATAAAATTTAATTTATTATTTAACATCTAAAAAATTACGATTATGAAAAGAGCAAACAGTTTTGAAATCACGGGTAATTGTGTAGCAGACGCCAAAATTTCAGTTTGTGCCAATGGTAGGGAAAAAGCATCATTTAGCATAGCCATGAACCACCTTTATGAAACGACTCCGGAGGGTGAGAAAAAAACGATTCCTGAATACTTCAACATAGAAGTGTGGAACAAACAGTTTTTCGAGCTCATTAAAAAGGGGGTAACCGTCACTATCAAAGGATTCCGCAAAGCCTATATGGGAAAAGAAAAACCTTATTTTTTCATTGTGGCGACAAATGTCGAGAAATTCGTTCCCGATGCCAAAGAGTAACCAACCATCTACTGATGTAAAAGCGATTCGATATTCGGATCGCTTTATTATATATTCTCCATTTCCGATTCCCCTTTATACTTTCCAAAGCCCTCCAACCAGCATCTACACTTTGGTTAATCATTCTAATCATATTCAGATAATTCAAGAAGCATAATAAAAAGGTGGGCACCCCCCCTTTTAAGCCTCGTTGGACCGCCAAGCCCCAGTACGCAAAAAAGAGACAATGCCCACGCTATACGTAGGCATTCAACTCTATTTTGTGCGTACTATAAAATTTGGCGGATTTACGAGGCACAGAAAAAAGCTAAATGCTTATATTTTCCAAATATGTCAATGCAAATATAATAAAACGATTCAAATCCCATCTATCATTTACTAAGATTTATCTTAAAATTCTTCATTTCAGCCAATCTTATTCCTTCTTTCACTGAATCTTTTTCCCACTTATACCTTCATGTCGGCAACAGTCTAAACATGCATAAAATCTTTCATTTCTTTCAAATGCAAGTAGTGAAAGTAATTACACTGTTTCTCATTTTGTTATCCTTTTATATCCCTATACTTTTGGCGAAACAAAAAAAATACCATTTCAAGATGAACAACATCAACAATAATATCAGACAGATAGTAATAGATACCGAACTATTGGATTATTTAAGTGATACATCCACAGTATGCAACAGAATATTCGCATTTAATGATCTATTACAAAGTGCAGTGGAAGAACCAACCGTAATAATAAAACGTGGGATTAAAGTTCCATTGGAGCCAGGTCAGTTAGAAGCGTCTATTATAACATTATCCAACAGATGGGGTTGGCACCGTCAAACAATCGCCACTTTCCTTAATGAATTGGAAACTCTCGGCTATATCAAAAGGATGTCCAACAAAATAAGTACGATTATTGAAATCACCTGTTTCAAGCAATGTACAACAAAAGAGCAGTCCCTATATACAACAGAATTACCCGGACAATATACATCTGAATCAGTTGCACACTGTACAACTGAATTTGACCACATACCTGATGTTGCACATCAAGCACCACCCATGCAGTTATCAGACGAACTTCGTCAAATCTGCAAAGAAGTATATAACCTCTTTATCGCAACATTCCCATTGCTCGACAAGCCGGAGCCTTACAATCCCAACATCGAGAAAGATATTTTCTATGTATTCTGCTTAGGGATGCGTGGAAATTTCGACATGTTGAAAAAATATTTCGCCATTATCAATGCAGATCCTTTCAAGAACGGCAGTATGGCAGATACTACCGGAGCATCGCATTACAAAGTGACTTTTCAAGAGCTATTTTCTTCTCACTGGCAAACAATATTCGATTGTGCCGCCGAATACCACCAAGTTCTATGACCACCGTACCATTCTACACCTCGAAATACGGCATTCTTTTGCCCGTAGCAGCGAAAACCCACAGCGAGCCTTCACCTCCTCACCCCACCCCGCTTTTTGTCGCACAACTCCGCTATGGTTTTTCCTCTCCCCTACTATTTTTGCTGGGCTTGCCCAGGCCCCTTATCAAAAGGGGGAGCCTAATACCCCCTTCTTCGAAGAGGGAGCTCCAAGGACCATCAAGAGTAGCAGCAAGCTGAATTAAATTTGTTGTATAAACCAAATAAAGAAGTATGAATAATAAAACAAAAAAACAGGTAGCCGATATGCAGGCTTCAACCAGTATTACTACCGCTGAAAGTAATGAATTTCAAAGACGTTGGGAAAACCAACGTTGGGATCGTGCAGAAAAAGAAGGCAACTATGACCGTAGCCGCGATCATCTCAATTTTGAAGTAGCAAAGGGAGGAAAAATCCGTCCTATTGACAAGAGCCAGTCCGTAGGAGAAAAAATAGAAGCCAGATTAGCCGCCTGTGGTATAGTAAATCCTAATATAGGCAGAAAAGTTCCCAATATACGTATATGTGCTAAATTTATTTTTGGAGGTAATCGGGAACAAATGCATGAACTAGCCTTTGGTAAACAGAAAGTTGATCTCACTAAAGGAGCTGACAACTCCCACATTGTTCGTTGCAAAGAAATTGAGAAATGGGCCCAAGATATTTATAAATTTGCTTGTGACAAATGGGGTGAAGAAAATATCGCCAGTTTTTATGTACATTTAGACGAGACAAATCCACATATTCATTGCTGTGTTCTACCCATCACAAAACAAAATAAATTGTCCTACAAACAGGTCTTTGCAGGAGAAACAAAATGGGAGTATCGTGATAAAATGCTTGCTCTACACAACGAACTTGCAGTGTATAACAAAAAATGGGGATTAGAGCGAGGAACCAACATTCATGAAACCGGAGCTCGTCACCGCTCGACAGAAGAATATAAAAGAGAATTAAGCGAGGAGTGTACAACACTCGAAAATAAAATTGAGAAGTATCGTGAAATATTATCTGAAGTCAATCGAGATATTTACAGAGCGAGAATTAAGCAGAAAGGTTTAACCACGATGATTCGAAATATGGAGAAATCTAAAGAAGAATTGAGCAACAAAAAGGATGAACTCGAAGAAGCTATTGCTAAAGGAAATGGAGATACATCCAAGCTTACTGTAGAGTTAGAAAAATTAAACAAAGACATCGCTAAACTTAATGAAAAGATTGAGGACAAAAAGTCGAAACTGCAAACAGCAGTAGACGAACTCAGCTCATTACAGGAACAAATTAATGAACTAAAAAAACAAGAAAAAGAACTCAGAGAAGAGGGAAATAAAGCTATTGATAATATTCAGCTACAAATACAATATAGGCTCTCTAATGCCATACTTCCAGACATACTTCAAGAATTCAAGTCTCAATTTCATCTTCTTGATTTCAAAATAATGGACCTCTTTGAAGATACATTACTTAAAGATCTTTCAGAACGAGGTGAGCAAATCATGCAATGTGCATTGCTTCTCTTCGCCGGATACATAGACCAAGCTAGCACATTTGCGCAAGGCAGCGGTGGTGGAGGAGGAAGCAACCTAAAATGGGGACGGGATGATGATGAAGATGACAGAGCATGGGCTCGTCGCTGTATGGCGATGGCTCACAAAATGATGAAAGTTCCAAAAAGCAATAAAAAAAGTAAACGCTAGTCCACATAAAGAGGAAAGTGCTGCAAATCGTATTTCAGCCGTTATGCGGCACTATCCACTATTTTATATAAACAGGTTTAACCAATTCATAGCTATATTTGAGAACAGGAATCAAATATAAAACCTGAATCCTAAATCTGCGTATAAATATTATCTCTCTCACCAGAAAAAAACAAAAAACAGGGGACATGAAGAGACATATCTAGTTCAGAATACAAACGATGTAATAATCCCAGTATTTCGGTAATTGCACCGCAGACAACCAGTTTATTGTGCCGAACCCAAAATTCTAGGATACAGACCGCCATTTTACATTCGAATGGTTAAGGCGAAAGATCGCTTTTCCATCCTTACAACCTTCTGTAACCGCATATGTAAATAGGAACTATGATTTTCCGGGAAATTGTATAAATGCAATAAATCTATCGTCCTGATACTATTGCAATATCCTTCTTTATCAATACAACACCTTGCAAACCTCTTTATGCTCCATATATATTTCTCCGCTCATCACCGGTCTACAGGTCTGAAAAATGCTCTCTATTCCTTTTTTAACCGCTGAATAATCAAAAGTAACTATTGCATGGCTTGATTATCATGGTTAAGAATCGCATATATTCTTTCTTTTTCGTCCATCGGTCATTTTTTCGGTGCATAATCTTTCAATCCCTCTAACGCCCCTGTCAACACAGTCAAAAAGTAGATATAGGCAAAGCTGTAATAGGGCGTATAGCGGTGAAAGTACTTTTCGAACAAGGAGCGGGTAGTTTTGCGAAGACGGACAGTTCCTCCATTCCTTGTTCCATTGCCAAATCAACAAAAATTAAAATACCAGGACGTTGCAGCAAATAATGTGAGATCCTTGTTGGCTACAGTTGTAAAAGAAGGCTATATTGAAACATCATAGCTTTTGTTTATAGATAGCCTCCAGCCCTTGTCTGGTGCCCAAATTCACCTCATTATTCCAATATTGCTGCAAACAGTGACAAAAAGGAAAAACGTTTCTCAAAGGCTTCATTAGCCCCTCATTCTGCCAACGACAAATATAATCAACAATAAATCGACTCATACCTTGCCCTCGTTTTTTCGTTAATCCACGATATGTAAAAGCCAACAGTAAACTATCCTTTGCTTCACTAAGTAATTTATCAATGTCCCCCGGCTTGGTTTTGTTATAAAAAAAGTCGTAGATACAAACATCCTCTTTCAAAAGGATTGACAGCTTCTTATAGGCATGTTCAGTGATATCATCTACTTGGCACGCCTCCTTCTTATTCTTTACAATTTTATGCCAATCCTCTAGATTCATTACATTCAGTGTAATACTTGTATTCATAACTTCTTGCATCAAGTATTGAAGAAAAGAACGAGTTGATGTATCATCCCTCTCTAATTTATAATACTGCATCTCTATCATATCTACCAATTTCCGGAACAAACAGTCTGAGTGCAGAAATTCATTTAGCAACCTTCCACAAGGAATAACATTCATTTCAGAAAATACACATGACTGTAGTTCATTTTTAAAAGGCTCAGGTAGTTTCTCCCAATTAACTTCCGATGTTAAATCTACATGATATTTATCTACTATACCCAGAGTTTGTTCTAAAAGAGTTTCACCTACATGCATCATAGGCTCTATCTCCTTCAACAAATCCTCCCAATAACTTAATTGTTCTGTATTCATATTCAGTTTTCTATAGTTTAAAGATACAACTTAACCCAAAAACTAAAGAAATCAACAAACAGAAATATCAAAAAAATTAAATCTAATTTGCATAGTTGTTTAGGCACGTTAATGTTTGATCGTAAAAATCATACATAATTAATGCTAATTATTATTTACATCCTCGACTATATTAATTATGATACGTAACTTGTACCATTAAAACAGGCTTTTAATCAGAACTCAATCTCTATCAAATCAATTCATCCCTATTCCCTATTAAAACCATCAAGACCAACAAATACTTATTTTCTCGATAACTTTGGTTTTAACAAAGCTACCACTCATATTCCACTAAGAAGAGTTCTTTTGTCAGTTCAGAGTTCAATATAATTAAAGCCAGTTCACCTGCAATAAATCTACATTTTGGGGGACAAAAATAAGTTTTGTAACAGAAGCGTAACACATTTGCAACTTGGTTGCAAGAAAACTAAGTTATCTTTGTCACCGCGATTAGAAAGCAAAATATATGAAACGAATCCTTTCCACATATCCACTTGTAATAGCTACACTATTTATTATAGCGTTCTCCGCTCTTCCACATCACCACCACAAAGAGGTGCTGTGCATGGTTATGGAATTGTGCGAACAGGACAATACGTACAATGATGATCATACCGAACACGGTACAGACCGGGACGAGCATCATCAGACCGCTTGTGTGTCTAGCGTGGATTATATTTCCTCATCATCTATAACCAAAAGTAGTCTTGACAGTGAAAACGGAATATCGTTACATTTACCGGTTATATTTTTGCTGGCAGACATTCTGGCTCTTGACTTCAGCGCATCAGAGCCTGAAACCACATACGACGGGTACGTCGTATCATATACATCCGTAGTACTCGGTGAAAGCTGCGGACTTCGTGCACCTCCCTTTTACTTATCGTAAGCATTTATAGCACGATCTTATCCTGCAATATATGCACTTTTCCCGGTATCTGCTACTGGTTTCCTGATTAATTTATTCTTTTAATAATTTGATATCCCCTTCCAGACAGGAGATATCCCAAAAACTATTAAAATGTTTTTAGATAAAAGAGTAACATCCACCGTGTTACTATCCACCCTGTTATTGTATTATTTCCAACACAAATAACTGCCAGTGGTTTGGATATGCAAACTGACAGTATAACTGCAGAGACCGCCCCGGACATTACATCCGGATTTCCTTACAAGCAATTCATTCTACCATCCGCTTTGATAGCCTATGGTACCATCGAAACTGTTCTGGCAGGCTAGGTCAAACTAATAAATTATGGTGCCAAGCACGAAGTCACTAATCATGTCAGGTCGAAGTCTCGAATTGACGACATTACCCAGTATGCACCCGCGGCCAGTGTATATATACTGAATATGGTAGGTGTTAAAGGAAAAAATAATTTTAAAGACCGTACTATTATTCTGGGCATCTCAGGACTCCTGGTCGGAACCTCAGTAAACCTGTTAAAGTATACCACCAAAATCGAACGTCCCGATAAGTCTACCCGCAATTCATTCCCTTCGGGACATGCGGCAATAGCTTTTATGGGAGCCGAGTTTCTACGCCAGGAATACAAGGATGTTTCTCCCTGGTACGGTATCGCCGGGTATGCTGTTGCAACTGGGACAGGACTTCTCCGAGTCTACAATGACCGCCATTGGTTTGGCGATGTTGTCGCAGGAGCCGGATTCGGGATTCTCAGCACCAAAGCAGCCTACTGGTTATACCCCATGCTACAGCGAAAATTCTCAAAGAAAAAGAAAAACAGGAAAAACCTCCTCTTCATACCATTCTACAATGGTCAGCAAGGCGTTTTTTCCCTTTCAGTCAAACTTAAAAAAATTACAGAAATGAAGGCTATAAGAAAAAAAGTCTATAAAAGGCAACACTTATTCCCAGCCAAATGGGTCTTTATCCTTTTTGTGAGTTTGGGAGTCATAGCCGGTGCATGTTACTGGCTCTTCATTTCCCAGTGTGGTGAGCAAGATTGTTTTTACAATTATTATCCCTTACCGGAGATGTTTATAGGAGGAGTATTGGGTTCGTTTGTGTTTTTAATCTTATGGTACGATAAATTCTGACCAAATGCCTATACCGACAAAGGCTACCCGTGAATATGGTAGCCTTTGTTTACGTAAGCTCTTATATTACTCTCTTTTCATTAATGGTCAGCACGTTTCAGACAGCAGTGTCCGGTTGATTCGACTTCAGCCCTCGTAAATCACATTTATACGCCTTCAGAAAACGAATTTTATCTTTTTCCATTGTTGTATCACCACGATTTGACGGAAAAGATGCCGCAACAACCCTTGCGCGTTTTTCTTTGTTGGTCGGATGCTTGAGTTTTTCATTCTGAAGTGTACTTTCCAACTGCTCTATGGCATGATGCACATCCACGCCTTTCAGTTCAACCAATATCTGAGTCCAGTTACTGCTATCTTTCTTTACCAGCACCATCTTATCACACTTACTGCCTTTCGTAATAATCTGACCGTCTATCTGATAAACAACAGACTCCTTCGAGTCACTGACTTGAAGAACGTAACGTTTCCCCTTTTCGGCCGTAGTCACTTTTTTCCGGACACCTAATGACTGTTCCGTACTAAATCCTTCTCTTTGTAGCCTCTCGTGTAAATTCATATCAGCCATAAATAATCGAATTTAATGCGGCAATGCTGTCATCTACTAAGTCCGACACCCCGTCAAGTTGCAAGCCGCTTACCATTTGCAGTTCAGTGTCCACAATATCTTGCAACGTCCCATCCTCTGCCAGATAATAAGCGCCGATGCTTCCTACCGGCAGAATATACTTGTCCGGGACAATAAGCGAAGTAGCTTCACGGTCTTTTTCACAGGCTACAGACGCTAACATTAATACATTCAGAGCAGTCAACACATATGGGCTATGCGTTGTCAATGCCACCATACTATCACGTCCCGTACGCACAGAAGCTTTTTTGATGGCATAAATAATACTTCGTACCAAGTTCCATTGCGACTCAGGATATAGATTTTGTTCCAGTTCTTCAATAAACAACTGTGCCGACTGATAATTTAACAAGTGAGATGATAAGACTTCACTGTTAACCTCACCCAGTTTATCTCCGGTTGTACGTTCGCGGAGAAACTTCGTCATCATATCAAAGAGTTCTCCCTTGCTAAGAGGTACAGGCTGACCCGCCATTCCACACACATAATCAACTAATATTTCTACAGGGAGAGCAGACTGCACCCCACTTGAAGCATAAAAAGTAGTGAACTCCGTTTTCTTATCCTTCAAGCGGATAATATCCGTTCCCTTTTCTTTATCAAAATAATACTCCATGTTAGAAGCAATAGCCAATGTCTTGGGCTCATTAGTATAAAGGTCCTTAGCCTCTCCCCATTCAAAAACAAAATTGAACAGCACGTCCAAGTCTGATGCACGATAAGAACGGTCGATATTCTTAATGGCAGAAAGCAAGTTTCTTTCCGAAGGAATAAAACTTAGCTTTGTATTATAACGTCCCTCGTCAAATGTAGTCAAACGTTCTATACGGGCATTGTTCCTTGTGCCATTCAAATGTATGGCTACACAGTCTCCTATATAATGAATCTCACTATCATTTGAAAAGTATCCCGCATTAAAACGGTAAAACTGCATTAATTCTTTAAGAAACTTATTATGGTGAGTAAAAGCGGATAATACCGTATCACTCCCGGTCATTATAGTTTTTTCAAGCCACCGGCAGTAGCCAAGAATTTTCATCAGGGTACTTTTTCCAGTACTCTGTTTACCAATGAACAGGTTAACCATTTTTAGATCTATCTTACCGGTATCACTTAATGGACCTACATGTTTGATTTCAATAGAAGCCATATATATTGCTCTGATTTTTTGAATTCTAAAACAAAAGTAGCAAATTTAGTTCAAATCACCAATTAAATGTTCGCTAACAACTCAAACATTATTATAGAATGAATTTCAACCACCGATAGACACACACTGTACTAAGTTTGGGATAGCAATATCTATTACCCCTAAATACATGCAAATAGTATATTTTCCACCTTTTTATTGAAGTTTCATTTTTTCTAAAAGAAACCCGCAGCTATAGCTCTCTCCTAACTTATTAAGCAACTTCTCTATTAAATTAGTTACACTATTATCAAGTAATTAAAATACTTCTCCAACTCGCTAAAGTCGGAGAAGTAAGCCTGCCTTAGTCAAATATTTATTCACCAATATCATTTCACAATGACATATAATGACAGACAGGCCACAGATGGGGGGGGGATTAATTTATATAATTCGCTTCTTTCTGGATATTAGTCCGGTCCTATAATGGTTTTATTACACTATTATTTATTACATAGTAAGTCTTTTCTTATCTAATTTCCAAAGATTTACCCAGTCTAAATTTACCACTCCTCTTCTGCAGGAATCTGTATTTCCTGACCGGCTGACAAATTATACCCCTGGCTTAGAGATTGTTCCACACTTATCTTTTTCAAGCTGTGTATGCTGTTGTTACCTATCAGAAGGTATATAAGCAAGACCGGGATAGTACTAAAAATCCGTCTCTGTTTAAATTTTCCTGCTGCAAGTTTCTATCTTGCACTTGCGGTCATTTTCATTCTTTCAACTACAAAATGTCATTCTTCTCTTACCACCCACGATGCCGGAAGGATGTATAATCCACTTTCGCCTTTACCGTACTCAATGAGCATTGCGGGAAAGTATTCTCCCGGTTCGAGTTCGGGCAGGCTGATGACCAGTCGCGCGGCAGTGTGCGTATGGACACAGGGGACTTCGATGATACGGATATAGTCTGTAGCGGGTGTAAGGCATAATCTGAAACCATCGGATGCCTTCATATCCAGATTGCGCCCTAAAATGAGTATTGGTGCCAGCGGGGTTATCGTTCCATCGTTTCGCTTGCTCACGGGGTCGTAGGTGTTTGTAATCTCGGGGATAATGATTCCCTCTGTTTTCAGGACTTCTGTTCTTATGATTTTCATTTGGTTTGATGTTTTTATATTCAATTTATTGTCTTTACCTTTAAAAACAGTCCCCTCCCCGTGTCTTTATATGCTACGCTTAGCAAGCCGGGAAAGGGGACTAACACAAACAAAACAAACAATATATAACATATCCCTGGCAATTCGCATTGGGATAGATATGTGGATTAATACATTTACCTTGCCGGTGGTACCGTAATTGGCCTGACACACCGCAGGGAGAATTTCTTAGAGCCGTAATTGGAGCCCGTACCTGCTCCCCTGGTACTTGCATGCACTGCCATATAGTAGCCATTACCGGTGGTAGCAGGGGTACCTGACCAGAAGAATCCGCTTGTTTTTGTAGGAGGATCACCTTCTCCAGACGTGGGTAGCCAGCATCCCACATACCCGCCGACTGCATCACCCGAAGCGATAAACGCCCTTTGTTTACTGAATTTGACCAGTTTTATCATCGCTTCCTGTTCAGTCTTGGTTGGCGGTCTCCAGCCTTGTTTCATCGTCGGCCCTTCATAATTATAGTCCCCGTATTCTGCACATCGACTCGCCAGCTTGTCCTTGTCGAATGTAAAATACTCCCCCTAAACAGCGTATTTGCATGGTCCGGATGGTTCTCCTGATTGGCATAATTCAGTGCTGTTGATGTCTGCTTCAACTGCGCCCCGCAATTTCGGTCCGCCACCGTGATATCCAAATTTCTCAGGTCGACATCGTCGATGCGACAATTCGTCTCTATTGTCACCGTAAATGTGAATTGCCTTTCCGTTACCTCCAGTCCGGTTTGTCTATCCACGGCCGTCACCTTGATGCTCTGCGTGATTGGCATGTCTCCCGGGCCTGTGCGGAAGATGCCCAGATAGAACATTTGCCCGTCCAACTCGCCCGTAAGCGTAGTTCCGGCGCTGCTGCCGGTATAAGTGGCTTGTCTCGGCGGGTTCTCGTTCTGCGGCGAGGTAAGCGCCAGAAACGCATCCACGTCCTCCCTGAAACCGCTCTCCACTTTGAAAGTATATTTTTCCGGGTCTACCAGTTTCACACTGAAGGGTACTACCTTTACCACCCCGTCCGGATTTCCAATGTCATTCGAGAATCCGTTCACCACCAATGGGTCGTTCCCGTAATTGGGGAACACCGTCACCAGATACTTGCTGGGTTCCTGCGTGAAGTATATCTTTACATCCGGCACGCTTCCCGCCGGGCTGCGGGTCACGGTAAGCGTGCCGCTCCGTGGGGCATTCGACACATTGGGCTGGAACTGTATATGTATGCGCCCTTTGTTACCTCCGAATTTCGTATAATCCGACCCGATAAAGCCTGAAAGGTAGTTATCCGCCGATGTCATCCACGAGCCGGTTGCCCCTCCGGTGAGGACTTGCAGGGAGAATGTAGTGCCTTGTCCGGGCACGGACATTTCCACTGTTCCGGTCTGCCCCTCTACGGAGAGCATCTCCAATTCACCTGTTGTTGACAGTTGGGTGATGTTGATGGTTACTTTCAGGGGCTTGGCGGGGGTGGGTGTAATACCTGTAGCCTCTACTTCGAGCTGCGCAGTATTGACAAACACCGTGCTGTTTTCGTGGGTAGCGACAATCCGGAACGAACTGTCGTCTATTTTTTCACACTTGAAATTATCCCCGACATTCTCCCGCCAGGCGAGTTTCCAGCCGAGACCTTCCTTTACGGATACTTTTATCACGGCCGATTCGTTGGCGGAGGCATTGAGCACGACGGAAGTACGTGATACGGTTAAGAAATTTCCTTTGTCGTCCACCACCGTGTTATTGTTGTCCTCTTCCCATGCATCGTCTACTGCATAGTCCAGCAAGCGGTCTTTCTCACTCATAGCCTGGTCTTCCGTATCGGCTCCCTCGCGCTTGACACTGTTGATTACCACCGTATAGGCATAGTTCCGTTTGAGCACCTGGCTCAGTCCGTTATCCGCCACGTTGGCGCGGTAGTAGGTCAGTTTGGTAGCATTAATTTCTCCTCCCGCTTCGTTCTGGTAGTATCCTGCTATGAGCAGGCAGGTGGTGCGTTCGTCGTCCTGGGTGGTATATGACGCGGTGTTGGGATAGGCGTACAGTCCGCCATCTGCCATATCCTGCCTGTTGGTGCCCGACACGGGCGGGTCGGCCTTTACATATCCGGCGGGCAGGTTATTCGGGTCGGACGGTGGCGTGGCTGCGGTTCCCTTCACAACTGCATCTCCCAATGGGACGTCCTGATGGAAAAAATAACCTGCATCGCGGTAGTTGCATACTTTCACCCAGGCAATGACCAACCGGTCTGCCGCCATATTGTGCAGGTCGAAACGGCTCACGGCACGGCTGAACCGTACGGATACGGGCAGCTTTCCCGTGGCTTCGGGCTGGGGTGCGGTGAAGAGGCTCTCCTCCCCGTCCTTTCCCAGCAAGGTGCCGTATAGCGGTAGCGGTGTGGTGACCCTCGCCCGGTTGATAGCCCGCGACTTCATATCGCGCCGCATCTGTCCGTAGTCCTTGCTGCGGTTTTCGGCGATGTAATCTGCGAATGTTTTGCCGTCTGCCTTGAATCGGTCGTAGTTTGCCACAATCAGCGTGTTGTAGGTGTTCCCCGGAGTCAGCGCTTCGGGGATGGGCAGGGGAAAGCTGCCTTCGCCCGTGTTCCCCATCGGTGCCGATGTCTTCTGGTAGGCCACGTATCCCTGCTTGTCTTTCATGGATTCCAGCGCGAGGTTATACATGGCACGTGAGATGCGGAAATAGAAATCTACTGTTTCCGGGTGGTTGGGATGTAGGGTGGTCAGATGTTTCACCCAGCTTTCCACCCATTCCGGAGTCACCTGCCGCAAAGTGAAAGTCGAGGCATCCTCTTTCAGGAAAAGAGTCAGCTTCCTAATACAGGTTTTGTAGTTGCTCGCTGTACGCGTGCAACCTAACCGTATTTTCTTATTTAGTTGCAAATTGAAAATCTCAATTAAAGTCACGACATTTCCTTTCTTTATGTTGTTTTTTTTCTTCATCTCCTTAATTATCAGTTGATTTAATAGAGGTGAATTAACGAAAAACAAAAGGAAATACGAAAAGTTTAACTAGGGGGGGAAAGGAAAATATCTCCCGGCACTGTTTATGAAAAGATTAAAATACAGATAAAGATACCCTTGGAAGTTTGCTGCTTTCAAGGGTACACATAAAATAGAAGAAAATCTGTTGCTGATTCATAACCGGTTTACATACCCCGTACAATCTTTGCATACATTGTACTACTATTTTACGCAAATGCTCGTACTACTAGACAAAGTTTATTTTTAATCTTTTATACAGTAAAACAAACAAATATCAAAGATTTTATATTAACACGACAGCCATATAATGAATGGCTGTTTCCATAAATTGGCAGGCACATCTCAACCGATTGTCCCGATTCTTCCTATTGCTCAATCGTCAGAAACATCATGTGCTTGTTCCCATATATCCTGAATAAACTTGGTTAGTGGGCGACGCTCTATATCACAGCAATCAACATACGTACCCAATAATAGCCTGAAGGCATGTGAACTTGGCCCCATAAAGCTAAAATTCCTCGGATTCGCGTAATACCCTTCCAGATATACTTTTTCATAAACCTCCCTGACAATATCTTTATGACGCGCATACTGCATTCCCAAATGTAACTTATTATTCAGTTCTTCAATATTGTCCCCAGCAACAGTAGGAACAAGTTTTATCTCTATACTATCTACTTTCGAAGAACCGCTCCAAAGAGTTATCGGATCTGTTATTCTAAACTTAAAAAGCTTATGAATATCTGAAACATATGGATGATACTTTAACCCCATTGGCAACGTCGATTTAGATTGATTGCAAGCAGGACATGAAGGTATCAAATTATAGAGAGACATACTCAGAAATGGGTTTTCCTGTTGAGGAAAAAAATGATCAAACTGGAGTTTAGCCAATTTTAAAACCCTACCACCCATTGCTTTTTCAAGATACAAAGTATAATGCCCGTTGCAATAAGGGCAAGTCTTTATATTTAATTTAGAGGCCAAATCGATAAATAATGTCGTTCTGCTTTTCTTGTAACCAAATGCCTTCAAAATGTTTTTATTAAATTTAGTAGCCTGTTTTTTCCCATCTATTATTTCCAATAAAACACTATAAAACCGCGGAACCAATTTTGAGGAAAGCTCCTCTAGCTTTTCGGAAGAAGCTAAAATAATTCCCTTTAAATGCACACAAAGATACCTCAACAATAACTTTTCATCATCCTTAACAGGCGTAATAGCCTTCAATTGGTTATCAATATTCAACTTTTCAACTTCCTCCCAATACCACTTTTCTAAATCATCTCGGCTATACGATTGTCCGTCATAGCCTATTCGTGGAAACTCTATTTTATTCATTACCCTTCTTTTTTTTCAACCGGTCAATTTGTTTCTGGAGCAATTCGATAGTCTGATCGGTATCCACCTCACCTAACTTAGTAATCAGAAAGCTCTGAATATGCTTATCTCCTACTGTTTCGATTAGTTTTCTCAAATTCGGATATACCACAGTCCGTTTCTGCTCTATACAATCAAGTATATACCGTATTTTCGATTCGGCAAACTTACCCATCAGCCCATCCTTTAAGAAGAAGGAATTACGGTATAAATCAAATATATTCGTAGCAAATGTCTCTTCTTGTTCGTCCTTCACATTTACAGTAATACCATTACCATCACGTTCCAAGAAGTTCGTACACCGTTTAGGAATATCAGAAAGTATAATTGGTGAATGCGAAGTAAGTATGATTTGGTATTTGCCCTTTGCACCTCGTTTTTGTATATAATCCATCAGAATACTGATATATTTCCGTTGCCATTCGGGATGCAGTCCATTCTCCCCTTCATCCAAGATAATCAACTGAGGATCATGCAAATTATCTATTGTATTCGGTAAAGTTTCTTGAAAGTAATGTAATCTGGAAAACAGATTCAATATTAGTTGTTCGCCAGAGCTAAGAGAAACACTCCCCCACGTATCATGCGCACAAATTAAATCAAAAAAACGACCGGTCAAAAAGCTTCTGGAATCATAAGCAGCACTAACAAAATCATCAAACCTCTTCGCGCCTTCCTTTTCACTTATATCGATATATATGTTCAGTGCCTCCCCTTCGATACTAAAAAGACGATCTATACAAAAAATAATTCGCTTCAACTCTCTTAAAAAAGCATCATTATTATACTCAACATTATTATCTACAAACGCTGAGAATAAATCAAAAACCGAAAAAGAAGTGTCCTGAGATTCCACCATACTAATCCATCCATTCAGTATAGAAATTCCATAATCCACTCCGTAACGATTATCTCTGATATTATTGATAACAGAGTAATAAATTATCTCCAACAAGCGAGATTCTTTAAGATCATCCACCTTTCTCATATTATTTGAAGGTAATTTTTCATATATTTCTCTTCTTTCAAGTTGGAAAGCACGATATCCGGATAAGTTAGGAGTCAGCAAGATATATCTGGGTATTTTAATATGTTCCTCATCCAGAATTCCGTAGAACTCTTTTATAAACAATGCCATTCTCAATTGATTTTGAGAATAATAGGCATTAACATAGTCGCGTAAAGAGTATATGCCACCGCTCGAATTCAGATTAGCATAATTTTGCAAGTCATGAAGTAAGAGCCATCCGTCACAACCATTTGACATACCGGAAAGCTCCACACTAAGAATATCACTAAGGCTACTTAAAGGATTAAAATTAGAGCCGTAATAAAAGCATTCTATCCCCAAAGGACGTGAAAGCTTAACTACTTTTACATCACCTAGCAAACTACGTACCTCAATATTTTCGGCACTATAGTAATGCATGTTACCCGCATTATCAGAATATACTAAAATACCCTTAGGAGAATGCTCGCCGGAACCATTTACAACTGCACGAAGTATGAACCTGATAAAATTGGTTTTCCCCGCTCCGTTATTACCTACAATAGCTGTAAGTGATTGTACGTTAGACGGCCAAAAGCCATCAGCGTATTCCTCATTCTTACTAATCGTCAATATATTCTTAACCTTATCGTAATCAAAAAGATATTTATCATTCAGACTAATACCAATATCTTTAAGGTTATAATATTCAAATATATATACAAAGCATAAATACATATAAGAAGCACCTGTTTTATTAATAATATTTTATCACCTTAAAGCAAAGGTAACAATTAAAATATCACACACAAACTTCTTAATAAGATAAACGCATATATACTTACCAAAAACATGATACCGGTCATATATCAGAACTTCGCCCTGCCAGTATAAACATACTGACAGGGCGATTCCGCTTTCAAATAAATAAATACATGCTTTGGCATTATCAAAACACACAATCACTGAAATACCACTATACTAAATTTGTATTCCTCAAGTCACACATTCATATATATTATCTACTTCGCATCCCGTTCGGCTATCTCAAAAGGTACACGGAAATAAACCCCTTCTTTCATCATACGATATAGGTTAGGATAAATGCGTGCTTTAAAAGACTCCCAACTCCGATTCTCCATCTGAGTCCATCCAGCCTCGGCCAATGCTAATCCTCGTGGGTAAGCCATATATGTTACTCTATTAATATCCTTTATTGCTTCCGCCCACAATGTAGCCATTATCCCTTGAATATGTTGCTGTTCCTCACGAGTCCCCCCATAACCGGGATCAAACCGATACACCTGCTCCAATGTAACCACAGGCATTCCCCAATTATTAAATTCAGGCAAGTCTCCTTTATATTGCGGATAATCCAGATATGCATATTCTCCCGGGGCCATAATAATGGGATTACCGTGACGTCTTGTTAAGTCCAGGCACAGCGGAGATAATCCGGCTCTCCAACTGACCAACGTAACATCCTTCGGATAATCAAACAAATAAGAGTCAGCCGGTAAACGAATATTATCAAGTTCACACCATAAAATGGGCTCTTTCTTATTTTCACGTACAAATGAAAGCATTTTATCAAAAAAATAGTTCATCAGATCACTCGCCTTCGTATACTCCAATTCCGTCATTAGCTTTTGGCAACGAACACATTTCGCCCAGTTTTTCTCAATCAAAGCCTCGTCACCTCCTAAGTGAATTTTTTTGGAAGGAAAAAGGGCTGATACCTCAGCAATAATATCACGGTACATTTCATATACTTCAGGTTGATTAGCGCATAACATTACATCCGTAGTTTTTCCTATTACTGTTTTAGCCGTATCAGTGCGGATGCACCCCAGTTCCGGATAAACAGCCAACAGAGCGGCAGTATGCCCGGGAATATCCATCTCCGGAATAACTTCTACATGACGTTTAGCAGCATATTCAATAATCTCCTTTATCTGCTCTTGCGTATAATAACCATTATCCGGTCCTTGTTTCCCTCCGTCTTTATTCCGGAATGCTCCCATTTCTGTTAGCTTCGGATACTTCTTTATTTCTATTCGCCACCCTTGGTCATCCGTCAAATGAAGCTGTAAAACATTATATTTATAGTCTGCCATTTTATCAATAAAAAACTTCACATCTTCCATTGGCAGAAAATGTCTGGCAGGATCAAGCATAAACGCACGAAAGGCAAAGCGCGGGCTATCATCTATCCACAGTGGAGCAATATGTCCGGTCATCGCATTACATGCATCCCCAATCAAAACCTGTTCCAATGTTTTAATTCCATAAAAAACACCTTTTGATGAAGCACCGCTTATCAGAATATTCTTATCACTGACATCAAGTTGATAATGTTCACTTCCCTTTAAGGCTGGATTAATCATCAGACAAATATTTTTCCCGTCATCAGGAATTCCATACTGAATATGCAACTTGCTCCCCACATATTTTTCTATTCTTCTTTGCAACTCATTTGCTTCGAACTGCAAAGATTTGTCCGGCACATAAATACCGGTCCTTTCTGAAATAGAGAATGAATTTCCTTTTTTTACCTCAACATGATTAGGCATAGGGAGTAAAGCAGAAATGTTATTCTGAGCATTTAAACTATGCAAGCATATCAAACATAAAAACAAAAACAGTGATAATTTTTTCATTGTCATATTATAGTTAGAATTAGATTTTTATATCCGGCTTGTCGTATTTTAGCAAATATAATACATAAAAGCAGCTATTACATCATTCTGACATGACAAAAAGCCAATTTACCATAATTGGTATCAATTTTACGCTTATTGGCAACACATATTTCCGTTACAATAACAGCAAAGAATATGGTTAGAGAAACACAGTTTTATCAAAAGTTACTTCACAATCCGGATTTTTCATCATTAAGATCATTGCATTCATACTTCTCTAATGAAAGCATGTATGATTTTGAACACGTTATGTATGATTTACAATACATCTCATTAATTAAAACTAAAATCTCAAACCATTTACTCTCTTTCCTTTGCCATGCCCGGTAAAGCACCTTATTTTGTCTTGATATTTAATTTACTTAATCATAAAATAAAGGAAAATGCGAAAATACATTCTACTTGTCCTCCTTCTATCACCAGTCATACTTTCTCATGCACAAGACAGTCTGTCTATCCCCAAAAAGGTAGAACCTTATGCTGAAGAACAAGGGTTGAAGAATAATATCAAATACATCACATTCCCAAAACTGATGTATACGAAAACAAATATTCCATCAATTCAAAAAGAATATCAAAAGATGGCACTCCATAACGGAGAATATTCACATGAAATATTATCAAACTGGTTCTTAAACATAGCAGGAGGCGTAAGCACATTCATCGGCCAACCGATAGGCTGCGCAGATTTATTTGGACGCACACGCCCAATTTTTCAAGCCTCTATCGGCAAATGGTTCAGCCCTACAGCAGGAGGTAGAATCGCTTTTCAAGGATTTGATCTAAAGAATCACATGGTAGAAAAACAGAGCTATTATCATATCCACGCAGATTTTTTATGGAATATGACAAACCTTATTTTTAGAGATAAAGAGATGCGCTGGCAATTCATTCCATTTGCAGGAACCGGCATTATTCAAAATCAGACTACTCACAAACATCCCTTTACACTAAATTATGGGATAATAAATCACATACGGCTTCATGATCGCTTATCTCTATCCTTAGAATACGGTGGTTTAACTACTTTCGCCGATTTTGACGGTGCCGGAAAAGGGAATAAATTCGCTGACCATCTATTTCATTTATCAGTAGGACTTAGCATTCGATTCGGGAAAAAAGGTTGGAAACACACTCCAAGCACCTTACATGACAACATTAGTAAAGCTACTAAGGATAAGCTACAACAGCTCGAAAAAGAAAATAAATTAAAAAACGACGTCATCGCGCAAATGCGTAAAATTCTTGAAATAGAAGGTTTACTATCTCGCCTGCAGCATGAACTTACCCCGTCCGGCTTATTATTGGCTTCTGATTCTATTGTACCAGCCAATAACATTTCATACTATCCGGTAAACAGCTACAGTGGGCTTAACTCTTTAAGAAACCGTCTATCAACTACGACGTCAGAACAGAGTGACAATGATGAATTGTCCACTTCAGAAACAGACAGCTTAATCAATGGAGAAAATTTATCGGCCAATCACCCGACAAAAGAAATAGAGCTAAACAATCGTTCATATCTAAACATATTGACCAGCCAAAAAGCATGTGTGGGAGCTCCAATACTTTTCTTTTTCCATATATCTACGTCAATCTTAACCGATGACTCCCAATTAGCAAACTTGGATGAAATTGCAAAGCTGTGTAAAAAATATAATCTACATTTAAAGGTGACCGGGTTTGCAGACTGCAATACGGGTAATGCTACTGACAACGCCAAGTTAAGCAGTCAGCGTGCAGAATACATCTCTACTGAACTGATAAAAAGAGGAATAACAAAAAAGTCCATCACATTAGAAAGTAAAGGTGGAGTAGATATTTATTCGCCGGATAAAGTTAACCGTTGTACAAAAATTGAAATCTACCTAAAATAAAAGGCAATAAAATCATTTCAACTATATATACCATATTTTTTTATGGCAAGGCAGGAAAGCTAACTTTTCCTGCCTTTTATTATATTACAATATTCCAAATCCGAACGTATATTTCGAGGGCGTAATCTGAACTCTGTCCCCAAACAATTATCTTTGTATTATGGATAGAAACAGTGAAGAGTATCAGCAG
>PPYF01544440.1_pt1 | contig 50558 bp, 35 predicted proteins | sample 1559871 | NCBI WGS metagenome assembly PPYF01 (sample SAMN08240021, study PRJNA423297) | Human gut metagenome, whole genome shotgun sequencing project.
GGGAGGGAGGGATTGGGGCGGCGAATCAGATGGGTGTCATACTTGATGTGAATCCCCGCATCGGCCAGGGAAGGATAGTTGAACGAACGGAACGCATTGAAACCCTCGGAACTGATTTTCGTCGTGCGGTTGCCCCGCATGAGCCGGTTTTCAAAAAAGATGCAGACCTCCGGCACCATCGGCTCTCCCTTGGCATTGCGCGCAGCGGCGATTTCGATGGACGTCAGCAGATTTTCCTTACCGTCGGTGCGCAACTTTCCGATGGGCAACTGCGAGCCGGTGATGATGACCGGCTTGCCCAGATTCTCAAGCATGAAGCTGAGGGCCGAAGCCGTATAGGCCATCGTGTCGGTGCCGTGCAGGATGACAAAACCGTCATACCACTGGTAGTTCTCGTTGATAATCTGCACCAGCCGCACCCAATAGCGCGGCTCCATGTCGCTCGAATCGATGGGCGGAGCAAACGTATAGGAATGAATCTGATAGTTAAACCGCTTCAGTTCGGGCACATGCTGGCGAAACTGCTCAAAATCGAAATTCTCGAGCGCGCCGGTCTCGGGATTCTCAAGCATACCGATGGTTCCACCGGTATAAATCAGCAATAAGGAAGGAATCGTGTTCATGGTCGTAATGCAAAACTACAAAGTTTTGACGAAACCGCCAAGATTTCCCCCGCAAATGCAGGCCGGCAACGCCATTTCAACGCGCCCCGACCCGCGGAATCCGCCCCGCGGACCTACGAAAGATTTAAGAAACTTTATATTTCCGCTCTCCCGTCCGCCGTCCGCAAACAGCGGAACCGGCAGCCAACGGCGCCTCCGGGCGGACCGGAACGACGAAAAGCAGGAGAAGATTTTCCGAAAGCAGGAAGAAAAAAAACTGTCGGCCCGACAGAAAAATCACGAAAGGCGATAAAAAAGGCGGCAAAACAGGAATATACTGCTCTGCCGCCCGGCTCTACTGCAAAGATAATACATTTTCGGGCGAAATCCAAATTTGTATTCACATTCGTTAACCTTTCCGACAGACATCCTCACCGCCTTTCCGCCACGACCTGCACAGGAGAGATTATCGCGGCAAAAATATAAAAAATTGTCATCTCCACCTTTCAATATAAATAGAAGTTGTATCTTTGCAAGACATAAAAAAATAAAAGAGATTCATTATGGAGTCATTTTTCCAAACGCACGCATTTCTGATAGAGCAATTCAATGCCCCTATCCGCCGTTCGCTGATGGACACCATTGACTGGAGCTACCGGATGATTGCCATTCGTGGGCCCAGAGGCGTAGGCCGCACCTCCTTCCTGCTGCAGTTTGCCAAGGAGAAATTTGATGTACGCCTGCGGAAATGCCTCTACATCAACATGAACAACTTTTATTTCCAGGGCCGCGGCATCGTGGAGTTTGCCGGCGAATTCGTGGCTCAGGGCGGACTGGTGCTGCTCATCGACCAGGCGTTCAAACTGACCGACTGGCGCCGGCAGCTGTGCGAATGCTACCACCGCTACCCCAACCTTCGCATCGTCTACACCACCACCTCGGTGGATGACAACGAAGACGATACGGAGCTCTCTTCCATCAGCCGTTGCTACGTGCTGCACGGATTCTCTTTCCGCGAATACATCAACCTGCAGACGGACAACAAATTCCCCACCTTCACCATCAACGACATTCTCAACAACCACGAGAGTATTCTCAAGACCATCCTGCCCAAGGTACGCCCCTGGCAGCACTTCATGGAATACCTCAACCATGGCTACTACCCCTTCTTCCTGGAAAACCGCAACTTCACCGAAGGACTGCTGAAGGCCATGAACATGATGCTCGAGGTGGACGTCCTGTTCAACAAGCAGGTGGAACTGAAATACCTCTCGCGCATCAAGAAACTGCTCTACCTGCTGGCCATCGGCGAAACGCCGGCACCCAACGTAAGCCGACTGGCCGAGGAAATCGGCACCAGCCGCGCCACGGTCATGAACTACCTGAAATATCTGGAGGAAGCCCGTCTCATCAACATGATTTACCACGAGAACGAAACCTTCCCCAAAAAGCCGGCCGGCGTCTTCATGCACGACACCAACCTCCTTTATGCCGTCTGCACCTCGTCCATCAAGGAGCAGAACATGATGGAAACCTTCCTCGTCAACACCCTCTGGCGGCATCACACCGTCAACAAGGGCCGCCGCGAAGGCACCTTCCGCGTTGACAACTCGCTCGACATCTGCGTCTGCGACAAGTACAAGCGCGTCAAGGCCAACTCCGGCACCATCTACGTCAGATACAACACCGAAATCAGCCACGACAAGGACATCCCGCTCTGGCTCTTCGGCTTCCTGTACTGACACACGGCAGCCGCCTGCCCCCGGCACTGCGGCCGACCGCTGTCATGAACGAAACAAAAACTACCATTTAATATTAACAAGCTGCTGACCGAACGGCCGATGCGGTATGCCGACACAGCGCGGCAGATCCCCTTTCCCCCGCTTGGCACAACAGCACATTCGACAACAACATGGCAAAAAAATTCATCACTTGTGATGGCAATCAGGCCGCTGCACACATCTCGTATATGTTCAGCGAAGTGGCCGCCATCTACCCCATCACCCCATCCTCTACAATGGCAGAATATGTAGACGAATGGGCTGCACAGGGGCGTAAGAACATTTTCGGCGAAACCGTTCTTGTTCAGGAAATGCAGTCGGAAGGCGGCGCCGCTGGTGCAGTGCACGGCTCCCTGCAGGCAGGTGCCCTGACCACTACCTACACGGCTTCACAGGGTCTGCTGCTCATGATTCCGAACATGTACAAGATTGCAGGCGAACTGCTGCCTTGTGTGTTCCACGTGTCCGCACGTACACTGGCATCCCACTCTCTGTGTATCTTCGGTGACCACCAGGATGTCATGTCAACCCGCCAGACCGGCTTCGCCATGCTGGCTGAAGGCTCCGTACAGGAAGTCATGGACCTGGCCGGCGTAGCCCACCTCTCCACCATCAAGAGCCGCGTGCCGTTCGTCAACTTCTTCGACGGTTTCCGCACCTCGCACGAAATCCAGAAGATTGAGCTCATGGAAGCTGAGGACCTCGCTCCGCTCATCGACCAGAAAGCACTGTCCGAATTCCGCAACCGTGCCCTCACTCCCGAGCACCCCGTTGCCCGCGGTATGGCTGAAAACCCGGATACCTTCTTCACTCACCGCGAAAGCAGCAACTCGTTCTACGATGCCGTGCCCGCCATCGTGGAAGAGTATATGGAAAAAATCAGCGCCATCACCGGCCGCAAATACGGCCTCTTCAACTACTACGGAGCTGAAGACGCCGACCGCGTCATCGTACTCATGGGCTCTGCCTCCGAGGCTGCCCGCGAAGCCATCGACTATCTGACGGCCAAGGGTGAGAAGGTGGGTCTCATCAGCGTTCACCTCTACCGTCCGTTCTCTGTCAAGCACTTCCTCGGCGCCATCCCGGCTACCTGTAAGCGCATTGCCGTGCTCGACCGCACGAAGGAACCCGGCGCCAACGGCGAACCGCTCTATCTCGACGTTAAAGAAGCACTCTACGGCAAGGAGAACGCTCCGCTCGTTGTCGGCGGCCGCTACGGTCTCGGCTCCAACGACACCACACCGGCCCAGATTATCTCCGTTTACGAGAACCTGCAGTTGCCGGAACCCAAGAACCACTTCACCGTGGGCATCATCGACGACGTTACCTTTACGTCTCTGCCTCCGAAGGAAGAAATCGCCATGGGCGGCGAGGGCATGTTCCAGGCCAAGTTCTACGGTTTGGGTGCCGACGGTACGGTAGGTGCCAACAAGAACTCCGTGAAGATTATCGGTGAAAACACCGACAAGCACTGCCAGGCCTACTTCTCCTATGACTCCAAGAAGTCGGGCGGTTTCACCTGCTCTCACCTGCGTTTCGGTGACTCCGTAATCCGCTCCACTTACCTGGTAAATACGCCTAACTTCGTGGCCTGCCACGTACAGGCTTACCTCCACATGTATGATGTGCTGCGCGGTATCCAGCCGGGCGGAACCTTCCTGCTCAACACCATCTGGGAAGGTGAGGAACTGGTCAAGAACCTCCCCAACAACGTGAAGAAGGTTCTGGCCGAGAAGAACATCAAGGTTTACTACATCAACGCTACCAAGATTGCTCAGGAAATCGGTTTGGGCAACCGCACCAACACCATCCTCCAGTCAGCCTTCTTCCGCATCACCGAAGTGATTCCCGTTGAGCTGGCTGTAGAGCAGATGAAGAAGTTCATCGTGAAATCCTACGGCAAGAAGGGTCAGGACGTTGTCGACAAGAACTATGCAGCCGTTGACCGCGGAGGCGAATACAAGGAACTGACTGTTGATCCCGCCTGGGCCAACCTGCCTGCTGACGAAAAGGCAGCCAACAACGACCCCGAATTCATCAACAACGTCGTACGCCCCATCAATGCACAGAACGGCGACCTTCTGCCCGTATCTGCCTTCAAGGGATATGAGGACGGCACATGGCCCCAGGGCTGCGCTGCCTATGAGAAGCGCGGTGTGAGCGCCTTTGTTCCTCACTGGAACGCAGAGAACTGTATCCAGTGTAACAAGTGTGCCTACGTTTGTCCTCACGCTTGCATCCGTCCGTTCGTCATGAACGAGGAAGAAGCCGCCGGCCTCAATGCCGACAAACTCGAAATGAAGGCTCCGGCCGCCTTCAAGGGCATGCAGTTCCGCATGCAGGTAGGTGTGCTCGACTGTCTGGGCTGCGGCAACTGCGTTGACGTATGTCCCGGCCTGCCGAAGACCGGTCCGGCCCTCAGCATGGTGCCCCTGGAACAGGAACTCGGCGAAGCCGCCAACTGGGACTACTGCGTGGCCAACGTCAAGACCAAGCAGCACCTCATCGACCCGAAGAGCAACGTACGTCTGAGCCAGTTCGCTACCCCGCTCTTCGAGTTCTCCGGCGCATGCTCCGGCTGCGGTGAGACTCCGTATGTGAAACTCGTTTCCCAGCTCTTCGGCGACCGTCAGATGGTAGCCAACGCCACCGGATGCTCCTCTATCTACTCCGGCTCCATCCCCTCAACTCCCTATACGACCAACGAAAAGGGTCAGGGTCCGGCTTGGGCCAACTCCCTGTTCGAGGACTTCTGCGAATTCGGTCTCGGTATGGCTTTGGCCAACAAGAAGATGCGTCTGCGCCTGGAAAGCCTGCTCCAGAAGGTCATCGCCTGCGACTGCTCCTGCGATGAAATGAAGGCACTGGCTCAGGAATGGATTGACAACAAGGACGATGCCGACAAGACCAAGGAAATCGCCGAAAAGATGAAGCCGTTCATCGCTGCCGGCGCAGAAAAGGGTCACGAACTGGCCAAGCAGCTCGACGAGCTCAGCCACTATCTGGTGAAGCGCAGCCAGTGGATTATCGGTGGTGACGGTGCTTCCTACGATATCGGCTACGGCGGTCTTGACCACGTTATCGCCAGCGGCGAGGATGTCAACATTCTCGTGCTTGACACCGAGGTTTACTCCAACACCGGCGGCCAGTCGTCCAAGGCTACTCCGCTCGGCGCCATTGCCAAGTTTGCCGCTTCCGGCAAGCGCGTACGCAAGAAGGACCTCGGCATGATTGCCACCACCTACGGTTACGTATACGTGGCACAGATTGCCATGGGCGCCGACCAGGCTCAGTGCCTCAAGGCTATCCGCGAAGCTGAAGCTTACCCCGGACCGTCTGTCATCATTGCCTACGCTCCGTGTATCAACCACGGCTTGAAGAAGGGTATGGGCAAGGCACAGGCCGAAGAGGCAGCAGCCGTAGCTTGCGGTTACTGGCACCTGTGGCGTTACAACCCCGCTCTCGAAGCCGAAGGCAAGAACCCCTTCACCCTCGACTCCAAGGAGCCGGAATGGGACAAGTTCAACGACTTCCTCAAGGGCGAGGTGCGCTTCCTCTCCGTACTCAAGCAGTACCCCGACGAGGCTGAACAGCTCTTCGCCGCTTGCCAGAACATGGCCAAGAAGCGTTACCAGAGCTACGTTCGCATGTCGAAGATGGACTGGAGCGAAGAAGCATAATCACGTCATCCCGACGATAACATTCTAAAAGCGGGCGCCGCCTTCCCTTCCGGGGAGGCCGGCGCCCGCTGCCGTTTATCGGGAGCGACGAAGGCCGGGCGAAAAACCTCCCGCGCGGACGGCACCAAGGACACGGGGAAAACGCATGGAAAGCAGCCGCAGCCCCGCACTTCAGGCACCGCTGGCGGAAAGACAAAAGCAGGATTTTCTCTCTCGGAAAAGTGCTGAGAAAACGAAAGTAAGGACAGGAAAAACAAAAGTACTGACTGTTTTTCCTAAAGTACTGACAGAATTTTCTAAAGTACTGAGCGTTTTTACAAACGTACTGACTGTTTTTGGCTGCTGTTTTTCCCGACAAAAACATGTGGTGTACGAAAAATGGTTGACAGGCGAAACACTAAAAACAATTACGGTTGACAACCTGATTTCTGATTTCTGCCTGTGTTGTCATTGTAGTGTAGTGAGGTTGACTGGCGAAACACTAAGAACGAGCAAGGCGGTCGGCCTACAGCCTGCGCTGTCATTGATTTCCTCTTCGCCGATGCTGCAAAGGCTACGGGAAAGCTCCACGCCGCCGGTACGCAGAAGTCCTCAGCCCCGCTACCGGCAGGAAGCCACGGCGTGCAGAACCGGACCGGGCGCGGAACGGACAAGAGAAAACGGGGAAAGCGGCGCACCTTCGCTCCACTTTCCCCGCTGCTTATCCGGCCGGCAGCACGCCGGCCTCAACGGCCGTTCACTTCACCTCGTCGGGATAAGGACACGGCCGGTTGTCCGCCTTGAAGAAAGGCCGCTGCGCCTCCGTCTCCTTCAGATAATCGGCCAACTCACGCGACAGTTTCCTCACCAGTTTCGGTTCGCTGGCTGCCAGGTCATTGCGTTCTCCAATGTCCTCACGCACGTTGTAGAGCCGCTTCTGCCCCGTTTCCCAATGATAAATCAGATGATAGTCGCCCTTGAGTATCGCAGAATAGGCACCATATCCCTCATTCTTGTCCTGCGTTTCGCCCCACAGGTTCGGATAATGCCACACGATGGGCCGCTCCTTGTTTGTGCCGGGCTTCCTGAGCGCCTTCACAAAGCTGACTCCGTCGAGCGTCTGCGCCGTTTCGTAACGCTTCACCTGCGCCATTTCCAGAATGCTGGGGAAGAAATCCTCAATCATCACCCGCTGCTGCGTCTCGCTCCCGGGTTTCGTCACCCCAGGCCAGTAGACAATCATCGGCTCACGCACACCGCCCATATAGGCCGAACCCTTGCCTCCGCGGGCGGGATAGTTCTGGTCGAAGTTCTGACGTCCCTGCCGCACTCCGACACCCTGTCCGCCATTGTCGGACATGAAGAGGATGATAGTGTTCTGCGCCACCTTGCGGTCCTCCAGAAATTGCATGAGGTCGCCCAGGCTGCGGTCCATTCCCTCCACGAGGGCGGCATGTCTCACCTCCATCTCGTTGAGCTGCTCGCCGAAATACGGGTCGGTGCGGTTGCGGTAATTGCCGCTGAAGCGCACATCCTCCTCATAGGGCGTATGGATGGCATAATGCGACATGTAAAGATAGAAGGGCTTGCCTTCACGGATGGGCGCCTCCAATGCCTTTTTGGCCTCAAGGGTCAGCACCTCCGTCAGGAACTTTCCCGAACCGAAATAGGCATCCAGCCCCTGAATGGCGAAGTTGGAGCCGGCTCCGAAATTCCGTTCACTCAGATAGCTGCCCGGTCCGCCGATTTCACTTCCTGCGATATTGACGTCAAAACCCATCTTCAACGGATCCGCTCCCGACGTTCCGCGCGCGCCAAAGTGCGCCTTGCCGCAATGAATCGTCAGGTATCCGTTCTGCCGGAGGATTTCGGGCAACGAAGTAATCAGCGTCGCGTTTTTCCGGTCTTTGTCGAGCGTAGTGCCGGCGGGCTGTATGCCGTTGTAGTTCCAGTCGGGCGTTTCGATAACCGGATTGTTCTGGTCGGTCTTCGTGTCATAAAGCAGTGTCCAGTTGGTGACACGGTGGCGCGCCGCATTCATACCCGACATCAGGCTGCAGCGCGACGGCGACGACACCGGACAGGCATAAGCCTGCATGAACTTGACGCCCTTGGCCGCCAGCGCCTCCATGTTGGGCGTACGGTAACGATGATTCAACTGGGTTTCGGTCGTATGAAAGGGTACAGACGTTTCCTGCCAGCCCATATCGTCGACCATAAACAGGATAATGTTGGGCTTCTGCTGCGCCCAAAGCGCAGAGCCCAGCAATAAATGTGACAGGAGCAACGCTCCTTTCTTGTTCGCTTGTTGATGCATAAACGGTTAATAGATGAAAAGGTTGAAAATAAAAAACGCCGGAGCCCGTGTAGTGCCCCGGCGTGGATGGTTCTCTTTTAAGGCAGGGTTTGGGCAGCGTCCACAAAGCAATTGATGGTTCCGCTCTTGTAGGTATAGGTTCCGTCAACGTTGATGGCTTTGGCCGCGCTGTTGGACACCGTGATGTTGATGTCGCCGCCGTCGAAGACAAAGTTGCCGTCCACCTTAATGCCGCGGCACTTGGCCTCAAGCAACGGGTCGCCCGGCATGAACGTGCCGCCGGTGACTATCATCTTCACGGAGGTGGGCACAGTTGTTTTCTGCTGTATCAGCAAGTCGGTCCCGACACTGAGTCCCTTTGCTCCCTGGCCGGTCACTCCCGCCTCGATGGTGCCTCCCGATATGGTCATCGCGCTGTCGCACTTCATACCCTTCACATCATCGGCCGCAACCGTCATTTTCAGGCTACCGCCCTCCATGATGGCCTGACCGTTCATCTCGTCAAGCGGATCGTTCGTTATGGACACGTCTACACAGTCTCCGCCCGTATTGGAGATAATGACATTTCCGCCCTGCATCAGGAAATACTGCTCGATGTGCAAGCCGTCGCCCACAGCTTTCAGCACGCGCAACGTGCCGAATCCGTCTTTCAGACGAGTATACTCGTCGGAAGCAAAGGCGTGTTTCGTGTTTCCTGTAATCTGCAACACGCCGCCGCCCTTGAATTCCGGATGACCGTTGACAAAGAAGCAGGCCTTGTGCGTGCCGCCGGCACCGTCGGCCAGCGTCGTCGTTGTTCCGTCGGGCACAATCACGTCAATGCGTTTACCGTTGGCTATGTCGATGGCCGGTCCGTCGGCATTGGTCAATGTCAGGTTATCCAGCGTAACCGTCGACTTGAACTCCCCTTCCATAAAGAAGGAACCGTCGTCCGAACGCCCCGACAACGTATAATAGATTTCCTCCAGAAAATCAGCCGCTGCCGTAACAGAGACATCGGCTCCCGTTGCCTGAATCGTAAGATGGGGCATCACATCGGAGGACACTTCAACGCGCGCCCGATTACCTTCATAACGCACATTGACAGAGTTGGGAACGACTTCCGAGCGGTCTACGGTTATACTGTCAATCTCGCTGATCTGATAGGTTACCCCTTGTACAATCAGCGCCGTACCTCCCGCTGAATATGTCATTTCGCCCGCGGTGGCTACCGGCACAGCCACACTGACGGCACCGCGGTGTATTTTCATTGTCTGCGACCATGCGGCGCAAGTCAGCCCCGTCAGCAGGGCCAGCATCATTATCCGTTTCATTTGGCCAGCAGTTTATAAGTTTTATCGTTTACTCTTACAATATATACGCCCTTGGGCAGACCATAACCGGCCACCCGGCGTCCGTCAAGCGTGAAAACGCTCACCCGGGCTCCTGCCGGAGCATTCACCTGCAGGCGTCCGTCCACAATGGCCACGCGGACTGCATCGTCAACAAGACTGCCCACCGCGGCCGGAGTGGAAGCAAAAAACATGCGGTCCATCTCCGCCAAAGGAAACTGCACTTGCTGTCCCGCAGTCTGGGCATGCAACACGCCGCCCTCAAAGGTGATTTTCAATCCGTCGACAGGCAAACTCACTTCCTTGCCGTCCGCCGTCTTACAGGTCAGATAGTCCAACTGCTGCGCCCGGGCCACAAAGCCCAACATGGCACCACACAGCATCAACAGAAATCTTTTCATATGAGATATAGCTTTGAATAGGTTGGATGAATAAAAGAGATTTCCCATCAACCGGAATCCGGCATTACCGGAGGGCGGAAACGGCCGGGATGCCGGCTTTCCGCCTCGCGGCAGGTCAGAACTTGAACTTATAGCTCAAATCCAGCACATGGTTGGTAGCCTCAGGCCCCTCGTCATGGCCGCGCTCGAAAAGGTAGCCCATGGTGACAACATGCTTCTTGGTGATTTTCCACTCCGTGCCGACGGTCACGCGCATTTTGTCAAGGTCCAGCGCATCGGTCAGGCTGTTTGTCAGCTCATAGGTGGCATAAGGATTGAAGGGACAGCGGGGGATGTTGTATTCCACCTTCAAACGGGAACGCAGCACATGCTTGTTTTTCCCGCTCTTATGCTTCTCGCCAACGGTCATCTCCATAAACTCCTGCCCGTTCCAGGGATAGGTTTCACCGGTGAACCCTCCCTGCACTTCGTCGCGGTAACGGGTACGGTTGACGTCGTCCGGCATAAAATAGGTATACTGATAGCGCTCACGCAAGCTGAACTTGAAACGCCCGGCCTTGAGGCTTCCGGTCCCTTCGACATAGAAGCGGTGCTTGCTGCGCCAATAGCCGTGATCAACATTATAACCGTTCACCTTGCCTGAGTTCGTAATGTTCACCTCGCTTTCCTGGGGCATATAGTCATATATATATACATATCCGCCGCCCAGTTTGAGCCAACTGTTGGCCTTAAAGCCCAGGCCCAGTCCGCCGGCCCACCGCCCGGCACCTTCCAGATTACCCTGTGTACGGAAATCGAAATTCGCATCCAGAGAAATCCGGTCCGTCAAGTCTTTCTCCGCGCCCAGACTGGTCCAAATGCCAAATTCACCGCCGGCAACCGCCGGACTTGCTGTCAATGCCGCAAAAGCAAGCAGGATAGATTTTTTAAAACGCATTGTCTTGTGGTATTTTAAAGGTTCGGTCTACTGATTTCACTGTTCCTTCCGGGTCATTATAAAACACACGGAGCATGGCCATATCCTTGAGAAAATCGACAGCTCCCACTTCTACCCGAAAGACCTCGACTCCCAGCCGACGCTCCAGGTCGGCCTTGAGTTCGTCATAGCGTTCCGGCTGTATGAGGTCTATATTATCATATTTCACAAACTTGCAGGATTCCCGATGGCTCGAAAGGAACTTTTCACATCCCCAGACCACGAAAACGAATATCAGGTTGACGAAGATGCGTCCCACGATATGCAAATCCCCCATTTTGGCATTGAGCACGGACAAAGCCACAAGGAAGAAGAGATAGGTCATTTCACGGATGGGAACACTCTCCGTACGATACCGGATAATTCCGAAAATGGCGAAAAGTCCCAATGCAGCCCCCAGTCCCATGTCGGACGATTTGCCCAACAGCACATAAATCAGCATGAATATGCTGACGCCCAAGAGGATGAACGTAAAATAATAATCACGCCGCTGGCTTTTCGGATAATAAAAGAAGTGGACAACTATCCATACGACGAGCAGGTTAAGGGCAAAGCCCAATAACAATTCGGCAAATTCCCGGAACATGGAGAGGCCAAATTCCCCTGTATGGAATAGATAGGCAAACAATTCGTTCATAATGATTTGAGGTTAGTTAGGTTATTTCAAGTATATCAAGCTGATTCACATATGTCGTCAGTGGGGCAAGCAGTTCCTTTCCGCTATCTTGCGGATATAGACCAGCCGCTCCTTGAACAGATTTTTCCGCAGCGTATTGTCCGTAACAGACAGTCCCACGCAATATTTGCTGAACCCCGCGGGCTTGATGCGCAATTCGCGCAGGACGGGCATGATGGGCGAGGGCAGCCGGCCGTCGCGCTTGAGTTCTATGATTACGATGTTCTCCATCGCCTGTTCCACTCCATTTTCGCGGTTCAGGAAACTGAGGTCGAAGTCAATCGTCAACCGTTCCGTCTTGCCGTGGTTGACCAGGGTAATCCGCTTGAAGCGGTTGGAAAGAGTCGGAATAATCTCGTCGAAGGTGTGGCCGGTAAGATTTTGCAGGAAATCCTCGCCATACCGCTCGTTCACCACAGCATCGACCGAAGGAACATGAATCCGTTTTTTCGATGTTTTCCCGTGATTATTCTTCTTCTTGACCTCCAGGAAAGCCAGTTCCGAATCGGAATAGGAGCGCACTCTCACCTTGGTGCGGGGCCGGTGGCCGCACTGATGAATCCGGTAAAACTGGTGGTGCAGAGCGTCGTCCCAATAAGTAGTGGCATAATTGGCCACCCTGTGGCCGTTGACTTCCTGAACAAAATAATTTTTCTGTGCCAGTTTCAACAGCTTCAACAAAGTCGGAAGATTGGTCAGGAACTTTGTGTCCGTCCGTTTCATCAGACGTATGGATGACATGTCGTCCAAACTGATTGGCGACATCTCTTCCAAAAGGCTAACTATTTCTTTATAGACTTCCATGACCGTGACAAATTTAATCAAAATTAGCATATCGCACAAAAAAACGGGTATATTTTTAAGAAATGCTCTAAAACAGAAAAAATCCTCTATTCCTGCGAAATAACGGCGGCCGATGTTCCTTCAGTCCACGTTTACAGAAGTACATGCCTCCTCACCGTTATCGCCCCGGCAGGTATAAAACTGCCCGGCCGGACCTGCCGGAAACAGTCAGTACTTTAGAAAATCCTGTCAGTACTTTAGTTTTTTCTGTCGGTACTTTTGTTTTTTCTAAAGTACTGACTGTTTTTCTCCCCAAAAGCAGACAAGCAAAAACGGGACAGACGGAGGCGGCCGCTGTAAGGAAAAGACCGTTTCAACTGCCGTTTTACTGTTTATTCACCCCATTTTTTACCAACAGGCATATTTTTTCAAAAAAAAACGTCATTTTTCTTGTTTGTTAAAATATTTCGCTATATTTGCAGCAAGAAAATTTCTAAAAAGCAACAACCATGATGTACTTGCATACAAATCTGTTTTGGTGGCGCCGCTTACAGTTATCACAGCCGTAAGGGGTCAGTCCTAATATGCAAGTTTCACATCCAGTATAAATATCGGATTCAGCAAAAAGAAAAGGTCTGCAGTGCTTACGGCAGACCTTTTTCTTTTTCCCCTACCCTTTCCCCTGAATACAAACAACTAAAATAAATCTGCATATGAAAACTACATTTCAAATCAATCCCGAAGGATTTTACGGAGAATTTGGCGGCTGCTTTGTACCCGCTGCCCTCGAACCCTGCATCAAGGAACTGCAAGAATGCTATGCCCGCACCATCGAAAGCGAAGCTTTCCAGAATGAATACCGACAGCTGCTGCGCGACTATGTGGGCCGTCCCACCCCTCTCTATCTGGCCAAGCGCCTGAGCCAGCTGTGCGGCTGCAAGGTCTATCTGAAACGCGAAGACCTCAACCACACCGGTGCACACAAAATCAACAATGCCATCGGCCAGGCTCTGATTGCCCGCAGCATGGGCAAGCGGCGCATCATTGCCGAAACTGGTGCCGGCCAGCACGGAGTGGCCACAGCCACCGTGTGCGCGCTGCTCGACATGGAATGCACCATTTATATGGGCAAAACCGACATGCAGCGCCAGCGGCCCAACGTGGAGCGCATGCGGATGCTCGGCGCCAAGGTGGTGGCGGCCACATCCGGCAACATGACGCTGACCGATGCCGTCAACGAAGCTCTGGCCGACTGGTGTACTCATCCCGACGACACGTTCTATCTGCTCGGTTCGGCCGTAGGACCTCATCCCTATCCCGACATGGTGGCCCGTCTTCAGTCCGTCATCAGCGAGGAAATCCGCAACCAGCTGCTCATGCAAGAAGGCAGACCCAATCCCGACTATCTGATTGCCTGCATCGGCGGTGGCAGCAATGCAGCCGGCACCATCTACCACTATCTCGACGAAACGGATGTGAACATCGTACTGGCCGAAGCCGGCGGACTGGCTCCGGAGGTGGGAAAGACGGCTGCCACCCTCACGCTGGGCACAACCGGCGTGCTGCACGGTGCGCGCACTCTGGTCATCCAGACGCCTGAAGGCGAAACAGCCGAAGCCTATTCCATCTCAGCCGGACTCGACTATCCGGGCATCGGACCGATGCACGCCAACCTGGCAGCCCAGCACCGTGCACAGGTCATTGCCATCAGCGACCAGGAAGCACTCAAGGCTGCGTTCGAACTGACCCGCCTCGAAGGCATCATCCCCGCGCTCGAATCGGCCCACGCCATCGCTGCGCTCACCCAAATGAAGTTCCGCCCCGACGACGTGGTGGTGGTCACCGTTTCCGGCCGCGGCGACAAAGACCTGGAAACCTACCTCTCTGCCCAAATCGACTGAAACGGAAATCCGGTATGCTCCTCCTGCCGGAAATATACAATATCCCGATTTTCCGAAAAAAGGAAATGTCCGCGCGACATTTCCTTTTTTCATTAACAGCCGGCAGTCATAAACCACAAACTGCAGGAAATACAAGCATATTCCGGGATTTTTATTTGGAAGTAACCGGATTATTCCTATATATTCGCAAGTAAGGCAACATACCGGTCGCCCTTCCGGCACACGGAACTCCCTGCAACACACAAGAACCCGAAGAGAGTGAGAAAACGACGACGGCAGCCTTGCCCTCCTTATTATATATATATCATCAACCCAAACATCACTATGAAGAAATACTGTTTCATCGCCTTGCTGACCTTCTTCACAGGCACAGCCTCGCTTTTTTCACAGAAATGGTTGCCGGAATCCATGTCCGCCCGTCCCGGATTCCGATTGCTGGAATGCCGTTACAACCAAGCGCAACTGGCCGGCACATGCCCCGCTGGCAAGGACTGGAAGGCAGAAGTGCAGAAAACCGCCGTGCCCGGCGGCATCCGCTACACCTTCCGTTTCGTGGCACAGCGCGACCTGCAGCAGGCGGGCGTTGCCGTGGCTTTCGACCAGCCGCAGTGGTCGAGCGACAACTACGTCATGGTGCCGTCTGCCGTCTACAACGGTAACCGCCAGCGCATTGTCAATCGCGAATATGCCACCGGACTCGACAAGACCGACTACTTCCGCCCCGATCTGGCCCTCACCTCCAATCCCATCCCGCAGCTTTCGCCCGAATTCGGGCAGGAGTCGCGGTTCGAACTGCTTGTCAACAATGCCGCTACGCCGGCCATTACCTTTTTCGAACGGAACCGCCACAGCGGAACCCTCCTGCTCACCGACCAGGGCATTGAGCACGGCGGACATCTCTTCGACCACGGCCTCATCGCCGAGGAATCGCGCGGACGCGACCAGGCCACCTTCGTCATCAGCGCTCCCGGCGTCCGCGAGAAACAGCCCCAGTTCATCGGCTTCAGCAAAAGTCCCGACCGCGGGCTCAACGTCCGACGCGGCGACGAACTCTGCATCAGTGTCACCCGTATTGACTTCTTCTGCGACAGCGTCACCACGCTCCTGGAGCAGTTCATGAAATACCGGAAAAGCCATCTGCAGGGAGCGCCGCCCCGCCAGCTCATGCCCATGAGCGCCGTGCTCGAACGCATGACCCGCAACATCGACGAACGTTACCACAAGGGAAAGGACTTCCAGTTTTATTGTCCGGAAAACGCCCAATGGATGTCCTACGGATGGGTGGGCGGACTCATCAACACCTATCCCATGCTCGCCCTCGGCGACAGCCTGCACCGGGAGCGCGTAGCCAGCACCTTCAATTTCGCCCTGCCACGGGCCAAGGGCAAGAGCGGTTATTATTACAATACGCTCAACGAAGACGGACAAGTGCTCAACCGCGACGCCGTCCGTCAAGTAAACGGCATCGCACTCACCCGACAGAATGCCGACGTGCTCTACTGGACCGTCAAGCAGTTTGCCTTGCTCAAGGCCCAGGGACACGGAAACGTCATCCGCCCGGAATGGGAACAGGAAGTGCAACGCCTGGCCGACGCCTTTATACGAACCTGGCGCAAGCACGGCACCTGGGGCAACTACCTGCAGGTGGAAACCGGCGACGTGGCTGTTTACAACACCACCGGCGGCGCCATGGCCGTTGCAGGCCTGACACTCGCGGCCGATTATTACGACCGGCCCGAATATCTCCAGGTGGCCAAAGCCGCTGCCGCACGCTACTACCGCGAATTCGCGCTTACCGGATTCACCTCGGGCGGCTGCGGAGACATTCTGCAGAATGCCGACTCGGAAACAGCCATCGCGCTGACCACATCGCTTTTCACCCTCTACGAAGCCACTCATGAAGCGGCCTATCTGCAACAGGCCAAGGACCTGGCCCACCTCTGCGCCACCTGGACCGTATCCTTCCCCTACCGCCTGCCTGCCGAAACTCCGCTGGGCCGCCTGCAGGCCAATCTCACCGGCGCCGTGTGGGCCAGCACCCAGAACAAGCACGGCGCACCGGGCTTCTGCACACAGTCGGGCGACGTGCTCTTCAAGCTCTACCGCGCCACCGGCGACACGCTTTATGCCGAACTGCTGCGCGATGTCATCCATGCTCACGCCGAAGGCATCCAGCCCAACGGAAAAATCACGGAGCGCCTCACCTATTGCGACGCCGACAGCCGCGGTTCCCGGCTCGACGGCGGCAAAACCGGATGGAATGAAACCAACGGCGCACTGATGGCCATTGAAATACCCGGCATCTACATCCGCACCGACCTGAAAAAGTTCTACGTATTCGACCACGTGGAAGCAAGCCTGACAGAAAAGAAAGGACACCTGTGGCTGGAGATATACAATCCCACAGCCTTCGACGCCACCGTCACTCTCCTGGCCGAGAACGCCGAAGAAGCCGGCCGCACCGCCGGCGAAAACGCCTTCCTGCACTGGAAGCGGAAAATACAAGTAAAATCAGGAAAAACCGAAAAAATCAAACTATCATGAAAAAACGTATCCCCATTCTCGCCCTGGCTGCTCTCTGCACAGCCGGCGGCAGTTCCGCCAAAGACTGGGACTTCACCACCGATTATCTGCAGATATCCGTCAACGACCAGGGCTACATCACCAGCATGAAAAACCGCACCGCCAGTCCGCAGCGCGAATTTGCCCACCCTCACCGCCCCTCGCCCGTTCTCTCGCTCTACGATGAAAGCAGCCGGAAATACCTTCTGCCGGTCAAGGCCAGCTACCGGCCCGTCAGACGGCTGCTCCGTCTTTCCTATGCCAACGGCGTGCAGGCCGACGTGCGCATCGACACCCGCAGCAAATACATCCGCCTGCAACTGGCCGACCTTCAGCCGCGCGACAAGGTGGATGCCGTGCAATGGGGCACACTCCACACCAACATCTCCAATCTTTTCGGTGAAATCATCGGCGTAGCGCGCGACACGTCGGAAGCTGTGAACTACAGCATCGGTCTGCTCGCACTCGACGACAACACCTTGGGCGGAACAGCCGACCTTCAGGGCGACGCCGCTCCCTTCCAGTATGTCATCCACACGCCGGACAAAACCCGCTTTCCGCTGCCCGAAAATCTGCACGAAGGGCAGGTGTTCACTCTGGGCGGCGACGGCGTGAGCGACGTAGCCTTCTATTCACACAAGGAGCCCTACTACCGCATCCTCTACGGCAACGCAGCCTACGTCAACCGCGACGGACAAATATCGCTGAACTACTTTTCACGCGACCGGGAACGCCAGCGCGAGGTGCTCTATTCGCTCATCCCGAACATGCCGGCCAACACACCCAACCACATTGAAGTGGAGCCTGTGCCCGGTGTCAACTATATAGGGTCGGCCGTAGCGCTTTGGGGCAGCCCCGACAGCACGGCACTCATGGATGTCATCCAGGACATCGTAAAAAAAGAAGGTCTTCCCTATCCCACCGTCGACGGCAAATGGATAAAGGACCCCACCGCCTACAAGCCCGACGTGCTGACCTACGGCGGACAGTATGACAGCATCGTGTCCTATGCCACCCAACTGGGCTTCAAGGCCATCTCGGCCTACGACCAGGGTTTCCTGCGTCCCAACCGGGGCAACCGGGGCTACATTGACGGGGAAGACTTTGCCCGCAAACCGTTCCGCATGGCGACCGGCAACCTTTCGCATCGCGATTTTGCCGCGCTGGCTGCCCGCCACAACCTCATGTTCGGCCGCACCAACATCACCAACTCGCTGGCCCCGGGCACGGCCGACGTAGCTCCCGTCCCCAGCGACAGCCTCTGCTATCAGCAGAAGTGCCTGCTGAGCCGCAACCTCAGCGCCAGCGACACGACGGTCTACGTCGACGACCCCACACACCTGGAAGAAATCGCCAGTTGGGAGGGACACTGCCAGGAACTGAACATGATAAAAGTTGGCAACGAACTGATTCACTATCTCGGCGTCAGCTCCACGCCTCCCTACCGGCTCCTGAACGTCAAGCGCGGCTATTGGGGCACGAAGCCGCAGGCGCATACCGCCAACGACACCATATACAAACTGCAGGTGACCATCCGCTACGGCTATGAAGGCATCATTCCCAATCTGGCCCTGCAGGACAAAATTGCCGAATACTATGCCGACGTCTGCCGCATCAACGGTATCAACTATTATGACTTCGACGGCCAGGAATTCCTCTTCAACAACGGGCACGGCTACTATTCGGCCAAGCGCTTCTTCCGCCGCATGACCGAGCACGCCCGCCAGCAGGGAGTGCCCTACATCCGCTTCACCGGTGCCACCCTTTCCGAAGGGTCATGGCACTACCAGAGTGTATGGAACGTGGGCGGTGGAAAAAACATGTACGACGCAGAAAAGCGGCTTTGGGGCAGCACCACCAGCCAAGGCAAGGACTTGCGCGACGTGGCCTATGCCAACTTCTTCCCCGTGAGCTTCGGCGGCAACTTCAACATCACGGCATCCTCAACGCCCGAACTCTTCGAGCACATACAGGCCATCTCCGTGGGGCACGGCGTCACTTACAGCCTGAAGCTCAGCCAGAAGGACGTGGAAAGCTGCCCGCAGAAACAAGCCATATTCCGCGTCATCCGCACCTGGGAGGACGCCCGCTCGGCCGATGCTTTCCCCCGCCAGTTGAAAAAGCAGCTGATGCAGCCCGAATACAGCTGGCATCTTGAACCCGCCGGCAAGCCCCTCGAATGGACTCTACAGCGCATGGAGGAGGGCAAGGTAACGGCCACCTACCGGCTGAAAGGCAAACCGTAGGCACACGGCTGCGGCGGGGTGCAAAGCCCCGTCGCACCGGTCCGCCGGCTGGCCAGAACCAGGCAATAAAGAAAAAAACAGAAACTCCATCTAAATGTATGAACATGAAAAGAATCCATCAATCCGGCAGCCTGATGCTCTTCTCCTTCCTGACGGTGGCAACCGCCTTCGGACAATCCTTCCAACAGACCTCCAACGGCATCAAAGCCCAAATAGGTCCCATGAATGTCGACGTGCAGTTCTACTCTCCGTCCATCGTCCGCATCATGAAGGCCCCGAAGGCAGAGAAAGTCACCAAGCAGAGTTTTTCCGTGATAAAGACACCGGAAAAGACGGCTGTTACGGTCAGGAAGGACAAAGAAAACCTTCTGCTGGCGAGCGACAGTGTCACGGTGTGTCTGAACCTGAAAACAGGAAAGGTATCCTACGCTGATGCCTCGGGAAAACATCTGCTGACGGAAAAGGATTATGGAACACAGTTTACCCCTGTCAATTATGGAAACGACGCAACGTACACGGTAAGGCAGGCCTTCATGCTCGATGCGGACGAGCCTTTATACGGATTGGGACAACAGCAACGGGGCAGGATGAACCAACGCAATCAGAAGGTCATCCTCCAGCAAGAAAACCAGGTCACCTCAATTCCCTACATCCAGTCGCCCAAAGGATACGGCGTGTTTTGGGACAATTACTCGGTGACCACCTTTACCGACAATCCCATGGAAACGGCATTCGATTCGGAATACGGACAATGTGCCGACTATTATTTCCTGTATGGCAGCACGGCCGACAACGTCGTCAAGTGCATGCGCGACCTCACCGGGCAGGCACCGATGAACCCTCTTTGGACATATGGTTTCTGGCAATCAAGAGAAAGATATGCCAGTCAGGCCCAGCTGCTGGAAGTTGTCAGGAAATACAGAGACCTGAAAGTTCCCCTGGATGGCATCATCCAGGACTGGCGCTACTGGGGAGAGGACAATGCCGACTGGAACGCATTGAAATTCAACAATCCGAATTTTCCCGACCCCAAGCTCATGATTGATGAAGTGCACAGGATGAATGCCCACATCGCCATTTCCGTATGGCCACAGTTTGGCAAGGACACACAGGTATACCAGGAGTTCAAAGCCAAGAACATGCTGCTCACCTTCGACCCCTGGCCCGGAAATGTGCAGTTGTATGACGCCTTCAATCCGGCTGCCCGCGATATTTATTGGGACTATCTGAACAAAAACATTTACTCTCTGGGTATGGACGCCTGGTGGCTGGACGCAACCGAACCGGAAATCACGGAAAATGACAGGAAGCAATTCGACCAGCCTACTTATGCCGGACCGTTCCGGAAGGTTGCCAATGCATTTCCCCTGGTCACTGTCGGCGGAGTGTATGAACACAACCGCAAGGCGGCAAAGGACAAACGTGTCTACATCTTTACCCGCTCTGCCTTTGCCGGGCAGCAGCGTTACGGCGCCAATTCCTGGTCGGGCGACATCAAGTCCTCATGGGAAGTGTTGCGCAATCAGATTTCGGCCGGCCTGAACTTTTCCATCTGCGGCATCCCCTACTGGAATACGGACATCGGCGGATTCAATTCCTGCACCTACTATCCGGAAGGCATCAAGGACCCGCGCTACAGGGAACTGTACGTGCGCTGGACCCAATTCGGCGCCTTCACTCCCATGATGCGCTCCCACGGCACCTGCACCCCCCGGGAAATCTACCAGTTCGGCGAAAAAGGCTCCTGGGAATTTGACACACTTGAAAAATACATACGTCTTCGCTACAAGATGCTGCCCTACATGTATTCCCTGGCCTGGGACATCACGAGCAACGGCGGCTCATTCATGCGGGCACTCTTCATGGACTTCCCCAACGACAGGCAGGCGTCCGACATCAATGACCAGTTCATGTTCGGACGTTCCCTGCTGGTGGCACCCGTAACCGAAGCCATGTATGTGGACAAAGACAAAAAGGAACATTTGAACACAATCAAAAGCAAAACCGTTTACCTGCCCTCAGGTACGGAATGGATTGATTTCTGGAACGGCAGCCGGATGGCCGGAGGGCAGACCGTCAGCCGCGAAACGCCCATCGACATCCTCCCGCTCTACGTCAAGGCCGGAAGCATTCTGCCCATCGGGCCCGAGGTGCAGTATGCGGAAGAGAAAAAATGGGACCTGCTGGAGATTCGGGTATATCCCGGTGCTAATGGCGAATTCCTTCTCTACGAAGACGAGTTCGACAATTACAATTACGAGAAAGGCATGTACTCCACCATCCTTTTCAAGTGGGATGATGTAAAACGAACCCTCAGCATCGGAACAAGAAACGGAGAATTTCCCGGTATGCTGAAAAACAGGAAATTCAAAATCGTCATCGTGAACGAAAACCGGGGCACCGGCGACGGGCTCACGGAAAAGGCCGATAAAACGGTGCGCTACTCCGGAAAGCCCATCAGCATCCGGCTTTGATTTCCACCGTGCCTGCAGAGGACAAAGGTCCACAGACCAGCAGGCCCTTCGCACGGTCTCCGCTTCAGGAAAAACTCTCAGTACTTTAGAAAAAACAGTCCTTACTTTAGGATTTTCTAAAGTACTGAGAGTTTTTCCTAAAGTAAGGACTGTTTTTTCATGCCCGACCCCAAACTCTCCCGTCGCTTGCCGGACTGAACTTTCGGACAACTTTTTTTGGGGCTTCCGCACAGCTCCGCCGCGTCAATCCACTTTTTTTCATTAATTTCGCACCTGATTCTTAATTACATTTCCAAAACATTTTCCAACAACGCTACACAATGGAAGAAATTATCAGATGGGTTCTCGAAAACCTCAACTACTGGGTCGTGTTCATCTTCATGGCCATCGAAAGTTCATTCATTCCCTTCCCCTCGGAAGTGATTGTGCCGCCCGCCGCATGGATTTCCATGCACAGTGACAAAATGAATTTCGCGCTGGTCATCATCGTGGCCACGCTCGGTGCCAATGTCGGCGCGCTAGTCAACTATTACCTGGCCAAATGGCTGGGCCGTCCGGTCATCTACCGTTTTGCCAACAGCCGCATGGGGCATCTGTGCCTGCTCAGTGAGGAAAAAATCCGCTATGCCGAAGAATACTTCCGCAAGCACGGCGCCGCCTCCACTTTCTTCGGCCGCCTGGTGCCCGCCGTGCGCCAACTCATCTCCATCCCCGCCGGACTCTCCGGCATGAGGATGGGCCCCTTCCTGCTCTATACCACTCTGGGTGCCGGCGCGTGGAACATCGTGCTGGGCGTTATCGGCTATGCCATCTACAAGGCTTTCCCCGACATACAGACACCCGAACAGGTGGCCGAACTGGCCAAGACCTACAGCCACGAAATCGGTTATGCCATTCTGGCCGTCGTGCTCGTTGCCATCGGCTTCATGGTATACAAACAGTGGAAAAAGAAACATACTCCCACCTCCAACGAAGAATAATTGAAACAGATATTGAAATGCCTGCTCGCCGCCCTGCTGCCGCTGACAGGCGGCGCACAGACAGCGGCGCCGCCCGACGGCGGACGGCCCGTTGAGCACCAGTGGCTCTACGGCATCGGCTACAACCAGGTGCTCGACACCTACCTTTCGCCCCTCAACTATTGCGGGCCGAGCCTTTCGGTGTGGCACCGTTCGGAGCGGCTGGCCCGCTGGGGGCGCGACCGCGTGACGGTGCAGGGACGTTTCGGCGGACAGATTTCCAACCTTGAGGCCGAAGCCGATGCCGACAAGGCCTGGGACGGGCATTTCACTGCCGGAGTGGCCTGGCTCTACAACTGGCAGCCCGCTCCCCGCACCCGCCTGGCCGCAGGAGCAAGTGCCGACCTCACCGCCGGATTCACCTACCTGCTCAAGGGCGGCAACAATCCGGGACAGGGACGCCTGCACACCGACTTCGGACTGACGGCCCTCGCGCAGCAGGACTTCCGCCTGCGCCGTCGCAACTGCGCCGTCAGAGCACAGCTGGACCTCCCGCTCATGGGCGCCATGTTCAGCCCTGAATACGGACAGTCCTACTACGAAATCTTCTCACTCGGCCATTACAGCCACAACGTCCGCTTCACCCACCCCTTCAACGCGCCGTCGGCCCACTGGGAACTGACCGTGCGCGTTCCCCTGGCCGGCGCCACACTGACAGCAGGCTATCTGGGCGACATCCGCCAGAGCCACGTCAACGGACTCAAGCACCACGCCTGGAACCATCAGTTCGTCATCGGCTACGTGCGCCGGCTGCAACTGCTGCGGCCCTGACGGCCCGAAAGCAACGCCCGCCCCTTCCCTCCCAACGCACTCTCCTCCATTTTCTCATGTACCGAAAGTTCTCTCTCCCGGGCCCAGCCGCCCGCCTTCTCCTCATCTTCATCATGGGCTGCCTGCTCACAGCCTGCATCACCGAGGACCTGCCCGACAACAGTCGCCGCGGCAACTTCGAAGCCCTTTGGACCGCCCTCGACCGGCGCTACTGCTTTTTCGAACACAAGCAGCAGGAGTATGGACTCGACTGGAACGAAGTGTACGAACGCTATGCACCGGCCGTCAACGAGCAGATGACCGACCGCCAGCTCTTTGAAGTGCTCGCCAACGTCACCTATGAACTGCGCGACGGGCACGTCAACCTCTATGCCGCCCACGACGTAGCCCGCTACGGTGCCTGGTTCGACAACTATCCGGCCAACTATGCCGACACCCTCGAACGCATCTATCTGGGGCGCAGCGAAGACTACGAGATGGCTGCCGGCCTGAAATACAAGATACTGGACGACAACATCGGCTACGTGCGCTGCTCCACCTTCGAGAACGGATTCGGCAGCGGCAACCTGCACGAAATGCTCCGCACGCTGGCCGCCTGCAGCGGACTGATTGTCGACGTACGCAACAACGGCGGCGGACTGCTCACTGCCGCCGAAATGCTCGCTTCGCTCTTCACGAACGAAACCTACACCGCCGGCTACATCTGCCACAAGACGGGATACGCACACGACGCCTTCTCGGCGCTCCAGCCCCTGCGCATCGCTCCCTTCGAAGGCCTGCGCTGGCAAAAGCCCGTGGCCATACTCACCAACCGCCGCACCTTCAGCGCGGCCAATGCCTTTGTCATGTATCTCAAGGGGCGGCCCAACGTCTGCATCGTGGGCGACCGCACCGGTGGCGGCTCGGGCCTGCCCTTCACGACCGAACTGCCCAACGGATGGACCCTCCGATTCTCGGCCTGCCCCATGTATGACGCACAAAAGCAGCCGACCGAGGCCGGCATCGACCCCGACCTGAAAACGGACATTACGTCCGACGATCTGGCACGCGGCATCGATACCATCATCGAAGCCGCCCGCCGCCAGCTGCACGGTCTGGCCGGCACCACGGCCAGCCGGCCGGTAAGCCCATCCGCACAGGAATAATCAGACGGAGCGCGGACACCGTCCAAACGAAACACAAGCGGAAGCGGGCGACGGAACAAAAGATTCCGTCGCCCGCTTCCGCTTGTGCAGCAGAAAGCCGCCTCAAAAAATATTTGCCTCACGGCTCGCCGGCGCTGCTTTCCTCCTGCGCGGCGCAGCCCGCGCCCGCTCAGCCGAAGTTGCTCAGCAACGAGTGCAGGTTGGACGTGAAGAGACGCACCGAGATGGCCAGCAGAATAATACCGAAAAACTTACGCATCAGGTAGATGGCGCTCTTCGAAATAATTGACTCCACCCGTTCCGTAGCCCGCAGCACGCAATATACAAACAGCAGGTTGAGCGCCAGCCCGATGAGGATATTGACCGATGCATATTCCGCCCGTAGCGACAACAGTGTGGTGAACGAGCCGGCACCGGCAATGAGCGGAAAGACGACCGGCACAAGCGTGGCCTCCTTGATGGGGCCGATATTCTTGAAAATCTCTATGTCAAGAATCATCTCCAGCGCCATCAGAAAGATAACCAGCGAGCCGGCTACGGCAAACGAAGAAATGTCGACGCTGAAAAGCCGGAGCATAGCGTCGCCCGCAAAGAAGAAGCCCACCAGCAACGCGCCCGAAATCAATGTGGCATGCAGAGCGTTCACCGGCCGCCCCTTCGTCTTGAGGTCGATAATAATGGGAGTAGCTCCCAACACATCAATAACGGCAAAAAGCACGATGAAGGCACTCGCAATCTGACTGACCTGAATGGATGAAATAAGTGTTTCCATATTCTTCTGTTCATTTAAGCAAATACAAAATTAGCAAATAACTCAGGATTTTGTATCTTTGTGGGAATAAAAGTAACATTATCCACCCCAAAACTGTCGCACATGAAAACAGACATAGAAATTGCCCGCAGCACCCGCCTGGAACGCATTGAACAGGTGGCCGAAAAGATGGGAATCCCAGCCGAAGAACTCGAACACTACGGAAAATATATAGCCAAGGTGCCCCTCCATCTCATCGGGAAGCCCAAAGGCAAACTCATTCTCGTAACGGCCATCACCGCCACCAAGGCCGGTATCGGCAAAACAACCGTTTCCATCGGTCTGGCCCTGGGCCTCAACAAAATCGGCAAGAAGGCGGCTGTCGCACTGCGTGAACCCTCGCTCGGTCCCTGCTTCGGCATGAAGGGCGGTGCGGCAGGCGGCGGCTACGCACAAGTGCTGCCGATGGAGAAAATCAATCTCCACTTCACCGGCGACTTCCATGCCATCACCTCAGCACACAACATGATTGCGGCACTGCTCGACAATTATCTGTACCAGCACGCCAAGGACGGTTTCGGACTCAAGGAAGTGTTGTGGCGCCGCGTGCTCGACGTCAACGACCGCTCCCTGCGCTCCATCGTGACCGGCCTGGGCCCGTCGACCAACGGCCTGACCAGTCAGGCAGGATTCGACATCACGCCCGCTTCCGAGCTGATGGCCATCCTCTGCCTGGCCGCCGACGAAGCCGACCTGCGCCGCCGCATCGAAAACATCCTGCTGGGCTACACCTACGCCGGCGAACCTTTCACGGTGAAGGACCTCGGAGTGGCCGGCTCCATCATGGTGCTCCTCAAGGACGCCATTCAGCCCAACCTCGTGCAAACCACGGAAAATACACCGGCCTTCGTCCACGGCGGACCGTTTGCCAACATCGCCCACGGCTGCAACTCGCAACTGGCCACCAAAATGGCACTGACCTACAGCGACTATACCATCACGGAAGCCGGTTTCGGCGCCGACCTCGGTGCAGAGAAGTTCTATAACATCCTCTGCCGGAAGAGCGGCCTGCAGCCCGACCTGACCGTCATCGTGGCCACCGCACAGGGGCTCAAGATGCATGGAGGCGTGGCTCTCGACCAAATCAAGCAGCCCAACATGGAAGGATTGCGCAACGGCCTGGCCAACCTCGACCGCCACGTGACCAACCTCCGCTCGTTCGGACAGAGCGTAGTCGTCGTGTTCAACCGCTTCGCCACCGACACCGACGAGGAAATGGCACTGCTCCGCCAGCACTGTGAAGAAGTGCTCAAAGCTCCCTTCGTCATCAACAACGCCTACGCCGAGGGTGGAGAAGGCGCCAAGGAAATGGCCCGCCTCGTTGTCGACACCATCGAGCGGCAGCCCTCCGCTCCGCTGCAGCTGACCTATGCCGACGAAGACAGCATCCGCACAAAAATCGAAAAAGTGGCCAAGAACATCTACGGCGCCGCATCCGTCAGCTTTGCAAAACCTGCGCTCAACCGCATCAAGCTGGCCGAAGCACACGGCATGTCCGGCTTCCCCGTCTGCATCGCCAAGACCCAGTTCTCCTTCTCAGCCGATGCCACACAGTATGGCGCCGTCAAGGACTTCAATCTGCTCATCAAGGACGTTGTGCTCAATGCCGGTGCTGAAATGATTGTCGCCATCGCCGGAGACATCCTCCGCATGCCGGGACTGCCCAAGGACCCGCAGGCCAACCACATTGACTACATTAACGGAGAAATCGTCGGCCTGAGCTGACCCTACCTCCCCAAATCACCTGCCACAGGCGCATGCCTCCGGTCCCATAGCGCCGGAAGTATGCGCCTGTAACACGAAAAGGCCGAAAAAGTGGCAAAAAATTCCGACAATTCAAAAAAATATAACATCTTTGTAGTGAAGGAAAACAATCGGCAACCACATGAAAATCATCCTTAACCCGAAATACGAGTCGCTGCGCGAATTTCTCACTCATCTGGAAGACCACTTCGAGAAGGCAGGACAGGAAATTCTATGCGACCGCAATGTAATCCGCACCCTGCAGGTAAACGGGTTCACACTTTGCGTAAAGCGCTACGCCGTGCCACGGCTCAGGACGCGGCTGGCCCAACGGCTCTACCGCTGGACGCCCAAAGGCAAGAAAGCCTACTTCCGTCCGCTGGCCTTGCGGGAGCGCGGACTGTCGGGCCCGGAACCCGTAGCCTACATCAAATACAGCAAGGGAATCACCCGTTCCACCCACTACTTCGTTTATCTGCACTCAAAGTTCCGCTACACGCTGAACGACCTTGCCCGCTTCGACGAAGAGGAACGCGACGAACTGGTAAAAGCCCTCGCCCGCTTCATGGCACGGCTGCACCGGAACGGATTCCTGCAGCACGACATCACGTCCGACAGAATACTGTTCGACAAAAGCGGCAGCCGCTACCGCTTCTCTCTGCTCGACACCAACCGCCTCTCCATCGGGCGGACAATCAGCATTGAAAAGGGGTGCGACAATCTGGCACGGCTCTCCGGCGACGAACGGTTCTTCGCCACTCTGGCCCATGCCTATGCACTAGCCCGCCACAGCGAAGCAGAACACTGCGAGCACTGCATCCGCGAAGCCCGCCGGAAAAACGGAACCGCGAACATCTGCTGACCGTCGGGCCAGAACCGGCCCGCCCTCACCCGTCGGAATCAGCAAGACGGCGGACACGGCAACCGCGCCTGCCCCTGCTGAAAACAGTCAGTACTTTAGAAAAAACAGTCGGTACTTTAGAATTTTCTCTCAGTACTTTCGTTTTTTCTAAAGTACTGACTGTTTTCAGGCGCTTCCGATGCGAAAGCCGGCCACTCGAGACGGCCGGTATGCCGCATACCGGAAACGGCAACCGTCCCCTTCGGGCACGACATGAACAGGCAGCATGCGGAGTTGGCAGCGATAAGACAGTAAAACCCATATACAGAAAATGAATCCCCGGAAGCCATTCAAACTTCCGGGGATTCATTTTTACCGTGCGCCTGATAGGACTCGAACCTACACGTCGTGAAACACCAGATCCTAAGTCTGGCGCGTCTACCAATTTCGCCACAGGCGCTCAAACTGCTTGCAAAGATAACATTAAAATCCGAACTGACGAAACCCTTCCCTGCATAATGCGAAAAAAGAGCGCTAAAAATTCTGCACAGGCATCCTGCCGCCGCTATCCAGCGCGTTTTACACACGGCTGCCCTGTTATCCCATCGGCCCGGCCTGTTCTCCGCAGGAGCGGGGCGCATCATCTCCCAACGTCCGGCCGCCCCTATTACTCCGTAACCTCCGGGAGCCGTTGCCGGCCATCATCAGTCCACCGCTGCCGCATGAGCTTCGCCCGCCGCACCATCGGGGGCAGGCGCTCCTTTCCTCCGGAAAATCTTATAGCCCAGAAGAGCCATAAGCATACTCATCAACGGACACAAATAGTTGAATACACAATACGGAAGATAGGTCCAGGTTGAAACGCCCAGCACCGTGGCCTGCGTCATGCCGCAGGTATTCCAGGGAATCAAAGGCGAGGTGACCGTCACCGCATCCTCCACCGTCCGGCTCAGCAAGCGGGCCTCATATCCTCTCACATGGAAAGCCTCGCGATACATGTTCCCCGTCAAAATGATGGAGATGTACTGGTCCGCCGTCACCAGATTCATGAATATGCCGGAACCTACCGTGGAGGCGACCAGTCCGAACGTGTGATGCACCGCACGCACGAATACACGGGTAATCGCTTCAAGGAAACCGCCGGCCGCCATTGCCCCGCCAAAACACATGGCACACAATATCAGCCAGATGGTATCCATCATGCCGCTCATTCCCCCGGTGGCCACCAGGTCATTGAGCATGGCATGGCCCATATCCAGCGAAGTCGCCCCAAAAAGCATCTGCATCAGCCCGCGAAACTGCGATTCCCAGCTCCCTGCGGCCAGTCCCGAGATTTCAAACAGCAAGTCGGGCTGGAAAATCAAGGCATAGGCCGACGCCATCAACGTAGCCATAAACAAGGTAATCAGCGAAGGCACACGACGATAAATCATCACTCCGGTCAGCACCGGAATCAGCAAAGAAAAAAGCGACAGATTAAACTTATCCTGCAATCCGGCAGAATAAAGATGCATAATCTCACCGCCGCCACTGCGTCCGCTAAAACCGGCCAGCAGGAATACCAGCAGCGCCACCGCCATGGCCGGCACCGTGGTGAAGAACATGTAGCGGATGTGAGTAAACAGGCGCACACCAACCGTGGAAGAAGCCAGCACAGTCGTATCGGACAAAGGAGACATCTTGTCGCCGAAATAAGCTCCCGACACTATGGCACCGGCGATCCAGCCTTCACTGAAGCCCTGCGCCTGCCCTATTCCCATGAGCGCGATTCCGATGGTAGCAATCGTGGTCCAGGAACTGCCCGTCATGACGGACACCAAGGCACAGATAAGGCACGAGGTGAACAGGAAAAAATCGGGATGAATCATCTCCATGCCATAATAAATCATCGTGGGCACAATGCCGCTGACCATCCAGCTGCCCGAAAGCGCACCTATCGCCAGCAAAATCAGCAGAGCGGTAGTCACTCGCTTCACATTACCCTCAATGGCCTTTTCGAAATCCGCCCACGGCACTTTATAGGCCCACATGCCGATGGCTATGCAAACGGCAGTTGCCACGAGCAGTGAAATCTGGCTACCGCCCGAAAGCGCACCGTCGCCAAACGTATAGATGGTGAGTGAAAGGAAGGCTACCAATATGACTAAGGGCAGAAAAGCCACAAAAGGAGAAAGGGCCGGTTTGTGTGTCATGCAGAAAAGACAAATTAATGATTTTACGGAAAGCGCTGCAATAATTTTACGGAAAACGCTGCACCCCGGCAAGTCCGGTAACAACGCGAAAACTCCCTGAACAACGCAGCGAAACGCTGTACGGGTTCACAGAAAACGGATTGGAGAGAAGAATCCCGCATGCAAAGGCCTATCTACAGGCTGACGGGGATTCTAAAAGGTTAAAAAAAGTCCCCGGGAAAAACTCCCGGGAACTTCATATGGGGAAAAAAGGGTGAGCTTCTACTACACCTTGATTTCAACCTCAACACCGCAAGGCAACTCCAGCTTCATCAAAGCGTCAACCGTCTTTGCTGTAGAGCTGTAGATGTCGATAAGACGCTTGTAAGAGGAAATCTCGAACTGCTCACGTGACTTCTTGTTTACGAAAGTCGAACGGTTCACAGTGATGATGCGCTTACGGGTAGGCAAGGGAATCGGTCCGCTAACCACTGCACCTGTTGCCTTTACATTCTTAACAATCTTCTCTGCAGACTTCTCTACGAGAGTGTGATCGTAAGATTTCAATTTGATTCTGATTTTCTGACTCATGTTTTTGTTTTTTATTGACCTAAAGGTTGGGCGGGCTAAGAGTCATTCGTTAGCCCACCACCTTTTCGGCATTGATTGTTTAGAATAGTTTTTTACTTGATCAAGTCAACACGACCCTTCACTTCCTCAAGCACTGCCTTGGCAATAGAGCTGGACAGCGGAGCGTGGTGGTCATACTGCATGGAAGAAGTAGCACGACCGGAAGTGATGGTACGCAAAGCTGTTACGTAACCGAACATTTCTGCGAGGGGCACCTTGGCTTTCACGATACGTGCACCGGAACGGCTGTTTTCCATACCTTCCACCTGACCACGACGCTTGTTCAAGTCACCGATAACGTCACCCATGTTTTCTTCAGGAGTTACCACCTCAAGTTTCATAATCGGTTCCATGAGGACGGGGCCGGCCTGGGCACAAGCGTTCTTGTAAGCCTGGATGGCTGCGATTTCGAACGACAACTGGTCAGAGTCAACCGGGTGGAAAGAACCGTCGAGCAGTTCCACCTTGAGGCTGTCAAGCGGATAGCCGCCCAATACACCCGACTTCATTGCGTTCTCGAATCCCTTCTGTACGGAAGGAATGAATTCCTTAGGAATGTTACCGCCAGTCACCTTGTTGATGAACTGGAGACCACCCTGAGTGAAGTCTTCATCAACCGGACCTACATTCACGATAATATCAGCGAACTTACCGCGACCACCGGACTGCTTCTTATAAACCTCGCGGAGGTTGACAGTCTTGGTAATAGCTTCCTTGTAGTTCACCTGAGGCTTACCCTGGTTACATTCAACCTTGAACTCGCGCTTCAGACGGTCGATGATGATATCGAGGTGGAGCTCACCCATACCGGAGATAACGGTCTGACCGCTCTGCTCGTCTGTACGTACGGTGAAGGTCGGGTCTTCCTCAGCCAGCTTAGCCAAACCGTTGGACAACTTGTCGAGGTCCTTCTGAGTCTTGGGCTCAACGGCGATACCGATAACCGGCTCGGGGAAGTCCATAGATTCGAGAATGATAGGTGCATCCTCTTCTGCGAGAGTATCACCAGTACGGATATCCTTGAAACCTACACCTGCACCGATGTCACCAGCACCAATCACGTCAACCGGATTCTGGTGGTTGGAGTGCATCTGGAACAGACGGGAAACACGTTCCTTCTTACCGGAACGAACGTTATAGATATAAGAACCGGCTTCCACCTTTCCGGAGTAAACACGGAAGAAGGTCAGACGGCCCACATACGGGTCGGTAGCAATCTTGAAGGCAAGCGCTGCAGTCTTCTCGTCCTCGCTCGGTTTACGGGTTTCCTTCTCGCCAGTATCAGGGTTGGTACCTTCAATAGCGGGAGTATCCAGCGGAGAGGGCAAGAACATACAAACGTAGTCAAGCAACGTCTGCACACCCTTGTTCTTGAAAGAAGAACCGCAGGTCATCGGAACGATATCGAGAGAAAGACAGCCCTTACGGATGGCAGCAACGATTTCCTCCTCTGTGATGGTTGAAGGATCATCGAAGAATTTCTCCATCAATGTTTCATCACATTCTGCGGCGGTTTCGAGCATCTTCTGACGCCATTCTTCGGCTTCAGCCTGCAAATCTGCGGGGATTTCCTCAACATCGAATTCAGCACCCATGGTCTCGTCGTGCCACAGGATAGCCTTCATCTTAATCAGGTCAACGATACCCTTGAAGCGCTCTTCTGCACCGATAGGAATTGCAACGGGGCAAGGATTTGCGCCGAGCACATCCTTCATCTGACGCACTACTTCGAAGAAGTCGGCGCCTGAACGGTCCATTTTATTGACGTAAGCAATACGGGGGACATTGTATTTGTCAGCCTGACGCCATACGGTTTCAGACTGAGGCTCTACACCACCCACAGCACAATAGGCAGCCACAGCGCCGTCGAGCACGCGCAAAGAGCGCTCTACTTCTGCCGTAAAGTCTACGTGTCCCGGAGTGTCAATCAAGTTGAACTTATATTTCTGACCTTTGCAAGTCCAGTAAGCTGTCGTAGCAGCCGAGGTAATGGTAATACCGCGCTCCTGCTCCTGGGCCATCCAGTCCATGGTTGCACCACCGTCATGCACCTCACCGATTTTGTGAGTCTTTCCGGTATAGAAAAGAATACGCTCAGAAGTGGTGGTCTTGCCCGCATCGATGTGGGCCATGATACCGAAGTTACGCGTCAAATGTAAGTCTTGCTTTGCCATTTATTATATCCTCCTGTATTGATTAGAATCTGAAGTGAGCGAATGCACGGTTAGCTTCAGCCATGCGGTGCATGTCTTCCTTACGCTTGAAGGCACCACCCTGCTCGTTGAAGGCGTCCATAATCTCGGCAGCGAGCTTGTCGGCCATCGTCTTTCCACCACGCTTGCGGGCGTAGTTGATCATATTCTTCATAGAAACGGATTCCTTACGGTCAGGACGGATTTCAGTAGGCACCTGGAAAGTAGCACCACCGATACGGCGAGACTTTACCTCAACCTGAGGAGTCACCTTGTCAAGAGCAGTCTTCCAGATTTCGAGAGCGGACTTCTCCTGATCCTTCATCTTTTCGCCTACGATAGCAAGAGCTTTGTAGAAGATTTCGTAAGAAATGTTCTTCTTGCCGTCATACATCAAGTGGTTCACGAACTTGGACACCTTCTGGTCTCCGTAAACGGGATCCGGCAGGATCACACGCTTCTTTGGTTTTGCTTTTCTCATTGTTATTGAATTGGTTTTGTAGGCTGCATATTAGTTCTTCAATTCCCCTTTGGGACATTTACTCAACCTTCTGCTCACCAAATTTTGTTTTTAATTACTTCTTAGCAGCTTTAGGACGCTTTGCGCCATACTTGGAACGACGCTGTGTACGGCTGGCAACACCTGCAGTATCGAGCGTACCGCGAACGATGTGGTAACGTACACCAGGAAGGTCCTTCACACGACCGCCACGAACCAGCACGATGCTGTGTTCCTGCAGGTTGTGACCTTCACCCGGGATATAGGAGTTCACTTCCTTAGAGTTGGTCAAACGAACACGCGCAACCTTACGCATTGCGGAGTTAGGCTTCTTAGGGGTCGTGGTATAAACACGCACGCACACACCTCTACGCTGCGGGCAAGAATCCAATGCCGGAGACTTTGACTTGTCAACGCCGGCAGTTCTGCCCTTTCTTACTAATTGCTGAATAGTAGGCATTTGTTTGATTTTTAATTTGTTATATATTGTTATTTTCTTATTTTCGACTTTTCAGGCTCGCATACAATAAGCCTTTCGGGCGGCAAAGTTACAACAAATAAATTTAATTTGCAAGATTTTCAAGCAGTTATTATGCGCCCGACTTGAATATTTTTTTTACACTCCGCAACACGACCACACCACGAAACGTCCCAAAACCGCCTCAGGGCGACACGCGCGGAAGGCCACAGACGAACAACCGGCACGATGGCGGCGTTCACAACAGCCGACATACCCATTTCAATCAACAACAGCGCACCCAACAGCAAATCTTCCACAGCAACCACCTATTATATAGGTATGAAAGAACAGGATGGTGGTTGCCGCCGGCATCATCCTGCCCCGCCCTCACCTCCCGCCGGCACCGGCCGTCAACGAGGGCAAAAACAGCTTGCTGCGGATATCGCATTTTTATGAAAGTTTAACTACTTGCACCATTTCCGACCCATCCGGAAACCTGCGAAAGCCCGCTGCGGCGGCTGCCGCCCACACTTCTGCAAACTAAAGCCGGAACAAAAAGAACGGAAATAGGGACAGAAAATCCACTTCCCCGGATATTTTTTCGCGAAAGAACACAAAAAACGGCGGGAAACCCGCCCCTTAAAGCATCCTCCCCGCCTTGTAATACAAAGATAATACAAATCGGAGCAAAATGCAAATCCGCTTTAAGATTCATTAAGAATCAGGACCGCTCAACCGGCCGCTCCGTTTCCGGCAAAAGCCCCAATAAAAACAGCGGCAGCTGTTCCTTCGCCTGAAGGGGCAGCTACCGCTTCCGAATGACGGCCGCAGTGTCAGTCGACCACGATTTTCTGTACAGCCGTTTGTCTGTCCTGCGCTCCGCGGACTCTCACAATATAGACACCCTTCGCCACTCCTTCAGTACCAACGGTGCATGGTGCCTTGTCTTTTTCCACCCGCTTGACCACACGGCCGGCCAGGTTGATGAGTTCGACACGCACGGGCGATGCACTTCCGCTCACCTCAATCTGTCCGTCCTCACGGAAGCGGATGCACAGCCCATTGTCCGAGGTAGCGGCGTCGGAAATTCCGGAAACCTGGTCCACCGTAAAATACTTGCGCTCGGACACCTCGTCATAAGAATCGTTGATGAAGAGCGAGCAGAAATAACGTCCCGGCTTCAACGTTTTCTTCGGAATCGTCACATAACCGTCGGTGGCACCGTAAGTGTAGTAAAAACCGTCCAGCTCATCCACATTGGGGTCCTCGCCTTCGGCATATACGCCCACCCAATCCTTGGGAGTGCCGGGACCGTCCTGATAATATATCCTGATGGAATCTTCTTCCGTATACACCTCCTTGTCAAGCCATACGCTCGAAATATTTTCGCCTACCGAGAAATAAACCCGCTCGGCCGGTTCAAAATATTCGCCATAGAGGAAATAGTTGACAAAATAATATCCCTTGGGCAGGTCTTTGTTCAAAGTCAGCGTGCCTTCCGTTGTTCCTCCGGGCGTATAGTCCCACGATATGGAATAATCGGAACCCACCTTGGCGCCCACCTTATAAATACCAATCCAGTCGCTCGAAAGTCCGGGTGCATTTGCATAATCCACCACAATATCCTCGCCTTCCTCATAAGCCGTCTTGTTCAGCTTCAGTTCCGGCTTCGGACCGAAATAGAACGGAATACGCTCGGTCACTTCCTCATATCCTCCGTCCTTGAACAGGACCGCATAATACTCATTGGTCTCATTGATGGTAAACTTCAGGGTTCCCGCAGGGCCGTCGGTATAAGCCCATTTGTAGGAAAGGGTCGCGCCGCCCGGCTTCTCATTCTTGCGGTAAATTCCTATCCAGGCATTCTTGTCCACCGGTGCATACTTGTAGTCAATCGATATTTCCTCACCCAGGCTGAAGCTGTTGCGGCTGAGCGTAATCTGCGGGTCGCCGTCAATGCTGCCCACCACTTTGAATGTCTTCACGTCCGACCATTCCGACCACTCCATATTGGTATCGCGATAGCGTACGCGCACATAATAGTTGCCGTTTTTCAACCGATAATTGTCCACCGTCAGGCGTGTAATGTCCACATTTTCATTCACATCAACGGGCAGATAGAGCGGCGCGCCGGTGGAGCCGTAGAGGTTCTCCACATCCCTTATGCTGTTGAGCTCCACCGTGGAGAAATCCTCCTTGGTTGAGAACTGAAACTGAACGGTATTCAGTTTCTCACCCGACGCGGCCGAGTAGGCACTTCCTGAGAACTCATAGGGAAGCTGCACTTCCTCAGCAATCTCGCCCAGTTGCGGCCGGTCCGGCCCCGACTGTCCCAGGGTGCGATGAAAACTGTCGATAAGAATATTGTCGACGACCAAAGCCTTGTTGCCGATGGCGTAACACTCCGCCTTCATCTCCTTTTTCTCGAAATCAAATTCGAGAATCTGATATCCCCAGTAGTCAATGGTTTTCTGCACATCGTCATAGTCCTTTTCAGAAGACATCCCCCACATCTGGTCCCACGATGCGGCACCGTTGATGATATGATAAAGCGGATAATCAGCCAACTGCCCTCTGTGATAAAGGTGGTGATGACCTCCGTAGTTGAGCACGTGCTTGGGCGTTTCCGACAGGATGGGAACAATCTCACTACGCACCCAGGGCGAAATGTCGCCAATGTACTGTTCGGCCTGTATGGGGCGGTGGTTCACGCTGATGATAAAGTCCACGGAGTCGTCATCCTTTGCCGCGTCCACCACCTTTCTCACCCAAGCCTTCTGCTCGGACCCGGTGTGCTCCGTGCTCAACACGACAAACAGGATGCGCCCGGCCTGATAGGCATAATAATTCTCCGTGCCGCTGCTTATGCCTTTATAGGCAAGGTTCTCATAATGATTGTGCGCGGCATAGTTCCTCATTCCGGGGTCACTGTAGGTCTCATGATTGCCCACAGCCGTCATGATGGGCAGATAGGGTGACATCTGCTGCGACTTGAACAGGTGAATCTGCTCATACTGGTCAAGCGTGCCGACATCCACCTGGTCGCCAATGTTCATGACCATGTTGATGTTCTCCTCCAGATTGCCGTATTTTTCTTCAATCTTTCGCTGCGCGGCCTGCATCAGCCATTCATACCCACTGCGGCTTTTAATCTGGTGGTCGCCCATCAGCAGGATGCGCATGGAGGTTTTCGAGCCCTCTTCCGGCATCGTGCGGAAGCGGTATACCTCACTTTTCTTCTCACCGCTCACAGCCTGATAATAATAAACCGTATTGGGTTGCAGGCCGGTCAGTTGCACAGAGTTCCAATAGTAGGGTTGCCCCTCGACGGACATATCCATGGCGCTGCCGGCGGTTTCGCCGTCAAGACGGTCGGCCGACGTGCCGAATCTGATGAGAGGAGCATTCTCGAATGAGGTTTTCCAACTAATCCAGATGGAAGAAGACGTAGCGGTTTGCAGATAGGGCCGCGTCATCTCGACATATTTTCCCGCCTCGGGCTGCACCGTCACGCGATGGGCAATGACCTGCCCGACATCGCCGCCCTCGGCCGGCGTATAATAGATGTCGGCATCGCTCCGCAGCACGCCGCCGATATTCACGGATTCACCCGGCGCAATCGTATAGTCCTGGAAGGACCTGACATAGCGCACGAAGGCGATGTCGCAGCTCAGTGTATCCACATGGTTGTCCGGGAACGTGCGCAACACCCGCAACGGGCTGTCCTGCGCGAGGAACGTTGAACGGACTTTTACTTCGGGCGTCCCCTGCCCCTGTTCAATGCGGCAACCGACGGGAGCAATCCACCGATAAGCCTGCACGGCATCATTTTCGCTCACACGAAACGACGACACCGCATCAATCTGCATCCGGCTGTCGCCTTCAATCGAACTGCCGTCCGACTGCGCCTGCGCATGAAAAGGCATGCACAAGGCCATCAAACTCAAAGGAATGTAATTTTTCATACTCATAGTTGTTTTACCTATTAGCTCGATGCAAAAGTACCGCACGATGTTTACAGACTTGTTTCATCCCTTCTAAATAGGAATTTCATCCTTATTAAATATTATTGCTGCCCGATAAGATTTTTGCAAAAGAACAAAAAACAGGGTTGCCATCGCAAATGATGTCAGCCCATTTTCGTTAGTAAACGCTGGGGGAAATTGAACCGCTGTCCAAACAGACAAAACAGAACTTCCCCTTGAAATACTTCTATGAAGAAAGTGGAAACGCCATCAGGATACAGATTGGGGGATGACGCTTATAGCCAATCCACTACTGATGGTAATGAGAAAAAGGGACTGACACGTTCCTGGAGTTTCACCGGATTTGCCATCATGATGCGGATTACGCTGATGTACTATGCCGATTTCTACAGTCTGTCTAATCATCCGGAGAAAGACTGGGAAACGCTATTACTTGCCCGTGAATCCATAGCTCCCGGAAACGTTTCGGCCTACTGCCCTTATTCTGTTCTTGCGCCTTCCGTAATAAACAGCAGCTTATCGCCCGCCTGCAGATGCATCTGACCATTGGGAATCAGAAACTCGTTCCCACGCTTGACGAGCATGACGAGAGAACCTCTGGGAATGTCCATGTCCGCGAGCCGGTTGCCATTCCGGAGCATCGCTTCTGTAAGTGTTATGTCGTGAAGTTGCGAGTCTATTTCTTCTGGCAACTCCACGCCAAACTCGTTTCCTTCTTTCCGAAGCGGCAAATCGAGCTTCAACCAGCGGGCGACGGAAGAGATAGTCATGCCTTGCACGATAAGGGAAAGCAGGGTAATGAAAAACACAATATTAAAGAGTCGGTGTGAATCCGCGATGTTCGTGATGACGGGATAGGTGGCAAAAATAATGGGAACCGCCCCGCGGAGCCCTACCCACGACACAAACAGCCGTGCCCGGACGCTAAAGTTTCTGAACGGCAGCAGACAGGCAAAAACACTGACCGGACGCGCCACCACTATCATGAAACCTCCGATAAGCAGTGCAACCGCAGCCGTGTCGAGCAGTTCGTGCGGATTGACAAGGAGGCCGAGCGTGATAAACATAATGATTTGGAACAGCCAGGTAAGGCCGTCCATGAATGTGTTTATCTCCTTGCGGTGAACGAGCTTCACATTACCCGTCACGATGCCCGATATGTAGACGGCCAGATAGCCGTTACCTTTCAGGAGGTCGGTTGCGGTGAAGGTCATAAACACCATGCTGAGCAGCAGAATGGAATAGAGGGAGGAGTTGGAAAGCCCTATCCTGTTGATGAGCCAGGACATGAGCCGCCCCATGGAATAGCCCACAGCCCCGCCGATAAGAAACTGGACCAGCAAATCCCGGAGCAGCAGCCCTGTGCTGAGGGCGCCGCCACTGGAGAGGACCTGTATCAGTACGATGGTGAGCATATAGGCCATAGGGTCGTTGCTGCCGCTTTCCAGCTCCAGCATGGGACGGAGGTTCTCCTTGAGATTCATCTTCTGCGAGCGCAGCAGGTTGAATACGGACGCAGAATCGGTGGACGACATGGTGGCGGCCAGCAACAGCGAGGCCATCAGAGACAATTCAATATTGGTGTCGTCCCATCCGGAAATGTAGAAAATGAAAAGGCCGGTCAGCAGCGTGGTGAGCAACACGCCCACGGTGGAGAGCAGGATACCTTGTTTCAATACGGGCCGGATGTCGGAGTACTTCGTGTCCATTCCGCCCGTGAACAGGATGATACTGAGTGCAATCATGCCTATAAACTGAGCATCTTCGGCGCTATTGAACTGTAGCCCGAGTCCGTCACTTCCGAACAACATGCCTACCAACAGGAACAGCAGCAATGTCGGGATTCCGAAACGATAACCGGTCTTGCTGATAAGGATGCTAATGAAGATAAGGATTGAACCTGTCAAAAGAATGTTTTCTGCTGTAAATACCATCTTTATTATAATATAAGGAATCGGCCTCTTCCCAAAGAGGCTTTTGCTATTCCGGAATGAGTCACCTAAATCTTGAGTGTAAATTTACAAAAAAACAGGATTTCTTCAAAATCCAGCCACTGACGCGGCAGCCCAAACAAAAAAACAGCTGGCTGAACCTACCCACATGTATCACATTGCGGCCCTTCTCAAAATAAACATCCCGGTCAGGTCCATACCCGATTCTTGGGAAACACTGGCCTTCCTTTTTATTTCGTATCGCCGAACGGAATACACCCGCACGCCGCCCCCACCATATAATCAGCCTTCACGGACCAAGGGAACATAGAACAACTACCTGTCTTTCTTATTCCGGACCGCCCTATTCGGCCATTTTTTGAATTAAACGACAAATGCAGACTCCATCGCTTTTTCGTAAACTCCCGGAAATCAAACACAATGTCGAATTCTTTCTGATTTTTGAGGGATAACGCACAAAAGCAAATCAGATTCACCAATAATTTTTATTTTTGCAACTCATTCACAGCAATTGGCAAAAAAGCATCGGCAATCTGCCGCAGTCAAAGTCGAAAAAACGTAAAACCCACCCACCATGAATTACGGATATATTAAAATAGCATCGGCCATACCTGAAGTTCGCGTAGCCGACTGTCAGTTCAATGCCGAACGCATTATTGCTCTGAGTTTGCAGGCAGCAGCCCATAACGCAGGTATCGTCACATTTCCGGAAACCAGCATTACTGCATACACCTGCGGTGATTTGTTTGCGCAAAGCCTACTGCTCGAAGAAGCAGAAGCGTCATTACAGCACATCATCAGGCAAACATCACATCTGGATATGGTAATAATATTGGGGATGCCCATCCGGATTAGCGGTACGGTGGCCAACACTGCCGTCGTTTTGCATCAAGGAAAAATACTCGGCGTCATACCCAAAACATATCTTCCGAACTACAAGGAATTCTACGAAAAAAGATGGTTCACTCCAGCAGACAGATATACGGAAAAAGAGATTGAACTATGCGGACAGCAGACGGCCTTCGGAACGCAGCTTCTGTTTGAGTGCCGAGAGGTCGTGTTCGGCATCGAAATCTGCGAAGATCTGTGGGCGCCAATCCCTCCCAGCAGCTACCACACCGTCGCCGGTGCCGACATCATATTCAATCTATCGGCCGACGACGAATCTACAGGCAAATATGACTACCTGCTCTCACTCATATCACAACAGTCGTCAAGATGTCTTTGCGGCTACATATTCTCTTCATGCGGTTTTGGCGAATCTTCAACCGACGTCGTATTTGCCGGCAATGCATTCATTTTCGAAAACGGACAGCAGCTGGCCTGCAGCAGGCGCTTCTCTTTTGAGGAACAACTGATATTTGCCGATATCGACATAGAGCGGATACGCAACGAACGGATAGTGAATACCACGTTCTCCTCCAGCCGCACCAGGGCCGACATCAGCAGCTACCGGCGCATACAATATTCTTACAGCCAACCTCAGCCATATGAACTGCAGCGCAGCTACGACCCGCACCCGTTTGTCCCGTCAGGCCCCCGGCTCAACGAACGGTGCAAAGAGATATTCTCAATACAAACCAACGGACTGGCACAACGCATACGCCACACCAATGCCCAAACGGCTGTGATTGGAATCTCCGGCGGCCTTGACTCGACCTTGGCTCTCTTGGTCTGTGTAAAAACATTCGACAGGATGAAAAAGCCCCGAAAGGATATCGTCGGCGTAACCATGCCTGGATTCGGCACCACCGACCGCACCTATAACAATGCCACCAATCTGATGAAACAACTGGGCATAACCCTGAGGGAAATCAGCATACGCGAGGCATGTCTGCAGCACTTCAGTGACATCGGGCACGACATGTCGGTGCACGACGTGACCTACGAAAACTCACAGGCACGTGAACGCACACAAATACTCATGGACATCGCCAATCAATCAGGAGGGATGGTGATAGGCACAGGCGACCTCTCCGAACTGGCACTCGGATGGGCTACCTACAATGGCGACCACATGTCCATGTATGGAGTAAACGCCGGCATCCCCAAAACCCTGGTGAAACATCTCGTGGAATGGGTAGCCCGGAACGAAATGGACGCCGAAACTTGCAACACACTGCTTGACATCACAGATACGCCCATAAGCCCGGAACTGATTCCAGCAGCTCCTGACGGCACAATAAAGCAGAAAACTGAAGACCTGGTCGGGCCATACGAACTGCATGACTTTTTCTTATACTACTTTATGCGCTTCGGTTTCTCTCCCCGCAAGATATACATGCTGGCCATCCACACATTCGGCAACAGCTATGACAAAGATACTATCAGGAAATGGCTGCAGACGTTCGTCCGACGTTTCTTCGGCCAACAGTTCAAACGCTCATGCCTGCCCGATGGTCCGAAAGTCGGAAGTATCGCCATCAGCCCGCGCGGTGATTGGCGCATGCCCAGCGATGCCACTTCAGCCTTATGGCTCAAGCAAATCGAGCAACTTTGAAAAAAGAAATCTTTTATTCCAGAACGTGAGTTCGGTATAATTATTTATCCCCGGGCAGTCATTGTATCCTATTGTCGCATCAAGGTTTCACAGTCCTACTGACAGAAAATCCTAAAGTACTGATAGAAATTTCTGTCAGTACTTTTGTTTTTACGAAAGTACTGACTGTTTTTCTCCTGAAGAGGACAGGGGCTTCGGTTACGCCCACCGGTTGCCTTCCGCAACTTCAGCGGAGCGCCGTCTTACTTCTGTTCCGGTAACGCATTTCTGCCTGCCGGCCGCAATGCAGAAACCAACTTACACGAGATGAGAAATCAGTTCCTCGCGCTCGCCATAGAGGAGGTCGATTACCGGAATCTCAATCATGGTGTAGCAGCCGGGCTGCTGCTTCATGGCAGCGCGGGCACAGCACACTAGCACCTGTCCCGTGAGAGCAGGGTTGTTGATGCGCATATTGAACTCAAACAACTGATTCTGCGTTTCGCCGCTTACTCCCTTGCGGGTCAGGTTGACGCCATGGCCCATGTCGATGACATCGTCCACACAGGGCACCTGCACCACGTGCGTCTCATCGTTCACGAAATAGGGGTCGGCCTTGATGGCTGCCGCAACTGTTGCGAAATCATATCCGTCCTTCACCTCGATATATACCATACGACGGTGAATGCCCGTACCCGTGGGGATGGTCATGGACAAGGCGGCCTTCACACCGGGAACGGCCTTGACGGCCACTGTGTGGCCCATCGACATGCCGGGGCCGAAGTTGGTATAAGTAATCCCCTTGGGAGCGATGGCCTGCAACAGTGTGCGCACTACAGAGTCGCTACCCGGATCCCAGCCGGCGGAAATGATGCTCACCGCACCGGCAGCTTTGGCGCTCTCGCCCAACGAACGGCGCAGACTGACAATATCAGTATGGATGTCGAAACTGTCAACCGTATGGATGCCCAATGCCAGATACTCCTTGGCATACTGCTCCACACTGCGGGTGGGCGTTGCCAGAATGGCCACATCCACCTGTCCCAGTTCGCGCACATCCTTCACAACCTGGTAGCCGGCCAGTTCGGGCGGACAGTTTTCCGCTCCATTGCGACGAACAATTCCTGCCACTTCAAAGTCGGGCGCTGCATTCAGCGCCTGCAGGGCGTAACGGCCAATATTGCCGTAACCCACAACGGCTGCTCTGATTTTCTTCATACTTATTTTTCTTTATTGGTTATCTTTTTTCGGGCACAAAGTTACAAAAATCCACGAAAAAGAAGAAAAAAGAAAGAATATTTAAGAAAAACGTTTCATATTGCGGATTTAGAACCACTAAGCCGACAAAGGTGCGCTCCATCCGCGCTCAAAGCTGCGCAAGACGGCAGAAGCAGGTACTCCCCTGCTTTTCCACCTGTGCGGCATCGGTATTTCGACGTTTCAGAATCCGTATGCGCCTCATTGCCACCCCGAAGCGGCGCTTGAGCAATTGGGCCACCGACTCGGCACGCCGCTGCGCCAGCTGTTCGCTGCCCTGTTCCGATTCGTCTTCGAGGGCAGAACCGGAAAGTTCGACACAGGCCGAAGGATGTGCTTTCAGATAAAGCGCCACCGCTTCCAGCTGCGGCAACTGTGCAGCCGGAAGTCCGTCGCTGCCTTTGTCGAAAACAAAGGTCATCCCGGGTTCTACGGGCACCTGCGCGTCTGCACGGTGCCGCATGGCATCCGCTTCCTGCTGCCGGCGCAACAGTTCCTCCTGCTGCCGGCAAATGATGCTGTCGCGTTCCGCCACCATTGCCGAAAGCCCCTCGACCTTGGCCACCTGGGCGTCAATCTTCGACTGGTCGTGGAGACGCACATAGCTGAAATGGCGCCGGCCGTTGTTCCGGTTCAGGAAATGGAAGGCCAGACCGGCCGTCAGTTCAAAGCGGCATCGGTCCCAGTCATAAAGATGGGGAGCGGACGTGCCGCTGAGTGTCCACACAAAGGCCGGCCGCACGCCGAGCGTGAAAGCCGACTCCTTTCCCAACTGGATGTTGAAATCCAGGCCCACCCGGCTCGTTGCCTGATGACGGTCGCCACCCTCGTCGGCCGGAAAATAAAGATGCCGCCACCCGGCACCGCCCACTGCTTCCAGTTCGAAACGGCGCGGATGGCCCTTATAGCCCACCAGCAGATTGTGCAGGTTGATTTTAATCAACAAGTCACAATCGGTGGCGTCAAATACATTGCTGCTCGCTGTCAGAGAGTGGGCCGCGGTATAACGCAAGCCGATGCCCAGTTCGGGCACCACCTTCTTGGTCAGTTCCACGCCATAAAGCGGACTCATACCCTCCCAAAAAGCGCCCTGCGAAACGGGGGCACTCGCGCCCACCACTCCGCCAAGCGTCCAATTGTCAAAAAAGCCTCCCGACATGACCGTGCGCTGCGCTTCAGCCTGCAGCACACAACATCCCAGCAGAACCAGACCTATCAGTTGCTTCAATCTTATCATTTGTTTCCTTTCAAGCCGTCAGTGTCAACGTCTTTTTGCCCGTAAAATTACGATAAACTATTTTTTCCGCCAATCCACAACCCCCATTATCCGCACTTTTATTCCCTGAAATGACAAAAAAATGCGCCAACGGCTTTGTCAGTCCGCCGCAAGCACTTAATTTTGCGAAACGCGTATGCCAAACGGCACCTTTCCGGCCGGCATACTGATTTGAACTCATCATAATAACAAACAATAATCATGGAAAACAACAACAATCCTAAAGGAAACGAAAACATCAACGACAACCAGTTGCAAATCGAACTCACACCCGAAGTGGCTGACGGCACCTATGCCAACCTCTCTATCCTCTCCCACTCGAGCACGGAGTTCCTCATCGACTTCATACGCATATACCCGGGCGTAAGACAGGCAAAAGTCAAGAACCGTATCGTCATGGCGCCGGAAAACGCAAAGCGTCTGCTTTTCGCGCTCCAGGACAACATCATGAAATATGAAAAGACCTTCGGCCCCATCCGCATCCCCGAAATGGAAATGCAGAGCAAGGACGGCCGTACGGCAACTCCTTTCGGAGTTCCCGAAGGCAAGGCCTGAGAAGTTACACCCCGTAACGTCGACCAGACAACATACACATTCCTTTATATTCATAACGCCGGCAGCCGTTCTGCCGGCGTTATTTTATTTTCCCGCACGTGAGTTCAGTATAACTACTACAAAGACATATTACCGGAATTTCAGGAGAAAAACAGTCAGTACTTTCGTAAAAACTAAAGTACTGACAGAAAATTCTATCAGTACTTTAGGATTTTCTGTCAGTAGGACTGTGAAACCTTGATGCGGCAATAGCATACAATGACCTCTGTCGGGGATAAATCATTATACCGAACTCGCATTTTCCCGCAGTTTTCCGCACTTACAAAGCCTGCCAAAATGTTTTCAAAAGTTAAAAGCTGAATTTATACAGTACTATGTATTGCATAGTAGTTATATATTGCCTACATTTGCAGCATAACAAGGCAGGATGCGGCCGCGCCTGCCCGGCATACACCCGATCATTTACCTAAAACAACAATCATGAATGTAGACAATGCCAAATCACAAATGCGCAAGGGCATGCTGGAATACTGCGTGCTGCTGCTGCTCCGCCGGGAGGCTTCCTATGCCACCGACATCATCCTGCGACTGAAGGAGGCGGAACTCATCATCGTGGAAGGCACGCTCTACCCGCTCCTCACGCGGCTGAAAAAGGAAGGACTGCTCAGCTACGAATGGCGCGAAAGCACACAGGGCCCCCCACGCAAATATTATGCGCTCACCGACGATGGCGAAGAGTTTCTGAACGGACTCGACACCGCCTGGAATGAACTGGTACGCACCGTCGGACTGCTGAAAACACCACCCGCGGGCGAAACCGCTGAAGCGAACTACGAATGCTGAAAAAAAGAAAAGACTTATGAAAAAGAATATTACCATCAACCTCTTCGGACAGCTCTATCATATTGACGAAGATGCCTATGAGCTGCTGAAAAGCTATGAGGACAACATGCGCCGTTACTTCAGCGCAAAGGAAGGCGGCGAGGAAATCATCGACGACATTGAACACCGGGTGGCCGAACTGCTGTCGGAACTGCAAACGGCCGGCGCAACCGCCATCAACATCGAAAACGTGCAGGACATCATCCGCCGCATAGGTAATCCGGAACAGTTTGACGACAACGAAGCCGACGGCGAATGCCCGCCCCCTCCCCCTCCCGGCAACTCGGGAAGCAGCGCTCAGGACACAGAGAGCAACCGCCGCCGGCGTCTCTTCCGCGACCCGCAGGACGCGATGATTGGCGGTATCAACTCCGGTCTGGCCCATTTTCTCAATATTGAGAACCCGGCCATACTGCGTCTGCTCTGGGTAGTTCTCTTCTTTCTCTCGGGCAGCACCGCGTTTTTCCTTTATCTGATTCTCTGGATTGTGGTTCCGGCTGCAGTGACTCCCGAAGAACGGCTGCGCATGAAGGGGCAACCCGTCAATCCGCAAACACTCAACGAAGAAATCATCCATGCTGCACAGGACAACTACGGCACAGAACGGTCCACCGCGGGACATAGCCTTCTGAGCCGTCTGCTCGACGCAGTGCTCAAAATCTGTGCCCTGCTGTTCAAACTGCTGGCCTTCCTCTTCCTCGGCCTGCTGCTCGTCGTTGCCATCTCCATCATCACACTGCTCGTCTTCCTCATCATGGGCGGAGCCGGCCTGCTGCTGACCAAAGGCATCGGCCACCCGGATCTGCTGCAATTCGGTACCATACTGAACAACTTTACGTGGGAAACCTGTGCCATTGCCATCGGCTGCTTCATCGTAGTAGCCCTGCCGCTCATGGCTCTCTACCGTCTGCTCTCCAACGGGAACAGCAACAACGGGACAGGCAGGAAATCGCGCATTGCTTATCTCATCGTCTGGATTGCCAGCCTTATCATCACTCTGATACTCATGTTCAGCACCGGCATACGCATCGACCAGTATTTTGAAAAGGAGAAAATCACCAAGTGGACCCGGAATGGAGTCTACCTCAAGGGCAGCAGCTGGGCTATGCTGGACGAACAGAACTGGAGCCGGGTAAACATTAAAAATGCATCCCCCTACCTGCGCGACAAGTGCAAACATCTCTTCATCGACGACGCCCGCCGCGAGGCCATCCACATCGAAGGCGACACCTACGACAAGGCCATGAGCGCCACGCTGCAACGCAGTTGCGACATGGCTCCGGGAACCTACTACATCGAAGCGATTGTAAGTACCGACGGCGACGGTTGCTATCTCTTTACCCGGCAAAGCGACACCACCCAGGTGCAGTTCACTTCCATTCCCTTCAGCAATGGGAACACCTCGCTGCTGACCAACATCAGCTGGGAAAAAGCATGCCATCTGCCTTACTTCCAGTCCGTCGCCGACGAGCATGCCTGGAAAAAGGTGCAGGAACGAAGCGACAGCCGCAACTGGCGGTACGTCCGTACCCCGGCCTTCCACCATGCAGGCGGCCAGCTGGAATACGGCCTCTCCAACGACCCGCAATTCACACAAAAGCCTTGGAACGGACACGACATCCGGATTTATGACATAGTGGTGACGCGCACAGACTCACTACCTGCGACCGGTCTCTCCACCCTCTGAACACATCGGCGGCAGGAATGTCCCTGATGCCATTGCAGAGATTTTCTGTCCTGCCGCCGGAAAAACAAGCAGAAGCGCTGTATCGGAAAAAATCTCCGACACAGCGCTTCTGCTTCCTGCAAGTGGCTCACGAGGTACGGCCACTCGCACCTTCATCATCCTTTTTCCTGAAAAAGGAGCTATTTCATTTCCATCACCTTCTTCGGACAGCCGGACACGCATTTCCCGCATTTTATACAATCCGGATCCATCAGCCCGGCCGCAGCACCCTTGGCCTCATATGGCTTCAACTGCATGGGGCAGACCCTGGCACAACGCTTACAGAGAATGCAGGCATCGGCCACATGGATATTCCGGAACGCCCCGCCGCGCTTACGCGGAGCCACCCAGGCTGACAACGAACCCATCGGGCAGAACGTGCACCAGGCGCGGGGAGAATAAACAATACCCAATACGGTTCCTACGATGGTCGTCACCAAAATAATCAGCCAGAACACGCGCCCCATCGCATTCCAGTCGCCCCAGGCAAAATACATCTGCACGCCAAACATGGTAAAAATGAACAAAACCATGAAAGTCCGGAAATAAGGAGTACGCACAAAACCGGGAATCGGCCGGTTTAGGCTGAACCTGGCTACAAGCCGGTCATAATAACTGCCGCGCGGACAAATGTGTCCACACCAATAACGGCCTCTGAACACAGAGAGCGCGACAGGGCCAATCATACAAATGAAAGCCAGGAAACCCACTACCGGCCAAAAATAGCCGACAACCAGATAAATCAATAAAATCCAATATAACATAACCGTTTTCGTTTGATATTCTTTTCTCTTATTCCACATCACGCCGCCTTTTCTGCAACTCACCTCACCAGGTGCATAACCAGAACCGGACGGACTTACTCTCGCATATGGTTTCCCCGCTTTCTATCGGCAACTTCACCTGCAGGGAATCACCGCCAATAATTTTGGCGTTACAAAATTACCACACGAAAACTTGACAGACAAACGACAAATTCTATCTTTGTATCGATAAAAACTATCAAAGGCGCCCAAAAGGTTGCTACCACGAATACAAACAGAGCCGGCGTCAGCTATAAAGCAGCAAAAACGCTCAAAAAAATCTCATACTGTCATGACATTACAACAGATGGAATACATCGTGGCACTCAACAAGTTCCGCCACTTTGTCCTGGCCGCAGAGTCATGCGGCATTACCCAGCCCACGCTCAGTACCATGATTCAGAAACTGGAGGACGAACTGGGAGTAAGGATTTTTGAACGTACCAACAAAAGTGTCGTCCCCACACAAATCGGTGAAAAAATCATTCAGCAGGCTCAAACAGCCATCAATGAAACACTACGTATCAAAGAAATCATTGCCGATGAAACGGGAACGACCAATGGTACCGTAAAAATCGGAGTGACTCCCACCGTAGCCCCTTATCTCATACCCGACTTTATCTACGAATTTCGTCATGCCTATCCCGACGTACACCTTTTCATCGACGAAATGAAAAGCAACAATCTCATGAATGAACTGCGCTTGGGAAACATTGACGTAGGTATCTCCACAGGTCCAAGACCCGACGCCGACCTGCTTGAAATTCCCCTGTTCCGGGAAAAATTCGTACTCTACTTCTCCAGCAATTGCTCTCGACAATACCAGGAATTCACCCCGGAAGAACTTGCCACCGAAAACATGTGGGTACTCAAAGAAAGCCACTGCATGAAAAACGCAGCCTTCAGTTTCTGTAAAAGCCGCGCCGCCGGACAACATATCTACGAAGCGGGCAGCATCGACACGCTCATCAAAATTGTAGACCGCAACGGCGGCTACACCATCATCCCCGAACTTCATCGAAAATTCCTCACCGAAGAACAAGACAAGCAGGTGCGCGAAATAAAAGGCAGCTCTGTCACCCAACGCGACATCTCACTCTTCATCAAAAGTGACTTCATACGCGAAAGAATGCTGAATGCCATCGCCCAAAGCATCATCAAGAACATTCCTGCACACATGGTGGATGAACGCCTGAAGAAATTCGGTATACGGTTGTAAGAAAAAAGAGAAGCAAGAGAAGAAAAAAAAGAAGGAGATTTTCCGTAAATAGATTATGGAAAAGGAAAAGAACGGGGATGCCGGGATAGAGGATAGATTGGATAGTATACTGTAAAGGAAAGATTAGGAAGGATACTGTAAAGGAAAGATTGGGAAGATACCCGAAATGACAAGAAACGGAAAACTCCACCGTCACCACGGATAGGACGACATTGACGGCTGCTGCCGGAAGCAGACGCAGGAAAGACAATTCTGGCGAAGCAGTAACAACACTCCCATTCCGAAAAACAAAGCCGGAACAAAGCCAGGAAAACGGACGGTCCTCCGTCGGAGGGCCGACAGCTGCTTCTGCGCAAAGACACAAAAAAAGGAGGGTTTCCGAAGTCCGACTTCAGAAACCCTCCAATCTGTAAAATGGCGGCGACCTACTCT
>PPYF01171756.1_pt1 | contig 50405 bp, 45 predicted proteins | sample 1559871 | NCBI WGS metagenome assembly PPYF01 (sample SAMN08240021, study PRJNA423297) | Human gut metagenome, whole genome shotgun sequencing project.
TCATCACCATCATCCTGACTAGTCTTTCAGGCGATGTGTGCTGGGAGACATTCAGATCTTCCAGTGGTGCATGAACGCATGAGAAAGCCCCCGGAAGATCATCTTCCGGGGGCTTTTTTTTGGCGCGAAATTCAGACAGGTTCAGACAGGATAAAGAGGAAAAGAGAATGTTAGACAACAGCCGTTTACGCATAGCTATTCAGAAATCAGGTCGTTTGAGCGATGACTCACGCGAATTACTCGCCCGCTGTGGGATTAAAATTAATTTACACACTCAGCGCCTGATTGCGATGGCAGAGAATATGCCAATTGATATTCTGCGTGTGCGTGACGACGATATCCCCGGTCTGGTGATGGACGGCGTGGTTGACCTGGGCATCATCGGTGAGAACGTTCTGGAAGAAGAACTGCTGAACCGCCGCGCCCAGGGTGAAGATCCTCGCTACTTTACGCTACGTCGCCTCGACTTTGGCGGTTGCCGCCTTTCCCTGGCAACACCGGTGGATGAAGCCTGGGATGGCCCCGCCGCGCTGGATGGCAAGCGCATCGCCACCTCTTATCCGCACCTGCTCAAACGTTATCTCGACCAGAAAGGCGTCTCTTTTAAATCCTGCTTGCTGAACGGTTCTGTGGAAGTGGCTCCGCGCGCGGGCCTCGCCGATGCCATCTGCGATCTGGTCTCGACCGGCGCGACCCTGGAAGCCAACGGGCTGCGCGAAGTCGAAGTGATTTACCGTTCTAAAGCCTGTCTGATCCAGCGTGACGGTGAGATGACCGACGCCAAGCAGCAACTGGTCGATAAGCTGCTGACCCGTATTCAGGGCGTTATCCAGGCTCGCGAATCGAAATACATCATGATGCACGCGCCAAGCGAGCGTCTGGAAGAGGTCATCGCGCTGCTGCCAGGCGCCGAACGCCCAACTATTCTGCCGCTGGCTGGCGATCAGCAACGCGTGGCGATGCACATGGTCAGCAGCGAAACCCTGTTCTGGGAGACGATGGAAAAACTGAAAGCGCTCGGCGCCAGCTCGATTCTGGTGCTGCCAATTGAGAAGATGATGGAGTGATGGCCATGAGCTTTAGCACAATCATTAACTGGAACGCCTGTTCCCCTGAGCAGCAGCGTGAATTACTGACGCGCCCGGCGATTTCCGCGTCTGACAGCATCACCCGCACCGTGAGCGAGATTCTGGATAACGTCAAAACCCGTGGTGATGACGCCCTGCGCGAGTACAGCGCGAAGTTTGATAAAACCGAGGTTGCGGCGCTGAAGGTGACCACAGCAGAGATAGCCGCCGCCAGCGCACGACTAAGCGACGATCTCAAACAGGCGATGGCTGTCGCGGTGCAAAACATTGAAACCTTCCATAACGCGCAACAATTACCGATCGTTGATGTGGAAACCCAGCCAGGCGTCCGCTGCCAGCAGGTGACGCGCCCAGTGGTGTCCGTCGGTTTGTATATTCCCGGCGGATCCGCCCCGCTCTTTTCTACCGTGCTGATGCTCGCCACCCCGGCGCGTATTGCGGGCTGTAAGAAGGTGGTGCTGTGTTCCCCGCCGCCGATTGCCGATGAAATTCTCTACGCGGCGCAGCTGTGCGGTGTGCAGGAAGTCTTTAATGTTGGCGGTGCACAGGCCATTGCCGCGCTGGCGTTTGGCAGCGAATCCGTGCCGAAAGTAGACAAAATTTTTGGCCCTGGAAACGCATTTGTGACCGAAGCGAAGCGTCAGGTGAGCCAGCGTCTTGACGGCGCGGCGATTGATATGCCAGCCGGACCGTCCGAAGTGCTGGTGATTGCCGACAGCGGCGCCACGCCGGATTTCGTCGCCTCCGATCTGCTTTCGCAAGCGGAACACGGTCCGGATTCCCAGGTCATTCTGCTGACCCCGGATGCCGACATCGCCCGTCGCGTTGCCGAAGCCGTTGAACGTCAACTGGCTGAACTCCCGCGCGCAGAAACGGCGCGTCAGGCGCTCAGCGCCAGTCGATTAATCGTGACGAAAGATCTGGCGCAGTGTATTGCCATCTCTAACCTCTATGGACCTGAGCACCTGATTATTCAAACCCGTCATGCCCGCGAGCTGGTTGATGACATCACCAGTGCCGGTTCGGTGTTCCTCGGTGACTGGTCGCCGGAATCAGCGGGCGATTACGCCTCCGGGACTAACCACGTGCTGCCGACCTACGGCTATACCGCCACCTGTTCCAGCCTCGGGCTGGCGGATTTTCAGAAGCGCATGACGGTTCAGGAACTGTCGAAAGCGGGATTCTCCGCGCTGGCTTCAACCATCGAGACACTGGCGGCGGCGGAACGCCTGACCGCTCACAAAAATGCCGTCACCCTGCGCGTTAACGCCCTGAAGGAGCAAGCATGAGCACTGAAAACACGTTCAGCGTCACCGACTTAGCCCGTGAAAACGTCCGCAATCTGACGCCGTATCAATCTGCTCGTCGTCTGGGCGGCAACGGCGACGTCTGGCTCAATGCCAACGAATTCCCGACAGCGGTTGAATATCAACTCACCCGGCAAACGTTGAACCGCTACCCGGAATGCCAGCCGAAAGCGGTGATTGAAAATTATGCGCAGTACGCCGGAGTTAAACCGGAGCAGGTACTGGTCAGTCGTGGCGCAGATGAAGGCATTGAGCTGCTTATTCGCGCCTTCTGCGAACCGGGGAAAGACGCGATTCTCTTCTGCCCGCCCACCTATGGGATGTATAGCGTCAGCGCCGAAACCATTGGCGTCGAATGCCGTACCGTACCGGCGCTCGCCGACTGGCAACTGGATATGCAGGCCATTTCTGACAATCTGAATGGCGTGAAGGTGGTTTACGTGTGCAGTCCCAATAACCCCACCGGACAACTGATTAACCCGCAGGATCTGCGCACGCTGCTGGAACTGACGCGTGGCAAAGCCATTGTGGTCGCCGACGAGGCCTATATCGAGTTTTGCCCGCAGGCAACGCTGGCGGGTTGGCTTTCTGAGTATCCTAACCTCGTCATTCTGCGCACGCTGTCCAAGGCGTTTGCCCTCGCTGGTCTGCGCTGCGGCTTTACGCTGGCGAATGAGGAGGTGATTAACCTGTTGTTGAAAGTGATCGCGCCCTACCCGCTTTCTACCCCTGTTGCCGACATTGCCGAACAAGCGCTGAGCCCGCAAGGCGTCAATGCTATGCGCGAACGCGTGGCGCAGATCCTGCTTGAGCGTCAGTACCTGGTGAAAGCGCTTAAAGAGATTGCCTGTGTTGAACAGGTTTTTGACTCCGAAACCAACTACATTCTGGCGCGCTTTACCGCCTCCAGTAGCGTATTTAAATCTTTGTGGGATCAGGGCATTATCTTACGAGACCAGAACAAGCAACCTTCTTTAAGCGGCTGTCTGCGTATTACTGTTGGTACCCGTGAAGAAAGCCAGCGCGTCATTGACGCTTTACGTGCGGAGCAAGTATGAGCCAGAAGTATCTCTTTATTGATCGTGATGGAACCCTGATTTCCGAACCGCCGAGCGATTTCCAGGTGGATCGCTTTGACAAACTCGCCTTCGAGCCCGACGTAGTGCCGGTGCTGCTGAAGCTGCAAAACGCGGGCTTTAAGCTGGTGATGATCACTAATCAGGACGGTCTGGGAACGCAAAGCTTCCCGCAAGCCGATTTCGACGGCCCGCATAATCTGATGATGCAAATCCTGACCTCTCAGGGCGTGCAGTTTGATGAAGTGCTGATCTGCCCGCACTTGCCTGCAGATGAGTGCGACTGCCGTAAGCCGAAAGTGAAGCTGGTTGAACGCTATCTCGCTGAGCAGGCGATGGACAGCGCCAACAGCTACGTGATTGGCGATCGCGCTACTGATATCCAGTTGGCTGAAAACATGGGAATTACCGGGCTCCGTTACCATCGCGAGACGCTGAACTGGACGGCAATCGGCGAGCAACTGACGAAACGCGATCGCTACGCCCACGTTGAGCGCGTCACCAAAGAGACGCAGATTGACGTTAAAGTGTGGCTGGACCGCGAAGGCGGCAGCAAAATTAACACCGGCGTCGGCTTCTTCGACCATATGCTCGATCAAATTGCGACGCACGGCGGGTTCCGCATGGAGATTACCGTCAAAGGCGATCTTTACATCGACGATCACCACACCGTGGAAGACACCGGTCTGGCGCTGGGCGAAGCGTTAAAACTGGCGCTCGGCGATAAGCGCGGTATCAACCGTTTTGGCTTTGTGCTGCCGATGGACGAATGCCTGGCGCGCTGTGCGCTGGATATCTCCGGGCGTCCGCACCTCGAATACCGTGCCGAGTTCACCTATCAGCGCGTCGGCGATCTGAGTACCGAGATGATCGAACACTTCTTCCGATCACTCTCCTACACCATGGGCGTGACGCTGCATCTGAAAACGAAAGGTAAAAACGACCATCATCGCGTGGAGAGTCTGTTCAAAGCTTTCGGCCGTACCCTGCGCCAGGCCATTCGCGTTGAGGGTGATACCCTTCCCTCCTCCAAAGGAGTGCTGTGATGAACGTGGTGATCCTCGACACCGGCTGCGCCAACCTGAACTCGGTGAAATCCGCAGTCGCGCGTCACGGTTATGATCCGGTGGTCAGCCGCGACCCGGACGTGGTGTTAATGGCCGATAAACTTTTTCTCCCCGGCGTCGGTACGGCACAGGCAGCAATGGACCAGTTACGCGAGCGCGAACTGATCGAGCTGATAAAAGCTTGCACGCAGCCAGTGCTGGGCATTTGCCTCGGAATGCAAATTCTGGGGCGGCGAAGTGAGGAGACGAACGGCGTCGACCTGCTGGGCATCGTCGATCAGGACGTACCGAAGATGACCGATTTCGGTTTACCGCTGCCGCATATGGGCTGGAACCGCGTCTACCCGCAGGCAGGCAACCGGTTATTCCAGGGCATTGAAGACGGCGCGTATTTCTATTTTGTGCACAGCTATGCCATGCCGGTCAATCCGTGGACCATCGCCCAATGCCACTACGGCGAACCGTTCACCGCCGCCGTACAAAAAGATAACTTCTTTGGCGTGCAGTTCCACCCGGAGCGTTCGGGTGCCGCTGGCGCACAGTTGCTGAAAAACTTTCTGGAGATGTGATGATTATTCCGGCTTTAGATTTGATCGACGGCACCGTCGTGCGTCTCCATCAGGGTGATTATGCACAGCAGCGCGATTATGGCACCGACCCACTACCGCGTTTACAGGATTACGCAGCGCAGGGTGCCGAGGTGTTACACCTGGTTGACTTAACCGGCGCGAAAGATCCGGCGAAACGACAGATCCCGCTGATAAAAACCCTGGTAGCTGGCGTGAACGTACCGGTCCAGGTCGGCGGCGGCGTACGTACTGAAGACGACGTTGCGGCCCTGCTGGAAACGGGTGTCGCTCGTGTGGTGGTTGGCTCCACGGCGGTAAAGTCGCCAGACATGGTGAAAGGCTGGTTCGCGCGTTTTGGCGCTGATGCCCTGGTGTTGGCGCTCGACGTACGCATAGATGAGCAAGGAAACAAACAGGTGGCGGTGAGCGGCTGGCAGGAAAACTCCGGCGTTTCGCTCGAAGAACTGGTCGAAACCTATCTGCCAGAGGGCCTGAAACATGTGCTCTGTACGGATATTTCTCGCGATGGCACGCTGGCGGGCTCGAATGTCTCCTTGTATGAAGAAGTCTGTGCAAAATACCCGCAAATTGCCTTTCAATCCTCCGGTGGCATTGGCGACATCAATGACGTTGCGGCCCTGCGCGGAACCGGCGTGCGCGGCGTGATCGTCGGGCGTGCGCTGCTGGAAGGCAAATTCACCGTTAAGGAGGCGATCCAATGCTGGCAAAACGTATAATCCCTTGCCTCGACGTTCGCGATGGTCAGGTCGTGAAAGGCGTGCAGTTCCGTAATCACGAAATCATCGGCGACATCGTCCCGCTGGCGAAACGCTACGCCGATGAAGGTGCCGATGAACTGGTGTTTTACGATATTACCGCGTCCAGCGATGGTCGTGTGGTGGATAAAAGCTGGGTTTCGCGCGTCGCGGAAGTGATCGACATTCCTTTCTGCGTGGCGGGCGGGATCAAGTCGGTTGACGACGCGGCCAAAATTCTCTCGTTTGGTGCAGACAAAATCTCCATCAATTCGCCAGCGCTGGCTGACCCGACGCTGATTACCCGTCTCGCAGATCGCTTTGGCGTACAGTGTATTGTGGTGGGTATTGATACCTGGTACGACGCTGAAACCGGTAAGTACCATGTCAATCAGTATACCGGCGACGAAAGCCGCACCCGCGTTACCACCTGGGAAACTCTCGACTGGGTACAGGAAGTGCAAAAGCGCGGTGCCGGAGAAATCGTCCTCAACATGATGAACCAGGACGGCGTGCGTAACGGTTACGACCTCGAACAGTTGAAAAAGGTACGTGACGTTTGCCGCGTACCGCTGATTGCGTCCGGCGGTGCGGGAACCATGGAACACTTCCTCGAGGCTTTCCGCGATGCCGATGTCGATGGCGCGCTTGCCGCCTCCGTCTTCCACAAACAGATAATCAATATTGGTGAATTAAAAGCGTACCTGGCAACGCAGGGCGTGGAGATCAGGATATGTTAACAGAGCAACAACGCAGCCAACTGGACTGGGAAAAGACCGACGGACTGATGCCCGCCATCGTACAACACGCGGTATCGGGTGAAGTGTTGATGCTGGGCTATATGAACCCGGACGCGCTGGATAAAACCCTTGCAACCGGCAAAGTCACCTTTTTCTCACGCAGCAAACAGCGCCTGTGGACCAAAGGCGAGACGTCGGGCAACTTTCTGAACGTGGTCAGCATTGCGCCAGACTGTGATAACGATACTTTGCTGGTACTGGTAAATCCTGTCGGACCCACCTGTCACAAAGGCACCAGTAGCTGCTTCGGCGAGACCAGTCATCAGTGGTTGTTCTTGTATCAACTTGAACAGCTACTCGCTGAACGCAAAACAGCCGACCCGGCAAGTTCCTATACCGCCAACCTGTATGCCAGCGGCACCAAGCGCATCGCACAAAAAGTGGGTGAAGAAGGTGTCGAAACCGCGCTGGCAGCCACGATACATGACAAATTCGAACTGACCAACGAAGCATCGGATTTGATGTATCACCTGTTGGTCCTGCTGCAGGATCAGGATCTCGACCTGACGACGGTCATTGAGAATCTGCGCAAGCGCCATCAGTGATCGTAAGGCGTAAAAAAACCGGGCCAGTTGAACTGGCCCGGTTTTTTCTTGAGGGGGTAATATTACTGCGCTTTGGGTTTGTAGTTACGCAGCGCGTTACGCCCCAGCACCACGCCGGCACCAATCATTCCACCGAGTAGTGTCGCCAGTATCAGAGTGATCGCTTTTTTCGGGCTATCGCGATAAACAGGCAACGTCGGTTTCATTACATAACGGTAAGCATGAATGCTATCCGGATCAATCTTAAGCGAGTTGACCGCCAACAGATTTTGTCGCGTCAGGTAGTAATCATCAGAAAACGTTAATGGGCGTGTTGCTTCGTTATTAACCATGGAAGACAAGGCTTCACTTCCCAACATAAACATGGTGTCCTGGGAGACTTGATCGGCTTGCTGGATCTGAGGCAGTTTGATATTGGATTGCTCTGCAATTTTCAGCGCCTGATTAATTTGTGCGATACGCAACGATTTTTGCTCTTTTGCAACCTTTTCCTGAGCTTCAAGTGAATGTTCTAAGTCAGATACACGGGTTTTAATGCTCATCTCAAGGTCGGCGTTGATTTCTTTAGAAACGGCTTCGTCAATTTGTTGAATGTATTGCGCCAACGTTTTTTGGGCAGTCTCTGCATTATCTGCCGAGTATGATACTTTCAGTGGTAAAGGTTGCCCTTTAACCGAAGAATCAATTGTCAATTTTTCAGGGTTTAACTGATTATTTAACGTTTCTGAGAGCGCAGAAAAAGCCGAACTAAACCGTCCAACAATTCCGGACTGAACATCATTAATCTTTGGCGCATTCTGACCATAAAGGATATTCATGGCATTAGTATACGTCGCTAACTGACCCGCATCAGGCTGAGTGATTATCGCCGTCGAGGTCCATTTCTCTTTCGCTACCGTCAGGTAACCTACGGCCAGAGCGATGGCCACAATAATGCAGATGATTATTGTCACTTTACCGCGCCATAATTGAACCATTAAGTCAATTAAATCAATCTGTTCCGGTTCGCTGTTACGCCCGGATATGTTGTTGTTTTCCACTGTCATCACTACCCTAACTATGAAAGGTTAAATCTCGTGACAGTTTATCGGGAAACGTGATTTATGCCATAGGAAAATTGGCAGGATTGCGAAAATTCTGGTAGGTTTTTAACCCATTATCAGGGACTCCCTTCCCCTCCGTTGACTAATCAATCACTGCCAAAAAGGTCGCGGGTATAGACTTTTTCGGCGACATCTTTGAGCTCTTCAGCCATGCGGTTCGAGATAATGACATCAGCCTGTTGTTTAAACTGCGTCAGGTCACGTTCGATTCGCGAGTTGAAAAACGTCTCGTCTTGCATCACTGGTTCATAAATCACCACTTCCACACCTTTAGCTTTAATGCGCTTCATGATCCCCTGAATGGAGGATGCGCGAAAGTTATCCGAGCCGCTTTTCATGATCAGACGATAGATTCCCACCACTTTTGGTTTTCTGGCGAGAATGGCATCAGCGATAAAGTCCTTGCGAGTGCGGTTGGCATCAACGATTGCGGAAATAATATTATTCGGGACTGACTGATAATTAGCCAAAAGCTGCTTGGTATCCTTTGGCAGGCAATAACCGCCGTAACCAAATGAGGGATTGTTGTAGTGATTGCCAATACGCGGATCCAGACAAACCCCCTCGATGATCTGGCGGGTATTTAAACCTAAACTTTCAGCGTAGCTATCGAGTTCGTTAAAATAGGCCACGCGCATCGCCAGATAGGTGTTAGCAAAAAGTTTGATCGCTTCTGCTTCGGTAGAATCCGTAAACAGCGTAGGGATATCTTGCTTCACCGCCCCTTCCTGAAGCAAAGCGGCAAACCGCTCTGCTCGTTCAGAACGCTCGCCGATGACAATACGCGACGGATACAAGTTGTCATAGAGCGCCTTACCTTCACGCAAAAATTCAGGGGAAAAAATAATATTTTGCGTATTAAATTTCTTACCCATCGCGGCGGTAAACCCAACCGGGACGGTAGACTTAATTATCATCACCGCATTTGGATTAATCGCTATTACATCCTGAATGACAGCCTCGACGCTTGAAGTATTGAAATAATTAGTCTTCGGATCATAATCGGTCGGCGTCGCAATAATAACATAATCTGCGTTTCGGTAGGCGTCATGCTTATCCAGTGTGGCTTTGAAATTAATATTCTCCGACATTAAGAACTGCTGAATTTCTTTATCGACAATCGGAGATATCCGATCATTCAACATTTCAACACGAGAGGGGATGATGTCTAACGCAACCACATCATGATGCTGTGCGATTAGCAGACCGTTGGACAGCCCGACATATCCGGTACCGGAGATGGTGATTTTCATTGCATACTCTCAGAATTAACTTAATTAGACATCATGATGTATTCACATCCTGACACGTTATTATTGTTTTAGCGTCTGAGCGAATAATGTGTCAACGAAGCCTAATACAATTAGGATTATCTTTATCATCCTAAAGGGACAATATTAAGTTAATATTAAGCAATGAAGATTATGCAATAAGAATCAGGATAAAAAAAAGCCCGGTCTTAAGACCGGGCTTCTGACAAACAATGTATTTAATCCATCCATTCGGTATGGAAAACGCCTTCTTTATCAGTACGCTTATAGGTATGCGCACCGAAGTAATCACGTTGTGCCTGGATCAAGTTAGCTGGCAGTACTTCAGCACGATAGCTGTCATAGTAGGCAACGGCCGCAGAGAAGGTCGGTACCGGGATGCCATTCTGAACAGCGTAGGCAACAACATCACGCAGCGCCTGCTGATATTCATCAGCGATGTTCTTGAAGTACGGATCTAACAGCAGATTGGCAATGCCTGCATTCTTCGCGTAGGCGTCCGTGATCTTCTGCAGGAACTGCGCACGAATAATGCAACCTGCACGGAAAATCTTCGCGATTTCACCGTAATTCAGATCCCAGTTGTACTCATCGGACGCCGCACGCAGTTGAGAGAAGCCCTGCGCATAGGAAACGATTTTACCAAGGTACAGCGCACGACGAACTTTCTCAATAAACTCAACTTTATCACCTGCAGGTTGCGCTTTCGGACCGGTCAGGACCTTAGAAGCCGCAACACGCTGGTCTTTCAGCGAGGAGATGTAACGCGCAAAAACGGATTCAGTGATCAAAGATAGCGGTTCGCCGAGATCCAGAGAACTTTGGCTTGTCCACTTACCGGTACCTTTGTTTGCCGCTTCGTCCAGAATGACATCAACGAGGTATTTACCCTCTTCATCTTTTTTGGTGAAAATGTCTTTAGTGATGTCAATCAGGTAGCTGCTAAGCTCGCCGTTGTTCCATTCCGTAAAGGTGCTGGCCAGCTCTTCATTAGAGAGATTCAGGCCGCCTTTCAGCAGAGAATAGGCTTCAGCGATGAGCTGCATATCGCCATATTCGATACCGTTGTGAACCATTTTCACGTAATGGCCTGCGCCATCAGCACCGATATAGGTCACGCAAGGCTCGCCATCTTCAGCGACTGCAGCGATCTTCGTCAGAATCGGAGCCACCAGTTCGTAGGCTTCTTTCTGCCCACCCGGCATGATAGACGGCCCTTTCAGCGCACCTTCCTCACCACCGGAAACACCGGTGCCGATGAAGTTGAAACCTTCAGCAGAAAGTTCACGGTTACGACGAATTGTGTCCTGGAAGAAAGTATTACCACCATCAATGATGATATCGCCTTTATCCAGATACGGTTTCAGAGAATCAATGGCAGCATCGGTACCCGCGCCTGCTTTCACCATTAACAGGATACGACGAGGCGTTTCGAGGGATTCAACAAACTCTTTCACCGTGTAGTAAGGCACCAGTTTCTTGCCCGGGTTCTCGGCAATCACTTCTTCGGTCTTTTCACGGGAGCGGTTGAACACGGAGACGGTATAACCACGGCTCTCGATGTTGAGCGCCAGGTTGCGCCCCATCACTGCCATGCCGACGACGCCGATCTGTTGCTTGGACATTACATACTCCTGTCAGGTGTGGTCACCACGCGACGTATGCGTGGCTTGAATGTATTGCAGATGTTAACTTAGCTTAGGGCGAGATGGGTAGCATCAAGTGCCAGATAGGATGCAAAAAAGCTAATCGCAAATGACACCAGCGTTAAATTTCAGGACTGAATTAATTCATTGTAGATGGATAAATGCTGATTCACTATATGTTCGATAGAGTACTCATTTTCAGCTAACAATCTCCCCGCTTGCCCCATTCTTATTCTTTCATCTGGATTTTTTAACAGATACTCAATCGCGTCAGCCAGCGATACAGGGTCGCGAACCGCAACCAGCACCCCAGTAACATCAGCTTCTATCGCATCTCTGCAACCAGGGACATCCGTGGTAACAACAGCCCTTCCGCACGCTGCGGCTTCGACCAGACATTTAGGCAATCCTTCTCGATAAGAGGGTAAACATACTATATTAGCCTTGGAATACTGTTCAGCTATGTCGCTTCGGAAACCACAGAATTCGACAATATTTTCTGATGCCCACTTGTTGATTTCAACCTCAGTGATACTTGTTGGATTACAAACATCCGGCGAACCTATAATTCTTATATCAGCTTCAACATTCCTTTGTTTGAGCAAACGCGCAGCTTCAATAAATTCATAAACACCTTTATCTCTGAGCAATCTGGATGCCATTACTACGGTCTTACCGAAAGCATTTTCTGGTAGATAAGGATACTCACGTAAATCAACACCAGAGCCTCTAATCAGACAGGAATCAGCAGCCTTTAATACGCCAGCACTGACAAGTAACTTGCGGTCGTCAGGGTTCTGAAAAATAACTTTTATCTTCTTATGCTTTAGAGCAGAACGGTATAAATTTGTAACAAGTAAACGACGTAAGCCACTGATTATCCCGCTGCTCAAGAAAACGGTTCCTAACCCAGAAACGGCTGCAACGACATGAGGCACCTTCGCAATCCTGGCGGCAATCCCGCCGTAAAGTGTCGGCTTAATCGTGACAAGATGAATAAGGTCGGGTTTTAGACGCTTGAGCAGTTTTATAAGTTGAAGCAGAGTAAATAAATCATAAAATGGATTATTGCCGCCTCTGGAAAGAAAGAGATCATGACCTATTATATTATGCCCTTTTAATACTTCATTATTATTAGAATTGGGAGCAATCACATGAACTTGAAACCCATCCTTCAAAGCTTCGAGTAAGATTGGTAATCGGTGAGATATTAAAAAATCAACATTATTGATTATAAAAGCAATCTTTTTCATTTAATTTACATATAAAGATAAATATTTGTTGGCTACAATATCCATAGAAAAATTACTTTCAATTCGTAGCCGTAGCCTATGTCCTAATTCGATGCGTTCTTCACGTGTTAACAGAATGATTTGTCGTAGTTTCTGCGCTAATAAATATGAATTCCCAGCAGGAACTACAAAATCTTCTCTATCAAGTAAAAATGCAGCATCACCAACATTGGTAGTCACGGCAGGAATACCCATTGCCATTGCTTCTCCTAATACATTAGGGAAGCCCTCAGTCACAGAATGAAGACAAAAAATATCAGAAGCATACAAGCAGGCAGGAACATCAGTACGCTCTCCCAGAAGGAGAAATTTATCAAAGTGACTGCTTGCACTTATCTGTGATATTACCATTTTATTCTGTGAAGTTAAATCGCGACCTACTAATAAAAAACGAATATTACTAAATTCTTCTGCAAGTAGTAGAGCTGCTGATATAAATGTCGGATGATCCTTTACTGGACTAAAGCGTCCTACTGAACTTATCACAATGTCATTTTCTGCTAAGCCGATATTTTCTCTTAAATTACTTCTGGAAAATCTATCTGGCGACAGTTTAGTTAGCTCAAATCCATTGGAGATGACCAATGATTTATGTTTATCATAACCACACTGTTCATGAACTTCTCTCGAAGCGTTAGCAGCATAAATAATGGTATCCGGAATAAACGATGAAATTCTAGCACAAAGCCATCTGATAAGAAGTGTAAGCTTATTTCCTCCTTTACTGATATCAGTGCTTCTAACACACCAAATTATTCTTTTTACACCTGCCATTTTTGCAGAAATACCACCGATAAGATCACTATGGTACATCCAGGTATGAACAACATCAGGCTTAATTTTATTTAATAGTTTATAAAGCCTCCATATACCAGTGATATATTTAATTGGGGAATTAATGTTTAAACACTTTACTTCCACCCCACTTTTTAGAATTGCCTCACCGAGGGTTCCAATATCAGTAAGTGAAATAACAATATGTTCAACACAACTATCAGAGGTATGCTTGATAAGACGCTGAAGCATGAGTTCTGCTCCACCAACATTCAAATCAATGATAATATGAACGACTTTCATTTTTGTTTTTCTAACCATGCCTGGAACATAAGTATGCTCCATAGTTTTCTTGAATAATCAGCCTTTCCTTGAATGTGCTGACTCCAGCAACTTCTCACCGCAGCAGTATTAAAGTATCCTTCATCTTCGAGACGTTGATAAGAAATCAGTTGTTCGGCCCAATCGCGCAATGGTCCACGCAACCATGATGCTAACGGAACAGAAAATCCCTTCTTAGGACGTTCAATCATAGATTTCGGTACGCGCTTATAGAGTATTTCTCGTAGCGGCCATTTACCAACACCATCCCTGATTTTCAATATAGCTGGCAGTTGCCATGCAAATTCGATAACCCGATGATCCAATAATGGTACTCGTGTTTCAAGGCTATTGTACATAGCAGCCCTGTCAACTTTGACTAAAATATCATCTGCCATATAGACCTGTGCATCTACTGACATCATCCAGTCAACATATCCACCCTTATCAGGAAACGAGGTTGAATGACTAAATGCTGTTGATGGTTCATTTGAGTGCTTAACCAACTCTTCAGGATTAAGCCAATGGCTAATGATATTCCTGTAAAAAAGTTGTGGATTCTGTGCTGCCATACACTCAATCAATTTTTTTACCTTTGGGTTAACCGGCAGCATATCAACATACCTGGAGGCTAATGTCCTAATCGGCAAGGGTATGTTACGCGCATAGTTCCAATACTTTGGCGTAAAGCGATAAGGTGTATACCCTCCAAATAACTCATCTCCTGCGTCACCACTCAACGCTACGGTAACATGTTGTCGGGCCATTTTGCTGACCAAATATGTTGGCAACTGGGAACTGTCAGCAAAAGGTTCACAATACACTTCAGGCAAAAGAGGAATAACATTCATTATATCTTTGTCACTAACGTACATTTCTGTATGTTCAGTACCTAAATGACTGGCAACTTCTGATGCAAAGATAGCTTCATCATACTTTTTATCATCAAATCCTATAGAAAATGTTTTCACGGGTGATGATGATAAAGACTGCATGATAGAAACAATAAGACTGCTATCAATTCCACCACTCAGGAAAGCACCAAGAGGAACATCAGAGATTAATTGTCCATTTATGCTTTGCGCGATTAATGACTCAAGATGTGTAACAGCTTGATCTGGGGAACCAGAGAAAGGATTAGCCAGACCATTTTGTACTACCTTCTCATATGACCAATACTGATGAAGCGTTTCTTTTCTCTCATTACCAGATAACTCAACACTCAAATAGTGGCCAGGTTGTAGCTTGTGGATACCCCGATATATTGTATGTGGTGCAGGGATATAGTTATGCCTTAATAGCAAGCAGAGGGCATCTCTACTTATCTCAGCATTAAATGATGGATGTGCTTTCAACGCTTTTAGTTCTGATCCAAAAAGAAGGACATCATTTTGCCATCCCCAATATAATGGCTTTTCACCAACTCTATCACGCGCTAATGTTAGTCTGTTCTCTTTTTTATCCCATAATGCAATTGCAAACATCCCAACGCATAGCTGCAATGTCTTATCAATTCCCCATTCGCTAAAACACGCCAAAAGCGTTTCAGTATCCGAGTGACCACGCCAGAAAATTTCTCTATTATTTGTTAATCGCTGTCTCAATTCGAGATGATTGTATATTTCACCATTAAATGCTATGACATAGCGACCGCATTGAGAATGCATCGGTTGTTGACCGGCCTCTGAAAGATCAACAATTGCCAACCGAGTATGTACAAAACCAACATAGCAATCACTCCACGTACCACTGCTATCAGGTCCTCTCCTTTGAATTCCTCTCCCCATATTTTGCAATACCAACTGAGTATTACTGGAATCATTCTTGTTATTAAACGATAAGTATCCAGCCAAACCACACATTATTAGTTCCTTATCGATTCTGATACATTACAGCAGCTATTTTGATATTTATTTTTATCCGCCAGAACAAAGGCATATAAAATGAATAAAAACCGTGCAGTATAGTTTTGATAAAACACAGGACCTTTAATTTCTAATATAAAAAGAAGAACAAACAATATAATGAACATATTTTTGTATAGCCAGTATTTTTTTGGCAATTTTTTGCACAAAAAATACGCATGAAATAAATAGATAAAAATAGAAAAAAGACCCACCGAATACAAGGATCTTACAAAACCAGAGTCTGATCTATAAGTAACATCAGCCTCATAGAATCCGAAACCAAAAATAATTCGAAGCAAATCAGAAGGCACATTGAACATAGTTAGCAAATCATCTGTACTACTAGTATGTACACCACTTCCAGAACTAATGTTATTAAAAAGTTCAAAGGCCCATGATAGTACTCCAGCAAGTTTATCACCATAAGTATCGAATGAAATAATTAAAATAGAAAATCCAAACAATGCAATGATAATAAGAAATAATCTATTTTTAGTAAAAATTATCGAATAGATATACCATGACATGAATATAGCAATACAAAAATACAGCCCCGTTCTGGCTATGAATATCTGGCTAATAGTGATCACTAATATACTGATGAATGCTTGAAAGGATGTTATCTTCTTATTTGTACACAAAAAAACACACACTATACATGTCACAATACCCAGAGCTGATAACGAGAAACCGCCAGCCGCCGCAAGTCCCCTTGCTCGAAATCCATTCACATAATCAAGATTCGAATCATAATCTTGTGAAAGAAGAGATTCCAATAAATTTTTGACTTCAGGGAATAACGAGGCAATTATTATCAAGATACTATTTATAAGAACAACAAGCACAATTATTTTTAAAAATAAAGAAATGCTCTCGTCCTTCATAATGGTACTTAGTAACATTATACCAAAAAGAAGATACATGGCATTATTAATCATTATTTTTAAAAAAATTAGGTTACTGCTGGCAACATCACTATCAGACAATGTGAGCTGAATTAATCCTGAGTAAAAGCTTAGGAACAGAAAGAATAACATAACATAAATACTATATGCAGTCATCGATAGATATTTATTTCTTAAAAAATAGACAACGCCAACAAGTGCAAAAGTAATAATTGATGTGGGAATGCTAATTAATGCGAACGTAGGTGATAAAAGATACATATAAAGCAAGGAAAATAATAATATTTTTTTTATCATATTCTAATATTTCACCATTATTTTTTAATCGCTATAGCAGGTATACCAACAGCAACAGAATCTGGAGCAATATCAGTAATGACGACACTATTAGCACCAATTTTCACATTACTCCCTATTACTATGCCTCCCAGTATTTTTGCCCCTGTGCCAATTATTACATAATCACCCACCACTGGTTGCTGGTTTTCTGTTGATTCCGTGTCCTTATTACCTAAAGTGACACCATTCATGATTTTGCAATTAGCGCCTATAACTACATCGCGTCCTATAACGATATCATGACCATGCATTATGACTAACCCGCCACCAATTTTTGCTCGTAGACTTATATCGCTGGCAAATACGACTCTTATGGCATATTCAGTGATCAATCTTAAAATACTACCGAACACAGGAACTTTTGATACAAATTGGCCAAAGCGAATCATCAAAACCAAATGGAAGGCATGGCTTATAATAAGGCATTTAACTTTGCTAGCGAAACTGCCATTTTTAGTAAAAGCATGTAAGTCCGCACGAACAGTTTTAAACATACTTATGCTCTGTATTTTAATTTATTAATTGTACTCATGCCCTTAAGTAGTTTGATAACTGAAAAGGGATGAAACGTCTTTATCCAGACATCTAAAAATATTTTAGCAGACTTTCTTTTGGCAAGTGTATCCCGGAGAAAATATGTTAATGCTGCTGTGTTTATTTCCAGTCTGTACTTTGGGTATTTCTTTATTAGATAAAGAAAAGTATCCCGCAAAGCAATACGAGTTTTATCTCCAGAAGATGAAACCCCTATACCTATCCTATATACTCCAAGAGGTTCATTAGAAGCATAACCGCCATAACCTTTCTGAACTTGTTCAACATTGACGAGATAATCAACGAGATCAAATGCGGGTATTTCAATATCTCGTACGCTTTTTCGATACATTTTCGAGCTATTTTTTCCGACTGAGATATATTGGATTATGTCACCTTGTGTAAATTTTAAATCGACAAATTTAGTTCCACTTTGCTGATACCCGTTAAAAACGTGTGTATTATCGTCTAATAGCATAGGATGCCAGACAATATTGCACTCTTTGTTTTCGTCAAGGTACTGCGCCTGCAACCTTAGTTTATTTGAAAAATAATAATCGTCACCGTCAACATGTGCAATATATTCACCTCGCGCTTGCTCATGCAGGAAGAGATAATTTTTAGTTATCCCAAGGTTCCTTTCATGTATAAATATGCGCAATTTTGTTGGATGCTTTTGATATAATTCTTCTAAAATTTCTTTCGTGTTATCTGTCGAACAATCATCACTCACTACTATTTCATAATTGAAGTCACAATCCTGATCTATTAAACTTTCGATACATTTCTTTATGTATCTCGCCTGATTATATGTTATTACACATACAGAAACCTTAGGTACTGTTACTTCCATTAATTTCATACCCCAAAATTCATTCTTTTTATAAGCCAGCATGATGCCATTGAAATAAGTAGGGCCAGAGTTGATATTAAACCTAGCAAAAATATATCGTGCAATCTATCTCCACTAAACCGAACGATAAAGGAAAGGAAAAATACCATAGCGCCAGTAGGAATTGTTATCATGCCTATCCTCATTAGCCATGCAAAATGTAATCCGGGCACAAGTTTATGGTGAACTAATGCAGTCCATACAAAAAGATAAAAGGCATTGACTATTAACCAGGCGTAACCAGCACCTATACCACCAAAGTTACGAGCAAGTATAATAATTGTCGGGATCAACATAGAAAACATCACAATGTTTCCCCAAAAGTGATACTTGAGTCGACCTTGAGCATATTGAAGATAGTATGGAAAAGCCGAAACAGCCAGTAAACCATTGCCGATAGCATATAATGACAGAATAGGCGACGTACTAGCTGACACTTCCGTATCACCAGTCCATATAAGAAGAAGTGGTTTCGCAAAGATCGCAACAACTAGCGATGCACTTACCCCTAAGACACATACAAACATAGTCGTATTCTTGTAAATACGGAGAAGTTCATCACGCTTATTCTCAGCATGCAAACGAGCAAGCCTTGGCAATATAGAGTTTGTCACAGGGATATTAATCATCAAAATACCACTAGCTAGTAATACAGCAAGTGTAAAATGCCCATATTCACTCAATTCTAATATTCCTGACAAGATAAGCTTGTCACTCTGGGTTATTAATATCCAAATTGAGGAAGTAAACGCAACCGTCAGGGAAAACCGCATAAGTGATATAATTGGTGAAAATGAAAAACCGATCTTCTCATTTGATGATTTTATTTTTGGGGTTAGAACTGTTGCCAGAAGCAATAAAGACAAGTATTCAATGATAGCAACGAATAATTGATAGGTAAAAAAGACAAGGGGCGTATAACCTTTTACTTTCATAACAGGAAATACAATAATGAATCTAAGTGTTGTAGTAGCAATATTCAAATAACTTAGCCAGTCTAACCTTTCACTACCTGTAATTATACCTCTGTATAGCCCTCCTATCCATCGTAATGCTATAGAGAATGCCATTATTTTTACACAATAATTTACAGTATCGATTGGTATTGTTGTAACTTTTAGCCAATGAGACGATATGAGTGGTGCTAATAAGAATAGACAAACTCCGCCAATAACAGCGATGCAGAAGAATAAAATATGAAGAGCTCTTAGTAATTTTCTGTAGTCCAACACAGTCATTGTCCCGCCATGATAACGGGCTGTTTCGCGACCAATTGTTGGGGTTAATCCTAAGTCTAAGAGACCAAACAGAGCCTGAAGCATTGTAAAAAAGCCAATTAATCCATATGCTTCTGCCCCCATATACTTAATATAGAGAGGGAGTATTAAGATCCCTACAGCACTTACATATATTTGCGCAGCATAGCTAATGATGATATTTTTTTTAAATGACACAATATTCAAATCCTGTTTATATCTTTCTGCATCAAATATACTTTTTCAGATTCTGATAATATTGAAAAACCATTTTTATTGTAAAGGGCTAATGCTTTCACATTTTTTTTATTTACTTCCAACTTACAATGCGTAAACCCCTTTCTTCTGCAATTAGCCATTGCAAAACTTAAAAGCTCATCGCCAATCCCTTTCCCTCTATAATCAGTATGAACTGCAATCATGCTGACATACGCAATCAGATCTTTTTGATTGTTGCAATAGAAACAGATAGCACCAACAATTTGGTCGTTCTCTCTGATTGAAATTATAGTGGCGTGCTCAACTAATTTGTTAATATAATCATCAATTTTGTGATAGTTATTAAGAATTGAGCATTTCAGATTTAAATCACCTTCGATGACTTCACATAAAAATCTTATCGTGTCATTCACCATTATTATACTCCTTTGTTATCAGAGTATATTTACTCAGCATTTCCAAAACATCTTTTGGGGAAGACCACATTAATGCATCTAATATTGACAAATTAGGAACAAATTCGATATTCTTTCCTTCCTGTGAATACTCAATATTGTCCATCTGAATAAACGCGAGCGTAATATCTTTGCTTTTAAAATAATCATATTCGTAAAGATTACGTCCACCAATTGCATTAATGTAGTAATTACTTCCTAATACCTTTGTTATCTCAATTAGTTTATCAGTAGCACTAGCACATCTGTCATAAGCAATATCGCTTGAAAAGACTATTTTTTTTTCAATTCCAAGATAATTCAATATATCGTTAATTGAATCGAAACAAACAGAACTAACCTTTCTCTCGCTACTCTTTAAAATTCTCTCTACTATAGGAAATACATCCGCAAAATATGGAGCCTTCAGATATGCCATACTGATGGTTTTTAATATGGCATCTGTATCATTAGAAAAATAATGTTCATTTATTTTTTTATTCTGCGATACATTCTGCACAGGAACAGTAAATCTATATGCAGCACCATTTAATAATATGTTATTTCTGTTAATATACCCTTTTTTAATATAATTAACATCATCAAAGAGTACAAATGTATCTGATGCCGTGATCAGCTGAAAATACCCTAGATAAGGAAATAAATAAGGCTGCATTATGGCAATCATTTTATATCCTTAATCGTACTTACTATATATTTTAAAGTTTCAGAGTTCAAATCAGCATGCATCGGTAGGCAAAGTACTTTAGACGCCATCTCACGGGCATTACTCACATCACAGACTTTACCTATATTTAAATAAGCTTGAAAATCTGGAATGATTGGATAAAAATAGCGTCTTGCAAAAATATTATGCTTCTTCAAGTAATTGAATAGTTCATCTCGAGATAATGGGAAATCAGGCTCAATTAATATAGGGAAATATGAAAAGTTCGATATTTTTTGGCCACAGGGCATTACTATACTGATACCAGTGATATCTTTAAGCTCCTCGCGATAAAATAAATCCGCGTTCATTCGACCACGCAGGAAAGCATCCATATGTTTTAATTGTAACAGGCCAAAAGCAGCATTAACTTCGCTCATTTTTCCATTAGAGCCAATAGTATTTATATTCGCTTCATCGATATAGCCAAAGTTTTTTAATCTATCAATTTTTTCTTTCATTTCTCGGCTATTACATACAATAGCGCCGCCTTCAAAAGTACTAAATACTTTTGTTGCATGAAAACTTAGAACACTTAAATCTCCATGGCGAAGAACGCTTCCATCATCATCTTCAACGCCAAAGGCATGCGCAGCATCATAAATAACTTTTAAATTATATTTCTGTGCAATATCGGCAATAGCCTGAGTATCGCAAGGATTCCCATAACAATGCACCGGCATTATTGCCTGTGTTTTAGATGTAATAGCCTCTTCAATTTTTGCCGGATCAATATTTAAGGTTTTTGGATCAATATCGACAAATACAGGTTTAAGTCCATTTAATACTAAAGAGTGTGCAGTTGCTACAAATGAATATGGTGTAGTAATTACTTCTTCTTTAATATCCAGAGCCTGTACTGCCGTTATAAGCGCAATCGTTCCATTATTGAAAAGACTGATATATTCTACACCAAGAAACTCACACAGTTTTTTTTCTAATTCTTGATGCATTGGACCATTATTTGTAAATTGCTTGTTCTGCCAAATGACTTCCAGATATGGTATAAACTCGTCCAACGGAGGTAAATTGGGCTGCGTTACAAAGATTGGCTTTTCCATTATTTGTCCTTGACCAAAGAGAGAAGATATTGACCATAACCATTTTTCAGGTACTCATTGCCTATTTTGAATACATCATCTTTGGTTAGCCATCCATTATACAAAGCGATTTCTTCAAGGCATGCAATTTTGAAGCCTTGGTGTTGTTCGATAGTTTCCACAAAATGAGAAGCTTCAAGTAGACTTTGGTGAGTTCCCGTATCAAGCCAGGTAAAACCACGTCCCAATAACTCAACATTCAATTTTCCATTGCGAAGATATACTTCATTGATGCTAGTAATTTCTAATTCGCCACGCTCTGAGGGTTTAATTGTTTTAGCTATGTTAACAACATTGTTATCATAAAAATAAAGACCTGTGACAGCATAATTAGACTTTGGTTTTACCGGTTTTTCTTCTATTGAAAGCGCTTTTTTATTAGCGTCAAACTCAACAACACCAAACCGTTCAGGATCTTTGACTTGATATCCAAATACAGTTGCACCATCGATTAATTGTGCAGCTTCTTTGAGCTTTGGACTAAAGTTTTGTCCATAAAAAATATTATCACCAAGTGCCAGGCAGACCGCATCATTACCTATAAATTTTTCCCCAATGATGAATGCCTGTGCCAACCCCTCAGGTTTTAGTTGCACTTGATATGAAAGATTAATGCCAAAACAATTGCCATTGCCTAGTAATCGCTGAAAATTATTGAGATCTTCAGGTGTTGTTATAATCAATATGTCCTTGATACCCGCTAGCATTAATACAGAAAGCGGATAATAAATCATAGGTTTATCATAAACAGGCATCAACTGTTTTGATATCCCCTTCGTGATGGGATAAAGTCTTGTTCCAGAGCCACCAGCGAGGATTATTCCTTTCATTTCAATTCTCCATACTGCTGCGTGAGCCATTTTTTATAATTACCATTTTTTACTGACTCAACCCATGCTGTATTTTGTAGATACCATAGAACTGTTTTTCTAATACCAGATTCAAATGTCTCAGTAGGCTGCCAACCTAAATCTTGTGTAATTTTCGTAGCATCAATCGCATAACGACGGTCATGACCAGGTCTGTCTTTTACAAAATTGATTAGATTTTTGTAAGATCCTTCTCTTCGTGGTTGGATTTCATCTAATATTTCGCATACATTCAGGACAACATCAATATTTCTCATTTCATTATAGCCACCTATATTATACGTCTCTCCGACGCGTTTACTGGTGATAACGAGATGAAGTGCCCTGGCATGGTCCTCTACATATAACCAGTCACGAATTTGGTCTCCTTTACCATAAACCGGCAACGACTGACCCTGCAACGCGTTAAGGATCGTCAATGGAATTAATTTTTCAGGGAAATGATAAGGACCATAATTATTGGAACAATTAGTTACTACTACAGGTAACCCCCAGGTTCTATACCATGCACGAACTAAATGGTCGCTAGATGCCTTTGAGGCTGAATAAGGACTGCTTGGCGCATAACCTTTTTTTTCTGTAAATAAAGGCAAAGGTGAACCTTCATCTAGTTCATCCGGATGAGGTAGATCACCATAGACCTCATCCGTAGAGACATGATGAAAAATAAATTGTTCTTTTTTGCTTTCAGCAAGCTGTAGCCAGTAAGACTTAGCTACTTCAAGTAAGTTAAAAGTACCTATGATATTGGTCTGTATAAACTCAGTCGGACCATTAATTGACCTATCGACATGACTCTCAGCAGCCAAATGCATAACAGCATCTGGTTGATGAGTGCAAAATATCTCTTGCATCCTTGCGTTATCACAAATATCTGCCAATTCAAATTTATAACGTGAATTTTTTTCTACATCTTCGAGTGATTGAAGGTTTCCTGCGTAAGTCAATTTATCGACATTTACGACACAATCATTGGTATGATTAATGATGTATCGAATAACAGCAGATCCAATAAAACCAGCTCCACCTGTAATAAGAATTTTCATGGCTATTTTTTACTGCCCAAGGAGTTTACATACCACGGCATCGCCTTAAGAATACCTTCCGATATGTTGAACAGAGGCTCGTATCCAAGCCTGGTTTTGGCTTTAGTAATATCAGCTTGAGAATGGCGAACATCACCAGCACGAAAATCTTTATAGACTGGCTCTTTGTTGTACGAAACACCATTTTCATTAAGTGCATTTTTTAACGCAGTGAATAATTGATTGAGCGTCGTACGGTCGCCAACTGCAACATTATAAACCTGATCTCTTGCAGACACATCAGACTGCGCTGCAAGAATATTCATTTGCACTACATTCTCAATAAAACAAAAGTCTCGGCTTGTTTCGCCATCACCATTGATAAATAGTGGTTCATCATTGATCATCGCAGCAGTCCACTTAGGTATCACAGCAGCATATGCACCATTAGGATCCTGACGTTTTCCAAATACATTAAAGTATCTTAATCCAATTGATTTGAAACCGTAGGTTCTGGCAAATACTTGCGCATATAATTCATTTACATACTTTGTCACTGCGTATGGAGATAACGGATTGCCTATATTTTCTTCAATTTTAGGTAATGCAGGATGATCACCATATGTTGAACTACTTGCCGCATAAGTGAAGCTTTTGACATTGGCATCTTTAGCAGCAACCAACATATTAATGAAACCCGATATATTGGTATTATTTGTAGTGATTGGATCTTTAATTGAACGAGGTACAGAACCTAATGCCGCCTGATGAAGGACATTATCTACCCCTTTAACAACCTCCACACACGTTTCTGGATCACGTATGTCTCCTTCCACAAAGGTAAAAGCAGACCATTGTTCAGTTGAAACCGACTCTTTGACCTCATCAAGGTTTGTTTGATGTCCCGTTGCAAAATTATCTAAGCCAATTACTTTTTGATTAAGTTTTAATAAAACTTCTAATAAGTTTGAACCGATAAATCCTGCAACACCTGTAATTAGCCAGGTTTCAGGTTTAGAAGACAAAGCACCTTCAACTTGTTTATATTTCACAGAATATCCTCACTGATATGTAGCATCAATTTTTATTAAAGACGAATATCAACTATGTTAGGATCGATGATGTATTTCAAATCATAAACAACGCCATCATCTCTAATTAGTCCTTTAACGTCGTCTTTACTCATGTCTTTAAATTGAGAGTGAGCAACAGCGAAGATCACGCCGTCATATTTCTTATTAGGCAATGTGTTTAATACATTTATCCCATACTCATGGTAGGCTTCTTCATCATTAACCCATGGATCATAAATATCAACTACCACATTGTATTCTTTCAATTCGGCGAAGATATCTACAACTTTTGTGTTACGAAGGTCTGGGCAGTTTTCTTTAAAAGTAAGCCCCATAATTAAAACATTAGCACCTTCAATCTGTAATTTTTTCTTGAGCATTGCTTTAATAAGCTGTGATGCCACATACCGACTCATCCCATCATTGATTCTGCGGCCTGCAAGGATGACTTCAGGATGGTAACCTATCGCTTGTGCTTTATGAGTTAAATAATAAGGATCTACACCGATGCAGTGTCCACCAACTAAGCCAGGCCGGAATGGGAGAAAGTTCCATTTGGTACCTGCAGCTTTTAATACTTCTTCTGTATCAATACCCAGCTTGTTAAAAATCATCGCGAGTTCATTAATTAACGCAATATTTAAATCACGCTGAGTATTTTCAATCACTTTTGCAGCTTCAGCGACACGTATCGAAGATGCTTTATGTGTACCAGCAGTGATAATAGTTCCATATAACTTATCGACAATCTCAGCAATTTCAGGTGTTGAACCAGACGTCACTTTTTTGATGTTTGTCACACGGTGTTCTTTGTCACCAGGGTTGATTCGTTCTGGACTGTAACCTGCAAAAAAGTCCGTATTAAATACTAGACCAGAGATCTTCTCAATTACTGGGATACATACTTCTTCTGTTGCACCTGGATATACAGTTGATTCGTAGACGATAATATCATCTTTTTTTATTATTTTTCCTAGCGTTTCCGAGGCTTTAATGAGAGGCGTTAAATCAGGTTGTTTATATTCATCAATTGGAGTTGGTACAGTTACGATAAATACATTGCACGCCGCTAATTCTTTATAATCACATGAATATTGAAGATAGTAAGCTTCCGCCAGTTCTTTAGAACTACATTCCAACGTAAAGTCGTTACCTGCAGATAATTCTTTAATGCGTTTCTCGTTGATATCAAAACCAAGCGTCTTAATTTTTTTGCCAAATTCAACAGCTAAAGGTAAGCCAACATAGCCCAGCCCAATAATTCCTATTTTATAATTTTCAAGATTAAAACTCATTTTGCTATTCCTGAGATGTAACTTTAATAGATTTAATTGCTGACTCTTTCGCTTAACATACAGGGCTTAAATAGCCAACAATGGTGTGATATACAGTATTACCGATGTATTTATTTACATACGCTACCGCCCCTGGCTTTACAGCTACCAGTGCACTGCGTACTCTCACAGACGTGATGAACTCTGCTTTCTCTGCCGCAAAGCCCCAAAACTCAAACCCTAATTGTCTTACCAATTGATGTCAGAAACAAGAAGAAATCTTATAAAAAGCGGTGCTAAATTTTGTAGTTAACCCAATGAAATCATAAATATTTTTCGAAAATGAAAAAACGGTAGCAACATTCCGGGCATATCTGCATCACCGCGTCGAATGTTAACTACCGTTATGTGTTTTTACGACCTGCCGGACCGTCGATTTTTCAATTTACTCGCTAAGCAACTTCTCAATACCTTTACGGAACTTCGGTCCTTCTTTCAGATTGCGCAGTCCGTACTTCACAAACGCCTGCATGTAGCCCAATTTTTTACCGCAGTCGTAGCTGTCGCCGGTCATTAGCATGGCGTCAACGGATTGTTTTTTCGCCAGTGCTGCAATTGCATCGGTCAACTGGATACGGCCCCAGGCGCCCGGTTCGGTTCTTTCGAGTTCGGCCCAGATATCCGCTGAGAGGACATAACGCCCTACCGCCATCAGATCGGAATCCAGCGTTTGCGGCTGATCCGGTTTCTCGATAAATTCGACAATGCGACTCACCTTGCCTTCATTATCCAGCGGATCTTTCGTCTGGATGACAGAGTACTCGGAAAGATCACCCGGCATACGTTTCGCCAGCACCTGGCTACGTCCGGTTTCTTCAAAACGCGCAACCATCGCGGCGAGATTATAACGCAGCGGGTCAGCACTGGCGGTATCAATAACGATATCAGGCAATACCACCACAAAAGGATTATCACCAATCGCCGGACGCGCGCAAAGAATGGAGTGACCCAGCCCCAGCGGCTGCGCCTGGCGCACGTTCATAATGGTCACGCCCGGAGGACAAATGGACTGCACTTCCGCCAGCAACTGACGCTTCACGCGTTGCTCAAGGAGTGACTCAAGTTCATAAGAGGTGTCGAAATGGTTCTCAACGGCGTTTTTAGACGCGTGTGTGACCAGGAGGATTTCTTTGATCCCTGCAGCTACGACTTCGTCAACGATATACTGAATCATGGGTTTATCGACGATCGGTAGCATCTCTTTGGGAATTGCCTTGGTGGCAGGCAACATGTGCATACCCAGACCCGCTACCGGTATAACTGCTTTCAAATTACTCATTATTTCATCCACCTGTAAAATGGTTGCTGAATTATAGCCTTTTGACTCGTTTTAGCCAGCATGAATTAGTTAGAGGAAATCATCGCTGCTTTGTCACTGATGCTACGCCGGTCACTGATAAATTGCAGTAGCCATAATCTTAAGTATGGACCGATTTCGCCAGGAATGGTCGCAAATTCACCCCCTCCCCTCCGGTAAGCGGAAGTTGATCGCATCAACGTTCACCACATGATGGTTTATGCGGTCTATATCCACTGAGCTTTGCCCCTTCTCATTCACCGCATGTACGTTTGCCAACGACAGCAGCGTGTCGTCTTTCGCCATAAACTTACCGCGCACGTCTTTGCGCAGATCAAAGTGCATCTTCAGCGCCGGGCCCGTTGCTGACTCTTGCATCACCTTGATATTGCGTAGAAAAAGATGCTGCGGCTGATTATGCAACTCCAGCGTCGCCCGCTTCATCTCGATATTAGTCAGTGCAACGAAGGAGGTGGCATTACCCGACGATATTTGAATGCCGCGCAATTTATATTCAAGCTGCGTGTTATCAAGGGAGATATGGTTGAGTTTGAAATTTTGCGGGATGGAGAGATATTTCCCTTTGACCACGCCATAGCCAATGAGCATCCCGGCACTGTTAACCATATCGACATTATCAATCACAAAATTATCGCAACCGTAAATGGCAACCGTCGCATTGTCGATGCCGGCCTTCTTGCTGAAATCCGGGGTGATGTTCTTCGCCTTCACATTGCGAATCACAAAATGTTTGCCGTTCTCGACATGCACCAGTTGCCGACAATCTGATCCGGTAATGTTGGCGACCACAAAATTTTTAACCGTCTGCTGCTCCGGATAGGTGTTGTCGTAGGTGCTCCCCGCAAGCCCAATGCCAATCCCCCAGTTAATCTTGCCGTTGGTACAGTTGATCCGTTCAATGACGTGGTCAGAAATCAGGATATTGCGATCGTTAATAGCGACATTCCATTCAATGGCGTCGCCCTGTAAGTCGCTGAAACGACAGTGGGTAATACGCGCGCCATCGACCTGATTGTGGAATCCCTGACGCAGAATCGCATAGTTGGCCTGGGTCACGGTGAGATTATCGATGACCAGATTGCGCATCACGCGCGGCTTTTTCCCGCCGATATAAATTTGCGTCACCGGCCCGAAACCACTCATCGTAAGATCGGTAATCGCGCAGTCGGAACCGCGAACATCCAGCGTAATATTGTGCAGGCTCCCCCCCTTCTCGCCAGTGACCTGACATCCCTCCTGCAACACAAAGCGACCACGCCCATTACCGCTCAGGCGGCCCAGCACATGCAGCGTTTTTCCCGGGGGGATAAAAATGCCGGTATTGATGTTCTCGCACACCAGTCCCGCTGGCACCACCACGGTCTCTGCGTCGCTGAAGGCCTGTCGAAAGGAGGCAATCCAGTCTTTCGCATTGTAATCCTGAATAGTGACGGTTTTGCGGGACGCAACAGCGCGGGCAAAAGGTGAATGGAGGACAGGAAGTACGGCAAGCGCGGAGCTTGCCGTCAGGAAGGTACGTCGGGAGAGTGTTTTCTCTGGCATACAACCTCGGTTTACATCGTTTGCAGCAGGCTGGCCAACTGACGATTGATCACCTGCTGATTAAAATCATGTTCAACTTTTTCACGCGCGCGCTGGATGATGGGTTCCAGCGTCTGGTGATCAAGTTGGCTGAACAACGCGAGCTGTTGCGCCAGCGCATGGGCGTCGTTTTCCGGTACCAGCCAGCCGGATTCCCCGGCATCCACCAGCTCCGGGATCCCACTGTGAACGGTAGAGACCACCGGGATCCCCACCGCCATCGCTTCCATCAACGCAACGGGAATGCCTTCCATGTCGCCATCCGTGCCGGTAATCGACGGCAACAGAAAGACATCCGCGTTATCCAGCATCGTTTTCACTTCATGGCTGGGCTTAAATCCCGGCATCTCAATCACATCATCGAGCTGATACTGCTCAATCAACGTGCGCAATCGCCGCTCCCAGGGACCCATACCCAGAATGCGATAACGAAACGCCACACCCTGCTCCTTCAACTGGCGGCAGGCCTCTATCGCCACATGCAGTCCTTTTTTCTCAGTCAGTCGCGCAACAGAGATAATCTCCAGCGGCGTACCGGGTGCTTTCACTGGCCGGTGCGTAAAGCGCGTCATATCCACGCCCATCCGTGAAACGGCAATCTTCTCCGGCGGACAGCCCATGCTTTTCAGCCTTCCAGCCCAGAGATCGCTAATCGGCAACATCAGATCGCCACGACGGAACAGTTGCTGGTACTCCGGCGTGTAATGGTTAAGAACTTCCCGACTGGAAATATCAATACCGTGAAAAATCGTCGCAATCTTGCCCTGAATAACGCCCAGCTCACGCAGCTTCGCCGCCGTTACGCCCGCCGGACCAAAGTGGGCGATAAAGACATCCGCACGCAGGGGTTGACTTATCTGCGCACAGATTGATGAGAGGATCAGGTTACGTGATTCATCGCCGTAGCGAGAGAAGTTGAGGGATTTCCACGTCGTCGCCCGGTGCAGTCCTGACAGCGTTTTCACTGCCCGAGTGCGCAGCTTTGCCAGACGTCCCGGCGGCTCGTCCTGTAGCCAGCGCGTTCTGGCCGCCAGGCCATATTTTTCCCAGGCGGCATGCGTATTTTGCGTGTCACCTTTTTGCAGGGCGACAATCTCAACGTCAAAACCCATGTCGATAAACGCGGTAATCTGGTTGAGGACGAAGGTTTCCGACGACAGCGGAAATTTCAGTAAAAAAAAGCTGACCTTCATTTCCCCTCCCCGATGCGCGTTAACACCGACTCCACCATACGGTATCCCTGTTCACGCTCGCGACGCACCGCCTGCGCAAGACGCTCATTGATCTGCGGCAACTGTCCGAGCGTATCCGCCACCATCGCTTGCAGACTGCCATCCAGCAGATGACGGATATCTATCGCCATCTCCGGCATCCCCAGTTGCTGCATGATGCCCGCCGATTTGTGCTCGTAATTAATCGCAATAGCAGGCGTCGCGAAGTTCATCGAGATAATGGCGGAATGCAGGCGTGTGCCAACCGTCAGATCGCATGCGCCGAGGATCTTGCCCATCTCCAGATCATTGAGTTCATCCATCACCACGTGGTAACGCGCCGGGTCGCTGACGTACTGGCGCAGATTCAGCGCCACCATGCGGTCATCTTTGTTATAGCTGTCAATGCCGGTACAGGTAGACAGTGCGATAACCTGATAGCCCTCATCCAGAATGCGGTTGACCACACCGGCGAAGGCCTTCTCATAAGCCTCCTGCGTGGTGCCCAGGCGTTTATCAAACGGCGCCAGTTCTCGCAGAGTAATTGCCACCGTTTTCTGCTGCGCCGCTACGCTCAGCCAGTGTTGAACGGCATAGCCCGGCGTAAAATCTTCATCATGATGATCCACCAGCCAGGCGGTATCCACGCCGTGCTCCACTTTTTCGGTGGTGATTTCACTGCGTTTCATCAGTTCCAGGCTGACCGACTCCCGCAGGATCAGTGCATCACAGTGGCCGAAAACATAGTTGGCCAGTTGATTAAATTGCGGATCCTGGAACGGACCGACGCTGTGACCGACCACGTACAGTGGTTTTTTCGCCATAAAGGTACACAGCGCGTGTTCAAACTGCGGAACACCGTACAAGTCGACGAAGAATGAACCGCCCACCTGAACGATAGCGTCATAACCCGCAAGCAAACGCACGAAATCGGTAAAACCCTGAGCAATCGCGATATTGCGCAGCTTGCCGGTATCGGTAACGCGGGAAAGCAGCACCTGATGCTGATAGCGACGACGGAGGATTTTTTTCACCCGCCCCACTACGCCAGCCGCGCTGTTGTGCTGTTTCATCTGTAAAAAGAGCGGATCGCCCATCACCGGACGGTTCAAAAGCCAGGACGAACTCACCGGGTAGCGGCTCATTACATCCACTTCCGCGTCAGGCTCGAGGCGGTGAATGGCGTCCAGCAGACCACGTAAAATCGCACTGTCGCCACGGTTGCCGCAGGTATGGTTGCCCAGAATCAATAATTTCATTTCACCCTCTTAAAATCGTTGCCATCCGGCAAAACTTATCCTGCACGAAGCAAGGTTTTCATTTTTTCGCTGCGACAAAACTGGCGCTTCATCTCCACCACCAGCGGATGGCGTGAGAGCACGATCATCACCGCGAACGCCAGCGCACCGGCGGCAATCTGCGTCGCCAGCAGCACACCGAGCGACAGATGTCCCTGTAACGCGATACCCAGACCGTAGCTCACCGCCAGCGTCGGCAATGAGAGATAGAACGGCAGCCACAGGCTCAGAATGTACTGGCGGTAGCTGGAACCCAGCACCGGTTTGATCATCACGAAATAGCTCAGAATGGTGTTGATAATTTGCACCAGCAGGAAGCCCAGCGTCACACCAATTGCGCCCGCCATCTGCCCGCCGACAATAATTGCCGGAATAAAGAGAAACGTTTTGAAGACGTTAAATTTAAAACTGATGTCTACCCGCGCTTTCGCCATGAGCAGCGAACCAATCGGATTACCAACCGAGCGCAGTAACCCCACCACGCACAGCAGTTGCAGCACAGGAATGATGCTGTTCCACTTCTCGCCAAAGGCCAACGGCACAAAATTATTAGCAACCACCATCAGGCCCAGCAATGCCGGGAAGTTGATAATGCCCACCACGGAAAGCAGTTTGTAGAAGTTCACGCGCAGCTTCTGGGTGTCGTCCTGAATTTTGGCAAATGCCGGAAACAGCACGCGGGTGATGATGGGGTTGAGCTTCATCGGCGGCACCACTGCCACGTTATACGCCAGGTTATAGCCCCCTGCGACGCCGGCACCGAGAATACGCGCCAGCACCAGCGTGGAAAGGTTGGTGTTGACGTAGTTGATGATGCTGTCCGCCGTCAGCCACGCACCAAAGCGCAAATTCGACGAAACGGACGCCAGCGAAAAGTGCAGACCCGGACGGTAGATCTTGCGGCCAAAATAGCCAAACAACAGCGTGCGCACCGCGCTATTTACCAGGTAACCGAGGATGGCCGTCATCGCCAGCGGCCAGAAATGCGCGCTGACAACGGTAAATGTAAAACCTGCCAGTACAGCGCTGGTTTCAATCATCCCAATCTTGTTGAACTCCAGCTCTTTCTGCATCAGCGCGCGGAACTGCTGCCCGTGCGGGATCACCACAAACGCCAGCGACAGCGTTTTAATCAGCGGCGCCAGATCCGGGTTATGCAGCACATTGCTAATCACATCGCTAAGCAGGAAGACCGCCACACAGACGATGATTCCCAACCCGACATTCAGCCAGTACAGCGTGGTCAGCTCAAGATGGCTTATCGCCTTGCGTTGAATAATGGAGTTGGCAATACCGAAGTCAGACAGCGTATCGGCCAGCGCAATGATCACCAGCGACACGGTCAGCAGGCCGAACTGGTGGTTATCGACGATCCGCGCCAGTACCGTCATCTGGATAAGCCCAAGGCTGATAATGATCACCGTGGCAATCGCCGACCACTTCGCGCCGCTGATGGTTTTTTCACGTAAGCTCATGACCGTTCCTCAGTACGCCGCTTTGTTAACAAAGCCCTTAAACACCGTCAGAAAAACGATCTTAATGTCGAACCACACGCTCCACTCGCGGATGTACTCCAGATCGTACTCCACGCGTTTTTCCATTTTCTCCAGCGTGTCAGTTTCACCGCGCCAGCCGTTGATTTGCGCCCAACCGGTGATCCCCGGCTTCACCTTGTGGCGTAGCATGTAGCCTTCAATCAGTTGACGATACTGTTCGTTATGCGCCACCGCATGCGGACGCGGCCCGACGATAGACATGCCACCGGTCAGCACATTAATAAACTGCGGTAGTTCATCCAGCGAGGTACGACGCAGGAAATTCCCCACTCGGGTGACGCGCGGATCGTTCTGCGTCGCCTGTGTGACGACCTTGTCGTTTTCCATCACCTTCATTGAGCGGAATTTCCACACGTTGATCGGTTTACCGTCCATGCCATAACGGGTCTGACGGAAGATGATCGGCCCCGGCGAACTCAACTTCACCGCCAGCGCAATGCAGCACAACACCGGGGAGATCAGCAGCAGGATCAGCGACGCCAGCACGATATCTTCCGCACGCTTAAGCAGACGGTTGATACCCGACAGCGGCGTGTCATACAGCGGCACCACCGGCACGCCACTCACCTCTTCGATGCGGGAATGCAGAATGTTGAAGGTAAACACGTCCGGAATGAGGATCACCGAACAGGTGGTATCCGCCAGTTCGCGCACCAGTTTTTTCACCCGCGCGCCGTCGCACATCGCCATCGCGATGTAGACGTTATGGATGCGTGACGCTTTCGCGTCTTCAACCAGTTGTTCGAGGTTACCTGCCCAGTCAGAGGTAACGCCGCCCGGTTTCGGATCGTGATAAACGCCAACTACCTCAAAACCTAACCACGGTTCGTTGCGGAAGCTATCGAGCAGCGCCCGTCCGGCAGGCAGATCGCCCGCGACGGCCACCCGGCGCGTGTTGTAGCCACGGTTGCGTAGCCATCCTGCACCAATGCGAATAAACGATCGGCAGAAGACCAGTCCGACGCTGGTCAGCAGATACCACGCCAGCCAGACCGCGAGGCGGTTATCGAAATCCTGATTGAATGCCACCAAACCGGCGCTAAAGACGAGGCTCAGCGTCCAGTTTTGCAGCAGGAGAGTCAGTTCAGTGGAAATTTTGACGCCGCGCCATGAGCGATAGAAATCGGTTATGCCACCCAGCATCTGGAAAACAACCAACGTGATCAGCGCCACCAACAGGTGCATATACAGGAAAGGCAGTCCACTGACTTCGCAGACAACCCACAGCCCGCCAAACATGATGGTGATATCTGAAAAGCGTTGCACCATAGAGATTAACGATGCATTGGTTTTGGCCCGTTCGCGCTTTTTTAGATTTGTCATCGTTGTTCCTGTTATTAGCCCCTTACCCGCCAGCGGGTAAGGGAAGATCTGACCTTACTGATTCAGTAACGCCAGCAGAGTGCGCGTTCGCGCTTCCATCAGCGGAATATCGCCGCGTGACTCCACGTTCAGGCGTACCACCGGTTCGGTGTTGGAGGAGCGCAGGTTGAAACGCCAGTCGACGAACGACATGCTGATGCCGTCGGTTCTGTCCACCGCCAGCGCCTCGCTGGCAAAGTGTTGTTCCACCCGAGAAATCGCTGCCGCCGGTTCCTCCAGCTTGCTGTTGATTTCGCCGCTCGCCGGGAATGCCGCCATCCGGTCTCGTACCAGTTCACCCAGCGACTGTCCCTTCAGACACACCAGTTCCGCCACCAGCAACCACGGGATCATTCCGCTGTCGCAGTAAGCAAAATCACGGAAATAGTGGTGGGCGCTCATCTCGCCGCCGTAGATGGCGTCTTCGTGGCGCATCCGCTCTTTAATGAAAGCGTGACCGGTTTTCGACATCACCGGCGTGCCGCCCGCCGCTTTCACCACATCCACCGTGTTCCAGGACAGACGCGGGTCGTGAATGATTTTGGCGCCCGGCTGTTTTTCGAGGAACGCTTCCGCCAGCAGGCCGACAATGTAGTAACCCTCGATGAACTGGCCTTTCTCGTCGAACAGGAAGCAGCGGTCGAAATCACCGTCAAAGGCAATCCCCATGTCCGCGCCATGTTCAATCACCGCATTGCGGGTATCGGCGCGACACTCCGGCAACAGCGGATTAGGAATGCCGTTCGGGAAGTTGCCGTCCGGGGTGTTATGCACTTTGATCAATTCTACCGGCACGCCCAGCGCCTGAAAGCGCGCGTCGATGGCGTCCACCACCGGGCCTGCCGCGCCGTTACCGGAGTTGATCACCAGCTTCAGCGGGGTGAGGTTTTTAACATTGATGTAGCCGAACAGATGGTCGATATAGGCATCACGCAGGGAGATTTGCTTATAGCTTCCGCGCTGCGCGGGGTTCACCGGCGGGAAGTCGTTGGCCTCGGCCAGACGCTGCACGTCACGCAGACCGGTATCGCCACTGATGGGACGCGCGCCTTCGCGCACCAGCTTCATGCCGTTGTAGTCCATCGGGTTGTGGCTGGCGGTGACTTCAATCCCGCCGTCCACGCCAAGGTGGAAAGTCGCGAAGTAGATCTCTTCGGTGCCCGACAGGCCGATATCCAGCACGTCAACGCCGGCATCCTGCAACCCTTTTGCCAGCGCCAGCTTCAGCGCCTCACTGGTCAGACGCACGTCGCCGCCCAGCACAATGGTTTTCGGCTTCAGAAATTCGCCGTAAGCGCGACCAATCCGCCACGCAATCTCTTCATTCAGCTCTTCGCCCAGCCTGCCGCGAATATCGTAGGCTTTGAAACAGGTTAATTTTGTCATGTTTTTACCCTTATTCAGGCAACAGTTGTCCCTCTCCGGACTGGAGATATTTTTTGTAAAGTACATAACCATTAGATTTCGCGTTGCAGGAAGGCGGCGATTGCGCGTATCCCCGGGAGCTTAGTCAACGAAGTGACCGGGGTGCGTAAAGGAAGCCAACGCATCTGCGGCGCGAAAGATGATGGTTAGGGCGTCACACCCGGCCGTAGCGATCCTCAAACCGCACTACATCATCCTCTTCGAGGTAAGAACCTGAGCGCACTTCAATCAGATCGAGTGGAATTTTCCCTGGGTTTTCCAGACAGTGGGTGGCTCCCAGCGGAATGTAGACAGACTCGTTTTCACCGAGCAGTTTGATCTCACCGTCAATGGTGACTTTAGCGGTACCCGCCACCACCACCCAGTGTTCGGCGCGGTGGTGGTGCATCTGTACCGACAGCCCTTCCCCTGGTTTCACGGTGATGCGTTTGACCTGATAGCGGTCACCGGCGTCGATGGAATCATATTTCCCCCACGGACGGTACACTTCGCGGTGAATATGGTGTTCGTGGCGGCCATCGGCTTTGATTTGTTCAACCACTTTTTTTACGTCCTGCACCGCGTTACGGTCGGCAATCAGCACCGCGTCTTTGGTCTGCACCACCACCAGGTCTTTCACGCCGACGGTGGTCACCAGTCCCGATTCGGCATAGACGTAGCTGTTTTCGGTTTTATGGCTGATGACGTCGCCGTGATGGACGTTTCCCTCGGCGGTATGGGCGCTGATTTCCCACAGCGAGGACCAGGAGCCGACATCGCTCCAGCCCGCATCCATCGGCATCACCACCGCATCCGCCGTGCGTTCCATTACTGCGTAATCGACAGATTCTTCCGGACACGCCAGGAATGATGCTTCATCCACGCGAATGAAATCGAGATCCGGATCGACCACGCTCATCGCGTTTTCGCAGGCTTCCAGGATATCGGGACGGTATTTTTTCAGCTCTTCCAGATAGCGTCCGGCGCGGAACAGAAACATCCCGCTGTTCCAGTAATAATCACCGCTGGCGACATAGGCCTGCGCTGTTTCCAGACTCGGTTTTTCCACAAACTGCGCAACGTCAAACGCCACGGCATCGTTAACGCCGGGGGTGACATCGCCACGACGGATATAGCCGTAGCCCGTTTCCGGCAGATCCGGAACGATACCAAACGTGACCAGCTTTCCGGCTTCGGCGTACGGCATCGCGTTGCGCACCGCGTCGCGGAAGGCCTCTTCGTTGGCAATCACGTGGTCTGCCGCCAACACCAGCATCAGCGGGTCGCAGTCCGGACTGTGACGTTTTGCCGCCAGCGCCGCTAATGCAATGGCCGGCGCGGTATTACGTCCCGCCGGTTCAAGAATAATGTTCTCCGTCAGTTTATTAAGCTGACGCAATTGCTCCGCGACGATAAAACGATGCTGCTCGTTGCAGATCACCACCGGACTTTCGCACTCCACGCCGTTAAGACGACAAATGGTCGTTTGCAGCATGGTGAGATCGCCTTTCAGGCACAGGAACTGCTTAGGATAAAGTACACGGGAAAGCGGCCATAAGCGGCTACCGGAGCCACCGGCCATCACAACCGGATAGAGTGTTGTCTGACTCATAATTTAATCCCGAATATCATTCATAAATTGACGTAGCACATTCTCTTTATCGAGCGTGCGTTCGGCATATTCACGTGCCACCGTGTTGTTTTTTGGCATGGTGAGCGCCATCGTTATCCCTGCCACCAGCGCATCGACCGATTCCGGCTCAACGCACACCGCAATGCCTGCATAGCGGTCGCAAAGCTGGCCGAGTTCCGTCTCAGGTTCTGCGGTAATCACCGCATTGCCGCCCACCGCCAGAATATTGGTCAGCTTGGAGGGCAGAACGGCATCCGCCGCCCCGCGTTTTTGCACCACCAGGTGGCAATCGCCCATCTTCAATAGCGCAGGCAGCGCCTCGTAAGGCTGCAACGGGAAAAACAGAACGTTGCGCAGACCGCGCTCGCGGGCCATTTTCTCCAGACGCGCTTTGCCGCCGCCCTGCCCGACGATAGCGAAAACCAGCGGCTGCTCACGCAGTTGTTCCGCCGCCGCAATCACGTTTTCCAGCCCTTGCTTCTCGCCGATATTGCCGGAGTAAAGAATGATTTTTTTGTCATCCGGCAAACCAAGCTGTTGGCGGAGGCTGATAACCTCGTCATCGTTAACATTCTGAAAACGGGCGACTTCTGACCAGTTAGGGAAGAAGATCACTTTCTCTGCCGCCACCCCTTTCGCCTGGGCTTTATTCATCATTGAGCGGGAGATGGTGGAGACATTGTCGACGTTATGCAGACCGCTACGCTCGAAAGCGGTCGCCAGCTGTGCCACTTTGCCGGTTTTACCGTTGCCTGCCAGACCGAGCCCCAGCATCGCATCGACTTCATAATCCTGAATGTGCAGCAGCGTGCGGGCGCCTGAGAGTTTCGCCAGCAGCCGCATTCCCGGCGTACAAAACAGCGTGGGCACCACGCCAATAATGCGATCCGGCTTCCAGCGACGCTGCGCCATCAGCGGGAAAAAGCTGCTGAGGGCGAAGCTGCCCAGATGCAGTAATCGTTTCAGTGTTGACGGCTGCTTTGGCACATACAGTGGGCAGCGCCAGACAGTGGCATCCCCCTCTTCCCGGCGATAGCGCCAGGCTGAATAGCGCTCGCCCACTTTCCACTGCGGGTAATATGGCGGCGCGGTGATAACCCGCACGTCATGGCCTTCGCGCGCCATCCACTCCACCATTTCACCGGTGTATTTACCGATGCCGGTTAACTCCGGTGAGTAGTTGATGCCATACACAAGGATCCTCATAATCCCAGCGCCTTAGCCTGACATTCCGGCAAAAAATACGCCCGACTGTTGTCATGGACGTTGTCGCTAGCCAGCAACGCCGCGGGCGTCAGCCAGCAGTAAGCGCCGTGCTGCGCGTCAGGCAGAGGCAAATCATGCGCCTGCACCCGCAGTCGGAAACCGAGCACGATGTAATGCGTTGAGAAGTCTTCACCGGAAAAGTTGTCGTCATAGAAATGCTGCCAGACGCCATAAAACTCCCCGGCAGACAGCGGCAAACGTAGCCCCAGTTCGGCTTCGGTCAGGCGTTCGAAGGCCGCACTCAGCGGCTCATCTTTTTGCACCCGGCCACCGGGCACGAACCAGAAGCCCTGCGCCGGTCGGTTCAGTCGTTTACCCAGCAGAAATTCCCCCTGCGCGTTTTCCACGATCAAATCGAGGGAGACAAGCGGCGTGGAACGCACGACGGTAGCAAAATCTTCCTGACGTAAAAACATGTTTACCCCCGGAACCGATGCTGATTCTCAAGGAACCACTGATATGTGCTGGCAAGGCCCGCTTCCAGTGAGATCTCGTGATACCAGCCCAGCTGATGCAAACGGGTCACATCCAGCAGTTTTCGCGGCGTACCGTCCGGCTTCGTCGCGTCAAATACCACGCGGCCCTTGTAGCCCACAACCTGAGCGATGGTCTGCGCCAGTTCGCGAATGGTGCAATCCACGCCCGTACCGACGTTAATGTGCGACAGCATCGGCTGGGTGTTCTCCTGCCAGACTTCGCTGTCCAGTTCCATCACATGGATGCTGGCGGCGGCCATATCATCGACGTGCAGAAACTCACGCATCGGCGTCCCGCTGCCCCACACCACCACGTCCGCCGCATTCTGCATGGTCGCTTCGTGGAAACGACGCAGCAACGCCGGGATCACGTGCGAATTGCTCGGATGGAAGTTGTCATGTGGACCATACAGGTTGGTCGGCATCACGGAACGATAGTCGCGCCCGTACTGGCGGTTGTATGACTCGCACAGTTTGATACCGGCAATCTTGGCAATGGCATACGGCTCGTTGGTTGGTTCCAGCGTGCCCTGCAACAGTTCACTCTCCGCCATCGGCTGTTTTGCCAGTTTGGGATAGATACAGGACGAACCGAGGAACAGTAGCTTATTCACGTTATGCAGATGCGCGGCGTGAATGATGTTGCTTTCCATCATCATATTTTCAAAGATGAAATCGGCCGGATACGTGTTATTGGCAACAATACCGCCTACCTTCGCCGCCGCCAGATAAACCTGATCGATACGCTCAGTGGCAAAGAAATCCAGCACTGCCTTGCTGTCCAGCAGGTTCAGCTCATCGCGGGTGCGCAGCACCAGCTCCACATCACCACGCTGCGCAAGCTGGCGGGCAATCGCGGAACCCACCATTCCGCGATGACCAGCAATAAAAATACGTTGTTTGCTCATTCTCAGGACTCCAGCGCGATGGCAACCTCGTAGCCATGAGATTTCAGCAGGGAGTGTTTCTTCGCCGCTTCCAGATCTTTAGCGACCATCTCGGAGACCATTTCCTGCAACGTAATTTCCGGTTTCCAGCCCAGTTTCTCATGCGCTTTGCTCGGGTCACCCAGCAGAGTTTCCACTTCTGCCGGACGGAAGTAGCGCGGATCAACGGCCACAATCACATCACCCGGTTTCACGCCTGGCGCGTCATGACCGGTGACAGAAACCACAATCCCTTTCTCTTCCACGCCTTCGCCTTCAAAGCGCAGTTTGATCCCCAACTGGGCCGCCGCCATTTCGACGAACTGACGCACGGAGTACTGCACGCCGGTCGCGATCACGAAGTCTTCCGGCTGTTCCTGTTGCAGCATCATCCACTGCATTTTGACGTAGTCTTTCGCATGGCCCCAGTCACGCAGGGAATCCATGTTGCCGAGATACAGGCAGGACTCCAGCCCCTGAGCGATGTTAGCAATCGCGCGGGTGATTTTACGGGTGACGAAGGTTTCGCCACGACGCGGCGATTCATGGTTAAACAAGATGCCGTTACAGGCGTAGATACCATAGGATTCACGGTAGTTGACGGTGATCCAGTAGGCGTAAAGTTTGGCGACCGCATACGGCGAGCGCGGGTAGAATGGCGTGGTCTCTTTTTGCGGGATTTCCTGCACCAGACCGTACAGCTCAGAGGTCGATGCCTGATAGAAACGGGTTTTCTTTTCCAGACCGAGGAAGCGGATGGCTTCCAGCAGACGCAGCGTTCCCATCGCATCCACATCGGCGGTGTATTCCGGCGATTCGAAGGAAACCGCAACGTGGCTCATCGCACCCAGGTTGTAGACTTCATCCGGCTGCACTTCCTGCAGAATACGCGTCAGGTTGGAGGAGTCCGTCAGATCACCGTAGTGCAGATGGAATTTCGGGTTGCTCGCATGGGGATCCTGATAGATGTGATCCACGCGCTCGGTGTTAAATGAAGACGCACGACGCTTAATACCGTGAACCTCATAACCTTTTTCCAGCAGAAGTTCTGCCAGGTAAGAACCATCCTGCCCGGTAACGCCGGTAATGAGAGCGACTTTAGACATTTTATTACCTCTTAATTATCCCCTAAATCGTTCGGGTTATAGCAAGGCGGTGACGCCGCTTATCCAGGAGCTTACAGAAGTAAGTGACCGGATAATCAAGGAATGCCAACACCGCTACAACCCGAAACATGACGGGGAAACTGATTACTTTTCAACGCGTTCGCGTATCACAACTGCGGGATTGCCACGGCAAATCATATTTGCCGGTAGCGATTTAAAAACACTGCTGCGCGCACCAACGACAGTGCCATCGCCTATCGTTACGCCTGGCGCCACAAACACATCCGTTGCCAGCCAGCATTTATCGCCAATCACAATCGGGGTGGCGTTAATATCAAAATGCGCGCTGGTATGATCGTGACTGCCGGTACACAAATAGCTTTTCTGCGAAACCACCGCATGGGCGCCAATCGTAATATCGCCGAGCGTATATAAATTGACGTCATCCCCTACCCAGGCATAATCACCAATGGTTAATTTCCACGGATAGGTAATTTTCACCGACGGTCGAATGACTACGTTTTTTCCTATTTTCGCGCCAAACAGACGGAGCAAAAAAGCGCGCCAGCGATATAACACCTGCGGTGACCAGGAAAATAATGTTGCCTGTACGGCCCACCACAATTGCACTTTAATTACATTTCCGCCGCGAAATCCTTTCGGTACGGAGAAACCACGTAAATCCTGCATCATTAATCCTTATATTTCAGGCTTTGTTATATAAGGCTTTCGTTTTACCTGTCGTACGTAAGCGTAATAGCTTCGATAATTCAGCCCAAAAACCCGGCACGCGTAATATCTGACGCTGCACTTTTTTGGCGTCTTCGCATAATTCCAGATTATTCGTCGTTGACACACCGCCCATTGAAAATTCAGAGACCAGACCGTCCAGTTTTTTAAAGTCATAACCTTCTTTATACAATCTGGCGGCCAGCGCATAATCCGATGACACTTTATATTGCAGGTCGTAGTGCCAGACTTTTAGTCCCGCCAGCGGGAAAAAGATCGCCTGATGGCTGGCCGGCAGACTGTGATAGATATACCAACCGGGTTTCGCGCTACGCTTCGTTTTATGACCATCGCCAAAATCGAGCAGCGCATCACCGGTAATCATCACGTCATCTTTTTGTGTCTGTAACTGACGTACAACGTGGGCGACATCCGGATGAAAGATATCGCCGGAGTTAAGGAACAGCGCGAACTTGCCACGCGCCATTTCAATGCCCTTGTTCATCGCATCATAGATGCCGTTATCCGGTTCGCTGACAAAACGTAAGTGGTAGTTACCGCAGAGGTTTTCCAGAAATTCTTGCGTACCGTCATTTGAACCGCCGTCCACCACGATCCACTCAAAGCGGATGTCGGTCGCCTTCGCCAGATGCGCCAGCGACGCATGGGTTTTGACGATGCCGTCCAGATTGCGAAACGCGACGGTGATAATACTGAGCAGCATAGAATTAACCTCATCATACTTTTGTCATATTCAGCGCCTTGCGCAAAATAAACGGACAAACGATTAAAAATGCATATTCCGGGCTAAATATCGAACCGGTAAAAAACAGTGACACCGGTGTAAAAAGATAAAGTTGCACCCGAAAATTCCGATTATCGCCAAATGCATTTAACGTCATTTTTAAGATTTTCCACATGTACCACAGCGTCATTAACACCGCGAACCAGGAAAAATAAATAATCAGCAGATACAAACCATTGTCTATTGTTTTCCCGACATCTGCACCGTTAAAGATTCCGAATGATGCGACATATTCGTAAAGTGAGCCAAATCTGACGACGCCATCAATATGGGTTAAAGAATAACCGACCATCACTAACGGACCGACAATACGATAATAAGAAGACGACCCTTCCGTTCCTAAATCTCCAAGACGTGTGGAGATATAAGGAAATGCAAATATCACCCCTACTAAAAACACGGCTAATGAGATTATCGCCAGCGGCAGTTTTTTCTTTATCGCATCCTTATTCAGATACTGGAACGCCCATTCCAGCAGGTAAAACAGGATAAATGTCATTACCCCTGAAAACGATCCTGATAATATTATCCCTGCCAGAATCATAGCATCGGTTTTAGGCGTTTTGATACCAAACTGTTTGATGCTGAGCCAAATTGAGATTAAGGCCAGAGCAAAAAATGCCGGTTCGAAATAGAGCGCGGTGGTTCGCTTGCCGCCAAATTTAATAAAATTCAACACATAGCTATTGCTGTAAATAAGGTACTTCGAAATGCTTTCCATCAGGCTACTGCCGCCGGTCAGGATAATTTGCGCCATTTCCGCCGCCGCCAGCACCACCACCAACGCCACTACCAGATAGAAAAAGCGCAGGATCTTACGGTAGTTATGCGGCGAGATGGTTTTGAAGCGAATGCTCCAGACCATACCGATAATGATCACGATATAGACAAACAGCATCGTCGAGGTGACGTATTTGCTGGCGTCCAGCGACTGACCGAACAGATAGTTAAACGCCGTCAGCCCTGCACCAATCCCTAATGCAATCATCAGCTTCTTAATGCTGATTCGTTCAACGTACAGCAGCAATAAAACGGGTAAAAAAGTGACAATAGTGATGGGGAAACTTTCGCCCAGTTGGGCAATTTTGACGTTGACCAGCAGGTAGATCAGCGGCAGCAGCAGATAGCTACAGATTCTGATAGAACGAGACATATTCCTCCAGCATCTGTTGACCACTGTACGCCGCACGACTGCGCTCGCGGAAGGCGCTGAGCGAGGTACCAAAAACCGTCTGCGCGATGTCAGTTTTGTTCATCTGCACCAGTGACAGCACCTCTTCAGCGGCAAACGTTTTTCCGCCCGCCTTGCGCAGCACTTCCTGCGCCGCGTCGCTGTGGGTGGCGATCACCGGCACGCCGATTGATAACGCTTCACATAAAATCAGTGGATAGTTGTCCACGCGGGAGCTGAACACCAGCGCGTCCATCTGGTTGAGCGCGCTCATCAGTTTGCGTTTGTCGGTTTCGAAGCCGTGATTCACCACGTTTGCCCCGTCAAACGGCGAGAATTTGCCAAAGGTATGCAGTTCAACCTTATCGCCCAGCGCTATCATGTCGCGCACCAGACGCTGATTGGTTTTTCCGTCATAGCGCAGGTCATGAGCCACAATCGCAATTTTCGGTTTCCCCGGGGTCTCATTGACCGGAGACAATTCTGCCAGAATCGCTTCGGTCGCCACATCGATCCCATTATTGATAATGCGGCAGCGCCCCGCGCCGTACAGGCTGTTAAACGCATCGGCAACGTGTTGGCTTGGAGAGATAAACTGGCAACCCAGCGCCAGCATCTGGCGGAACAGTTGGCGTTTTCCATCGACCAGGTTATGCGCGCGGTCAACGTTCACCGGCGGATAATTACTCAGCGTCGGGCATTTCTGGCAGCCGGTTTTCCACCCCTCGCAGCCGTCGGTAAAGGCGCAGCGCCCGGTCACACTCCAGTGATCGTGCAGTGTCCAGACCAGCGTGACGTCCGGCTTGTGGTTTTTCACCTTTTCGCAGAACGCTACCACGTCAGCCAGATTCAACCAGTAGCTGTGCAGAACGTGAAAATGCAGCACCAGCGGGCCTGACGTGCGGGTCACGGTACGATAGAGATTGTTCAGATTGCCAAACAGATCGCGATTGAACAGGCGAAACAGGGCGATATTAGCCACTGACGTCAGACGCGGCGTCTGTTTGATGACATGAGGATAGTGGCTATGGCTGACGCTCTTTTTCCCGCCCTTGCCGTAGCCGTAAATAAATTGCGAAGTCAGCCCTTTTTGCAGTGCGCGCTGATGCAGATCTAATGCCACTCCAGCCGCACCACCTTCCGCCAGTCGCACATTAAATTGCACAATATTCATTTAATTACCTTCACCCGGGCCTTCTCGCCCACCACCAGCGCATTGTCCGGGATGCTGTCGAGCACCACGCTGCCTGCGCCAATCGTCACGTTATTTCCGATGCGGATGTCACCCAGCACAATCACATTGGCACCCAGTTCCACACCGTTGCCTATCACCGGACAGGCCAGGCTGTCAGCACCACGATTGCCGATAGTGACGCCATGACGAACCGTGAAATCGTCACCGGCCACCACGTTTTTGTTAATCACCACGGCGTAACCATGATGAATGGTGAAGCGCCGTCCGATGGTGGCCGCCGCCTGGATTTCATAGCCGAACAGGCATTCGGTTATCAGCCGATACAGCACCAGCACCGGCGCGGCCCACAGATTGTTCAGCACGTTTTTTTTGCGCCAGACGGAGCAGAAATGAGCAACCCGGTAGGCCAGCACCATGCAGCACGGGCGCAGGCTCCAGCTGTTAGCACGGATATCTTCCAGCATGCTTAACGTCCTCGCAGCCCGTCAGCCAGACGCTTGCCGTTGCGCAGTGAAAACAGCGTCAGCAACGTGCGCCAGGTCATGCGCTTATTGCGGATCTGGTAGAGCGTAAACAGCTGATATTTCTTACTGGCGCGGTCAAATTTATCTTTATGCTTGCGGTAAAAATGGAAGTAGCCAGAGAATTTCTTCGGCGACGAGGTGATCTGCATTTCGCCATGATTAACGTGCAGGATCTGCGTCGCCTCCTCCACCTTCCACGGTTCGCCATACTCCACCACCATCCGCAGAAAGATGTCGTAATCCTGCGCGGCTTTCAGTTCGGTATCGAACAGGCACTCTTTAAACCGCCACGCCCAGGTAAAGACCTGATTGCCAATGATGTTGCGTTTATAGAACAGGTGGCGCGAGTAAGGGGATTTCGGATACAGCGGCAGGCTCGCCGGCTGCGAGTAAACTTCGCCTTCGCAGACATAATCGTTGGCGTACAAAAAAGCGTGAGTCACCAGTTGATGTTTATGGGCAAGGAACACGCTCAAACGGTTTGGCGTCCACTCATCATCATCATCAATACCGGTGATGTAATGCCCTTGCGCCTGGACGATGGCCTGATTACGCACCGCGCAGGCGCCAGAGTTGATCTCATTATGGGTGTAACGTACGCGCGGGTCGTTTAATCCATCAACAAACTGCTGTAGCTGTTCATAAGAGGAAGAGCAATCATCAACAATGATCATCTCCCAGTGGGGATAGTCCTGACGCAGCACCGATTTAATTGCCCGAATGGCGAGCTGCTGCCGGTTCCAGGTTGGCATATAAATGGAGATCAGCGGATTTTCTGTATTCATGCTCTTTTCCCAGGAAGTGATGCCGGAGGGCCCAACGTGTAGGCCACTCACGATTTTTTATTTTGTGTCGGACTTGTATTCGTACTCGTAGTACCCGTAATCCTGATACCCGGTGGCGCGCCGGAAGATGGAGTTGAGGATCACCCCTTTCACCTGAATGCCGTTTTGCTCAAAACGGCTCAGGCTGGTTTCCACCTCTTTCAGGGTATTGACGGCATAGCGAGCGACCATCAACGTCGTGCCTGCGTGACGTCCGACAATCGCGGCGTCGGTGACGGCCAGGATTGGCGGCGTATCGATCAGCACCAGGTCATAGTGGCTACTCGCCCAACGCAGCAGTTCAGCAAAGCGTTCGCTCATCAGCAGCTCAGACGGGTTCGGCGGTACCTGACCGCGCGGTACAAGGTCAAAATTAGGAATGGACGTCGGTTTCGCGCAGGAGGCGATATCCCCTTTGCCGACCAGAATCTCGGACAGACCGTTGACGTTATTGGTGCCGAGCAGTTCGTGGGTATAGCCTTTACGCATATCGCAGTCGATCAGCAGTACACGCTTGTTGGTCTGGCTGATCACCGCCGCAAGGTTGGCGCAGACAAAGGTCTTCCCGATAGACGGGCTAACCCCGGTGAGCATCAGGACATTGTTTTGTGCCTGCATCATGGCGAAGTGGAGGCTGGTGCGCAGGCTGCGCACGGCTTCAATCGCCAGATCGGTCGGATTACCGACTGCCAGCAGTTGACTCTGCTTGTAACGCTTAACACCCTTAATGGTCTTGACGCTATCCCGCGCTTTCTGCCATTCCGACAGCGGAATGCTGGCGTATACGCTGATGCCATTCTCTTCCAGCACCTGCGGGCTTTCGATACCGCGGTTGAGCAGTGAACGCAGCAGCACGCCAACGATAGAGAGCATCAGGCCCAGAATGATGCTGCCGAGAATGATCAGCGCTTTCTTCGGCTTCAGCACGCCAGGCTGGGCAATGGCCGGGTCAACGATCCGCACGTCACCCACGGTGCTGGCCTCGGTGATCTTCAGCTCCTGCTGTTTGTTCAGCAATTGCATATAGACCTGCTGACCCGACTCAACGTCACGCGTCAGGCGCACAATCTCCTGCTGCGTTTTCGGCATCGCCGTCACGCGCCCGTTCAGTTTGGCTTTTTCATCTTCCAGCGCCTGACGTTTTTCCAGCAGCGTGCGGTACGCCGGGTGCGCTTTGGTGAAGAGTTTCGAGATTTCCGCTTCTTTAAAGGTCAGTTCGTTAAGCTGCGCATCAATGTTAACCATTGAGTCCAGCACGGCTTTCGCTTCCAGCGGCAAATCGACGGAGTCTTTATCCTGACGAAACGCATTGAGTTTATTCTCTGCCACGTCCAGATGCTGGCGCACTTCCGGCAGCTGTTTCGCCAGGAAGGCCAGGCTTTTCGCCGCCTCGGCAGATTTGCGCTCAACGTTCTGTTCCAGATAATTTCGGGTAATGCTGTTGAGAATGTCGCGGATCTGATCGCGGTCTTCGCCAGTAAAGCTCAGGCTGAGCACGCCGGTATCTTTGCCGTTTTCGACTACCGTCAGGTTGTTTTGCAGGTTATTGATCATCCCCAACGTGGAGAATTTGGTGACAGTAAATTCCGTGTCCGGTCGAGCATGAATTTCACTGACTACTATCGTGACGCCGTCTTTGCTCAGCGTCTGCCCGACCTGTCCGCGCGCGCTGAAGCCGCCGTCGCTGGTCAGTTGGTAGTCTTTGTCACTCAGCACCGTCAGGGTGAAGGTCTGTTCGTTCATCCCTTTCGGCAGGGTAAAGGTGGTGACTTTTGCCGATTCATTCTGTCGCCCCATCAGCCGTTCCCAGCCCGCGCCAAACAGCGGGAAGGTGTTTTTGGTGACCGAAATATCCAGATCCAGATCGTCCACCGTTTTGCCTAATACCAGACGCGACTGGATGAGCTGAATTTCAGCTTCCGAAGCCGGCGGCTTGTTGGATAACGCAGAGCCGATATCCTGCACCAGCGAGTTGCCGGTGTTTTGTTCAATCTGTACCAGCGCATCCGCACTGTAGATCGGCGTGGCGAAGAGTGTGTAAATCACCGCGCATAGCGCAAAGACCGCCGTAATGCCCAGCACCCACCAGCGCGCTTCAATAACGGTTCCCACCAGACGACCGATATCGATCTCATCATTGCCCGTTACCGGTGCGGCAGACTGTTTTACTTTTTCTGTCATTATTTTACCTGCTCTGCGTTCAATGCCTGCGCCCACTGGCGAGCAGACCGTTCAAGTAAGGCGTACACCGCTTCAAACGCCTCACGGCTTTTACGATACGGGTCGGGAATTTCGCGTTCATCGTCCCAGTGCCCGAAAAGCATGACCTTGCCACGCATCTCGGGCGCCAGTTCGTGCAGAGAGGCGATATGTCTTTTTTCCATCGCCAGGATCAGGTCATAGTCCCGGCACAGCCGCCCGGTGACCTGACGCGCGCAGTGTCCTTCCAGAGAAAGATCATGACTTGCCGCCACGCTCACCGCTGAAGCGTCAGCGCCTTTTCCCACCAGCGCGCCCAGACCGGCGGATTCCACCGTTATCTGCGGGTGATATTGTTTAAGCAAACGCTCTGCCGTCGGGGAACGGCAAATGTTCCCCACGCAAACCACTAATATTTTGTTAAACATGACGATTACCAGTTATGAAGGTCGCTGGCCGTATCCGTCATGTAACGGACACCGCTGATGGTCGGCAGCAACTGATTGATCAGACGGTTCCAGCGCGCGACCGGTGCGGTGGTGACATACACCACGTCATACGGTTGCAGGCGGAATTCCGTCGCCATGACCAGAGAGGTCGCATCAGACATATCGAGCTGATAGATGTTGGCAATCTTGCCGCCAGGGCCTTTGCCTTTCAGCGGACGGATCACGAAGATGCCGCTGGCGTTGGAGGTGGTCAGATCGATGCCTTCGGCGTTACCCAGCGCTTCGGTCAGCGTCATGCCGCTGAAGTCCATTTTGAGGGTGCTCTGTTTTTTCACTTCACCCATCACGAACACTTTCAGGTCGTCATTGCGCGGCACATAGAGAATATCGCCGGGATAAAGCAGACGGTTCTGGCTGAGATCGCCGTTTTGCATCAGCGCCTGCAGTGAAATGCGTTGTTCTTTGCCTTTGTGCGTCAGCACCACGTTGCGCCAGTCAGCCACTTCCGTCAGGCCACCGGCGGCGTTAATGGCGTCCAGCACGGTCAACGGCACGTTGGTGATCGCCTGCTGCCCGGATTTATTCACCTGCCCGGAGATGTAGGCTTTTTGCGAACGGAAAGCGGCGATATTAACGTCCACCTGCGGGTCAGCAATGTACTTCGCTAAGCGCCCGGTAATATCACTACGGATTTCTGCCAGGGTTTTTCCGACCACGCTGACCTTGCCGATGTACGGGTAAAACATGGTGCCATCGGGCTGAACCCAGTTACCGGTATCGCTGGAGCTACGGTATTGGCCCGCAGGCGTAGTGAGTTCCGGGTGATCCCAGACGGTCACGCTCAGCACATCCCCTGCCCCGACACGGTACTCATAGCTGGCGAGCTCCTGGTCCAGCGACATATTCGGCTGGGCGACATTCGGGCGCGGGCGTAATTGTTCTACCAGTCGTGGCGTGAGTGGATACACGTTCACCATCCGGTCGAGATCAAAGTCAGCGTCTTGCTGTTTAATCACGTCTTTGCCCATCGTAGACATATTGCTGCCCGGAAGTACTGTGCAACCGCTTATCAAGGTTACCGACACCAATAATGGCATCAATTTCATTTTGGATTTCATCATTGATTATTTATCACTTTGGCAGA
>PPYF01506473.1_pt1 | contig 50395 bp, 39 predicted proteins | sample 1559871 | NCBI WGS metagenome assembly PPYF01 (sample SAMN08240021, study PRJNA423297) | Human gut metagenome, whole genome shotgun sequencing project.
CATTCTCCCAGTTGTGCCAAACGGCCTGCACATCGTCGTTATCCTCGAGGTTGTCGAGCAGCTTACGCATCTGCGCCATATCCTCTTCCTTCTCAAGGGTGATGTAGTTCTGCGGAACCATCTGCAGCTCGGCCTGTGCGAAGGTGTAGCCTTCCTTCTCAAGTGCCTCACGAACGGTAGAAAAATCATCCGGAGCGGTGTAGATTTCGAAAACGCCTTCCTCAACGAGGAAATCCTCAGCGCCTGCGTCGAGCGCCTGCATCATAACAGCGTCCTCGTCCAGACCTTCGCTCTCCATAATGATAACGCCCTTCTTATCGAACTGCCAGGATACGCAGCCGGAAGCGCCCAGACCTGCGCCGTACTTGTCGAACAGGTGACGAACGTCCGCAACGGTGCGGTTCTTGTTGTCCGTCAGGGTCTCAACAACGACTGCAACGCCGCCTACGCCGTAGCCTTCATAGTTGTTTGCCTCGTAATCGACCTGACCGTTTGCGCCGGAGTACTTATCGAGCGTGCGCTTGATGTTGTCGTTCGGCATGTTGTTGGCCTTGGCCTTTGCAATGCAGTCGCGCAGGCGAGCATTGAAATCCGGATTAGCGGAGCCGCCTTCCTTGATTGCGATTGCCATTTCACGGCCGATTTTGGTGAAAATCTTTGCTTTTTTTGCATCGTTTGCGCCCTTGCGCTTTGCGATGTTATTCCACTTGGAATGTCCCGACATGGTGAGTGTCCTTCTTTCTTTTATATCATCTAAAATATTAACTGTATAGCACGCAGAACAATTTTAACAGGTTTTTCGCTATTCTGCAAGTCCTGCGAGTATATTTTTCGCGTTTGCGGTGCAGAATAGCATTGCAAACGAAACGAGGTGAGCCAAATGAGCAAGCAGAACAAGAACCGGAACCAGCAGGGTCAGCAGAATCAGCAGCAGAATCAGAGCCAGCAGAATCAGAAAAACGATCAGCAGAACGGCTGATATTTTTTCTGAGCCGATGGGTGTGCCTGTCGGCTTTACTTATTTTTATCTATTCGCTGAAGATTTCGGAATGGGTGCAGTCCGGACGGCTGGGAGGTCCGCCGCACCTGCGGCGGCGGGCACAAGGGTGGACACCAAGGTTTCCGCCCTTGTGAATCCCGTTTCCTTTATTTCTTAGTCTGGCGCAGATCAGAGAGCGGCGACCGCTTCGAAATAGGGGAACGGCAGAGGATTTTTACTTCCGTATCTTTCTCAACCTGTTCGCAGTGTCAGATTCCTTACTGCTACACATACCGGCTGCTCTGCGCAGGCGCAGCACAAGGTGAATTGCCCGAAGGGCAAGAGAAGCTTCCCTGGGGGATAACAGTGTTGCGCAACTCGTTCGTCTGGTGGCTGCGGACGGCACCTGCGAGTTTTATCTAATGATGAATGTTCTACCGCAGGGTGCGACAAGGTGAATTGCCTGTTAGGGCAAGAGAAGGTGCCCTGGGGTACGACCTCGGCGCACCGCATCAAACGATTGCTGCACGCTATTCCGTAGGGGGAGCACATTGTGCTCCCACGCAAAGGTAAACTTCACATTCTCTTCGCTCTATTGCACTACTTTCCGAGGTTTTCATCCCGGTATTTCTGAATCGCTGTCAGAAACTCCTTGCCGTATCGTCTTGCCTTTGCGTCGCCTACGCCGCGGACGGACAGCAGATCGAACTCGCTTGACGGCTGTTTTGCAGCCATATCAGTGAGCGTTGCGTTGGAAAAGATAACGTACGGCGGCACGCCTGCGCGTGCTGCAAGGCGGGTTCGCACATCACGGAGCGCATCGAACAGCTTTTCGTCCACATCTTCCGCAAGAGCCGCATACTGTTTGGCTGCTGCCGGCTTTTTCTCCTTGGGCAGCTTGACGCGGAATTCGCCGCGTCCGCGCATGAGTGCGTTGCCGGTGCGGGCAAGCACGAGCACGTTCATGCGGTCCGGGTCGGCGATGAGGTATCCGCGCTCGAGCAGCATGTCGATCAGCCGACGGACATACACGGCGGTGCTGTCCGGCATAATATTATAGGTGGAAAGTGTATCCAGATGGAACTGCGTGATTTTTTCGTTCTTGCTGCCGGTCAGAATGGCCGAAACGACGGTTTTGCCGAACGCGCGGCCGCGCTCGTCCAGCCGGTATACGCACGAGAGGATTTTTCGTGCGTCCATAGTTGCATCCACTTCCTCGAAATTCGTGTCGCAGCTGCTGCAGTGTCCGCACGACATGGGCGAATTTTCACCGAAATAGCGCAGAATGTAATGCCGCAGGCACTCGGTCGTGGTGCAGTAGAATGTCATTTGCCGCAGGCGTTCGCGGTCGCGCGCGATGAGCTGCTGACGGGTTGCCTCGTCGATGGTTTCGTCCTCGGCTTCGTGGCTGCGCTCAATCAGAAACTCGGCCATACGCACATCCTGTCCGCTGTACAGCAGAATACAGTCGGCAGGCTGACCGTCTCGACCGGCACGGCCGGCTTCCTGATAGTAGCTCTCCATATTCTTCGGCATATTATAGTGGATAACGAACGATACGTTGGATTTGTCGATACCCATGCCGAATGCGTTGGTAGCGACCATAATGGCCTTGCGGTCGTATAGAAAATCGTCCTGATTCTCGCGGCGCTCCTCGGGATCGAGGCCCGCGTGATAGCGGGTGGCGGGCAGACCGCGGCTGAGCAGCAGATCGCAGATCTCCTCCACGTTTTTGCGGGTGGAGCAGTAGACGATGCCGCTTTTATCCTTGCGCTCGTTCAGCAGCTGCAGCAGCTTCATGCCCTTGGAGGTCGGCTGTTCGACAGCAAAATACAGATTTGGACGGTCAAAACCAGTGGTCTTGATGAAGGGTTCATGCAGACCGAGTGCCTGCACAATGTCGTCACGAACCTCAGCTGTTGCGGTTGCCGTAAACGCGGAAACGAGCGGCCGCTCAGGCAGTTCGGCGAGAAAGTCGAGGATTTTGAGGTAGCTTGGACGAAAATCCTGTCCCCATTGAGAGATACAGTGCGCTTCATCGACTGTGACCATCGAAATCGGTACGCGCTTGGCAAATTCGAGAAACGAGGGAGCGGTCAGGCGTTCCGGCGCAACATACAGCAGCTTGTATTGCCCTCGTCCGGCGAAGTACAGCGCGTCGCGGAATTCCTCCGCACTCATCGCACTGTTGATGCACGCGGCAGGAACGCCTGCTTCCACAAGCGCACCGACCTGATCCTTCATCAGCGAAATGAGCGGTGGAATGACCAGCGTCAGACCGGGGAACAGCATAGCGGGCACTTGGTAACAGATGGATTTTCCCGCACCGGTCGGCATAATGCCGAGCGTATCCCGGCCGGAAAGGATGGCGCGAACCAGCTCGTCCTGTCCGGGACGGAACGAATCGTAGCCAAAATATTGTTTGAGAATGTCCTGTGCGGTCATGTTCTGCTCCTTACATATAATAGTTATAACTGCCGGCGGCTTTCCGACATTTTGTGCAGCAGGTCGAAATACGACCAGCCCTGTGCGGCAGCGGAAATCATGGTCAGGCAGTTTTGATTCATGCGGTGCGGCCGTGCGGCACCGGTCAGATTGGGTTTCGGGTTGAAATCAAACATATAATAGGCGCCGTCAGCGTATTGCCATAAATTTCAGCACTGAGAAGCAAATCGCGGGTTTTGATAAAGTCGGCAGATGTATCACGGCGTACAACGCCCTGACTGCCGCGCCTGCTGCAAGCGTCGCGCGAATGCCCAGTACGGTATCTGAAATACCCGGTCTAAATCCGTATACAGATCGGGATTGGAAACCCGTGTTGCAGCGTCCACGCCGTGCGTCCACAGGCAGTACGCGATATCTGCGCCGCTGGACTTCATTGGCTTGCGTGAACCGTCCACTGCAGGTGGTTTGTGATCCTGATAGAGAACCGCGATTTTTATGGAATCACTTTTTTATATAGTATCGTGCAATTATCTTATCACGTTTTTAGAAAAATCTCAATAGTGCTGAGTCGCAAGAGCAAAATTAACACAAATTGATAGAAGATTTTTAGGCATTGTGTACATCATACACAATGCCTTTACTTTTTACACTTTATAAGCACTTTTTTAGGGTAATTCGAGGTATTTTAAGCACGCCAACAAGGAGTGACTTTTTTCGCCACTCCTAAAATGAGAAAATATGCGATTTTGATGGCTTATTCCTGCTGCTGCATATACAGTTCGTACACTGTATTGGAGGTTGCCCAGCTGAGAACCTTGCGTGGATAGTTATTGATCCAGTCCTGCAAGGCAGCGATCTGTGCTGCCGTCACCTTGGAGAAGTCAGTACCTTTTGGAAACCATCGCCGGATTAGACGATTAGCGTTCTCGTTAGAACCGCGCTCCCAGCTATGGTGGGCATGACAGTAATAGATCTTCGTGCGCTTCTCGCTCTTGCGCAGGCCGGAGTTCTCCATACCATCCACATTGGCAAATTCGCTGCCGTTATCTACGGTAATCGTTCGGAAAGTATCTGTGAATTTCTTTGCACCCATACTGCGTTCAAGACGATTGAGCGCGCGAACAACGCTGGCAGAGGTACGGTCACGCATCTTGATAATGAGTTCTTTGCGCGACAGGCGCTCCGTCAGTACGAGTAAGGCCGGTTTCAACCGGACGGCCTTTGCCTTTTTTGTGGTGGTATACACCGTATCCATTTCCCAGTGACCGAGTGTTGTACGCTCATCTACTTCTGTCGGGCGGTAATCAATGCTGGTTCCGGCAGATACACGCTTTTGAGTTTTGATACGTCTATATCTGCGCTTCTGTCTACCTTTCATGGGCAAATCTATTCTGTTGATATTCAGAACGCCGGTATCAATATAGTTATATACGGTGCGCGCACAAATTTTCACATCAAAATCCCAGCCTTTGTTGTTCAATTCGGCCACTGCCGCCGAGGGCGAGTAATTCTTTTTGATGACCAGAGTTTCCAAAGCCTTAGCGAGCTTGTGATCGTGTCCAATCTTGACCTGTGCACCTTTAGCTGCAAGATTAGTCTGATAACGCTGCTCTGCAATTTCCGGCGAATATCTAATTTCCGTAGTCAGGTCGGAATTTGTGTGTTCATACTGACCGCGTTTTAACTCGTTGCATACAGTTACATGGCTGCATCCAACAACATCTGCTATATCGCGTGTGCTATGACCCTGTAAGCGTAGATGCTCAATCAGCAGGCGTTGTGTTTGCTTTAAGTGTTGTCCTTTTCGGTATCGTTGAATAGTTGCACTCATTATATCTATCCCCTATATATTGTGGTATGCAAAAAATTATAACACATTATATACGATAAATCTTTGGTAAAAGCAAACAAAAATCAATATCTGCGATATGTAGATAACAACAATACAACATATTGTGTCAGTTGCTAATATAGCAATTAAAGAAAAAAGAAAAAGACTGCGTAAGCAGTCTTTTTTGTTTATGGAATTACAGTTCCATCTGGGAATTGAAAACAGATCTTTGCTTCTGCGCCGATGGCTTCTCCGATAGCAGTCCATTCTTCTGGTGAAAGTTTTCCGGTGGAAAGGCGCTTGCTCAACAGTTGTGGTGACCAGTCTAATCGACGAGCCAATTCGGCATTGGATAGATCGCAGTATGCGAGCGCCTGCTTTACGATTTGTTTTGTTGTCATAATATTACCCCCTTGCAATGAAGTATAAACCAAAAAGTATAAAATGTCAATATTTTAGTTTATAAATATCAACTAAAGGGTTGACAATATAAACTGAATAGTTTATAATATACTTGTAAGGCAAGGAGAGTAAAACCTCTGATCTGAAAGGAAGTGAGGAACATGGAGGAAATGACCTGCAAGGAAATCGCCAGACTGATCGAATGGCTGAAATCCAAGGGACATACACCTGACGAAATCATTGCTTGCATTGAATACATCAGCAAGTAATGAAAATGGCTTGCGGTAACGCAAAAGCCAAAGCAACACCGCAAGCCAAAAACAAAAAGGCCAGCCGGAAGCCTTACTCCGGCTGTACCTTGATTATAACCGAGTAAGGCAAAGAAATCAAGGGAGGAAAACGAGAATGACCTATAAGATCGACTTTACGAGCGACAAAGCAGAACGCTTTTTCTATGACCTGTATCATGCGTACCAGTGGAGTGAGGACAGCTTTAAGGACGGCGATCTCAAGCGCAACATCATCAATACGGCGGTCTTTGGGGAAACGGTGAAATCGCTGCGGCTGTTTGGTGCAGTGACCGAATGCGGAAACTATAACGATAATGGTTTTGATCGCATCGGCTTTGCCAAGGTTAACGGCTACACTATCGTTCATAATGGTAAGTTGGATATTATGTCTTTGTGCAAGGCACTTGAAGAATTGGCAAAGCCAGATAGGTATCTCGAAACTCGCGTAATGGACTGGGAGACCCTGCGTACTCTTTGCATTAAGGAGCAGTGGTATACCAGAGCAACGAACAAAGAATATGAAAAGCTGCTGGGCATGACTGAGCATGATTACATCGACACAGACACCATTGTAGAAATGGCAAACTTCATCATCGCTCACAGCGACGAAGGCCAGTGTGACACTGATTTTGAAAGTGTCTGCTTTAAGCTGCTGAGTAGCTGCCAGACTTTTATCAGAGAGAATTAACGGAACCGGAGAAAGTAAACCTGTTGTGGCAATTATACCAACAGACCAGGTAGTGCATATAGACACTCAATCAACACACCTAAAACCACAAATGCGCTTTTTTCAAAAAACAGCTCTAAGTGGTCAAAAAAGTTCAAAATCAATTTTTCAAAGGTCGAAGCAATTCGACCTTTTTTATGCTCTCAAAGCGAATTTTGTTGAACACTGTGTTTGGTAAGTCTGAAATTTTGTAAACAAACTGTGAACAATCATCGAAAAAGTGTTACAAACCCCTGTTTTTTTAGGTATAAGTAGAGGCACTTTTTTAGAGCGGCATTTTTAGAGATTAGAATTCATAACTTTTCTGCCCTTTACAAGATCCTCTGCTGTACCTTGATAACCGAACAGCATGGGTGCGCTCCTGTGAAGCAAGCGCCGGAAGTTGAACTCCGTTAGGATAAAGGGAAGATAACAGCGAGCGTCAGCGGCTTAATACTGACGCATGAGAAAACAAAGAAAGGAGGGATTGTATATGGCAAGTACCAATGAACAGATCAAACGCATCGAAACTGATATTTTGAAAGTGCAGACCAAAATCAAAGCGTATCAGGAGAAGCTCTCGCAGCTTACCGAGAAGCGCAAACAGTTGCAGGAACGCGCACTGCTCGAAAAGATCAGTGAGATTGCACCAACCTATGACGATGCGCAGACGCTGCTTGACCTGTTAGCAGCAGAGCGCCCGTCAGCAGCTACTAAGGACGGAGGAAATGCGCATGACAACGAACGCGAACCGCCGCGTGACTGACGAGCAGATCGAACGCGCACGCAGCATTGACCTTGTGCAGTTCTTGCAGCAGTATGAGCCGCCCGGAGAGCTGAAACGTATTGGTCAGTCATGGACACTGAAATCTCATGACAGTATGCGTATCTCAGCAGATGGTCGATGGAACTGGTTCTCACAGAACAAGGGCGGCGGCGATGCAATCGGCTTTCTTCAAGCCGTTCATGGCATGAGTTTTCAGGATGCAGTGCGCACACTGGCCGGTGAAGATTTTAAGACGATCCCCGCCACGCAGGCAGAGCACAAAGCAAAGCCGCCTGAGCGCACAGCATTCGCCCTACCGCCAAAGAATAACGGCAACCGTCGCGTGTTTGCATACCTGCATCGGTCGCGCGGTATTGCGGCAGAGATCATCAATCACTGTATGAAGAATGACCTGCTGTATGAGGACGCGCAGCATCACAATGCTGTGTTCGTTGGCAAGGACGAAAACGGCACTGCGAAGTACGCTTTCCTACGCGGCACGCTCACTGGTTCACACTTCCGTCAAGAAGCAACCGGCAGTGATAAAAGTTACGGATTTTTTCTGCGCGGCAGCGGTAAAACCTTGTTCGTTTGCGAAGCTGCGATTGATGCGCTTTCCATCGCAACGCTGCGGAAGTTTGGAGGTCTGGATTGGAAGAGCGACAGCTATCTTGCACTCGGCGGCGTGACGGCATCGGAGAGCAAACTGCCTGCTGCACTGGAGCGAACGCTCAATACTTTTTCTTTTAAGCGGGTCGTTCTTTGCTTCGATAACGACGCAGCCGGACAGACCGCAGCGCGCAGAATTTTCACGATGCTGCGTCAGCGGTTTCCGGAAAATCTTGAAGTGCGAACCTGTGTTCCCAAAGTGAAAGATTTCAACGATCAGCTTTGTGTTAAACTGCAAAACGGAAAAAATTCGCCCTCGCGCGGGACGCGCGAAAGCACTTTATCACGCTAAAGGTTAGAGTTCCCGCAAGCATAGGGTTTTGGGTACCCAAAACCCGGCTTGTTAAGGGGATACCCCCTAATACCCCCAAGCGACCATAGAACAAGGAATTGTTAAAATGAGAAAGCGAGTACACCAAATAAAGTTCCGTTTGGACGATGATGAGCTTATGCTGCTCCGGCGAAAATTGCGTGAAAGCAATTTGTCGATGGCTGAGTATTTTCGCAGATTACTGGTATATGGCGAAATCAAAATCTATCCAAATGCGTTTGTTGCAGACCTGCAAAAACAGGTCAAAGGCGTTGGTCGTAATGTTAATCAGATCACGCGCCTTGCACACATTTCCGGCAAGGTATCGCTCGAAACTTTGCGTCAAATTTCCGAAGCGCAGGAGAAGATCGAGCAGCAGCTTGAGAGGTTGAACTAATGGCGGTTTTGCAAATTCATGTTATCCGAGAGCAGCTGCGGCATCGTATTGATTATGTAATGAACCAAGAGAAAACAGAGTGTAAAGGTTTTCACAGTTTCTTCGGAATTAAGGACACGCTGACTTCCGGTTTCACTTGCGCGTGCGATGAAGCCTATCAGCAGATGATGGAAACCAAGCAGCACGAAAAGAAAACGGATAGAGTCCTCGGATACCATTATATTCAGTCGTTCAAGCCGGGTGAAGTCACGCCGGAAGAAGCGCACCAAGTTGGGTGCGAATTTATCGAGCGATGCTTCGCAGAAGATTTTGAAGTTGTGATAGGCACTCACACAGATCATGCGCATATACACAACCACATAATCCTCAATTCAGTGTCGTTCGTGGACGGTCACAAGTTCCAATCCACACCGGCAAGTTTCTACAAGCTGAGGGAAATCTCTGATGAGATTTGCCGAGCGCATCACCTGTCGGTTATCGACGAACCCAAGACCCGCAAGGCCAAGCACTATGCGGAATGGAAAGCCGAACAGGAGTACCGCCCAACAATCCGAAATGAGATCCGGCGTGATATTGATGTCGTACTGAAGCAGTCACATTCGCTCAATAATTTTTGGGAACTGCTTAGGCTGCGCGGCTACGAAATCAAGTTCAATGAAAAGCGCAAGTACGCTGCCATTCGCCCGCCGAACGGTAAGCGTTTTATTCGCATGAAATCGCTCGGTGAGGAATACACACCGCGCGAACTTGTGAAGCGGCTGGAAGCCGCCGACAAAAGCGAAGTTGCGGCAAATCGGAGAGCCTTTCAGCAAATCTATCAGCAGAGAAAACACCGGAAGAAATATTACGCGCTGCCATGGACAATTATTCCACATCGGCGGCTTACGCTGCGCGGCATTCGTGCCTTGTACTGGCGCTATGTTTATATGCTTAGTAAGGTGCGCGCGCGCAAAGCACCGCGCGCAGTCCGCGGCGTAATGCTCGATGAGTTAAAGAAACTGGAGCGATATTCGCAGCAGTATTATTTCTTGCGTGATAATCGACTGAACACGAAAGCAGATGTTAACCTGTACGAACAAGCGCTATCGAATGAAATTTATGTTTTGACAGACAGGAGAAAACATCTGTATGCAGAATGTCGAAAGCCGGATGCTGATAAGCAGACGCTCAAAGCGCAGACCAAAGGATTGACCGAAGAACTGCGTGTGCTGCGAAAAAAGCAGCGCACCTGTAAGACGGTTTTAGAAAACGCGCCCGCCATGGAGGAACGGCTGGAAACAGCAAACACTGAGTGGCAGCGCATTGAAAGAAATGAAGATGAACATAGTAAGGAAGTGAAACCAAATGTCGGTAGAAGCAGAAGCGGCGGAACGAGTGCTGCGCATGGAGATCATGCTGACCGAATCCGCAGTCAAACTCGCGGCAACCGGAGCAGTAAACCTCGCAATGCTGCTGATCGCGGCTGTGAGAAATGAAGTCCACATGGGTGGAAGAACCAATGTGGCAAAAATGCTGGAGCAAGGCAAACAGATCACAGCATTTCCTATTAACACAGACAGTTTGACGAAGTTTGCCGAACTGGCAAAGAAGCACAAATTAGCCTGTGGCTATATCCCTGACCCGCAGAACCCAGCGACTACAAATGTTGTCATCAAGGCCGAAGATGCAGAGCTTGCAAATAAGATTCGCAAGGACGCAGGTATCGAGATTTTGCCGGGTATCGACGAAAAAAAACAGAACGCCAGTCCGTTCGCCAGCGTGTCGCAGAAATCCGAAAATACAATGGCGCGCGAACTGGCATCAACAATGACTACGGCGATGACGAAGAACAGTCCGACGATCAATCCTATTCAAACTACGAATAATGGTATCACGCAGGATCAGGCAAATATGATGCTGACGCAGCTTACCGCTCTGAGAGGTGTGCTGGCAAACGGCGGCAATGTTCATGAGTGCCAGGCAGCACTTATTGCGGTCACAGATGAATTGAAGCGTTTGCTGATGCCGCCGGAACAGACACAGGAAACGGACAAAGCGGAGCAGTCTAAGTCGGAGGATAGATCCGAGGAAAGAAAGGCTGCGGCCCCGAAGCCGAGCGGCAAAGGAAAGGTATCTATCCGGCAGCGCGTTGCGGATATTAAAGCGCGTGCCACACATACACCGCAGCATACCAAGGATAAACAGTATCAGCCGAAACATTCTATCAACGATCTGACAAAATAACGAGGAGTGAGAAAGTGAAGGTCAAAAAATTTTGCGCGACCGCCACCCTACTGGCAGCGGCGTGCGCGATGCAGGCCGGAGCACTGGCGGCAGAAGCACCGGCAGCGACCGGAACTGCAAATCAGAGCGCCGTAGGCGCGGCGGTTACATCAGCTACTCAGACAGCCAACACAGATGCGACCACCGGAGAGCTGCTGCCCAGCGATGTGCAGACAAGCTCGGACGGCTTGCAGCTGAAGAAGATCTACGATGTGGACAAGACCACTTCGCCGGATAAAATCCCGCAAGCGGATTTTGAGCGCGGCGGCTTCAAGTACACCTTTGAGGATCTTCTAAAAATCGAACTGCCAGAGATGGAACGCAAAGTCCATTCGGAAACAGTAACGGTAAGCTCCAGCAGCAGCAACACCAATGATGTGCTGTCGCTGCTGCCGAAAAGCAAATCCGTCAGCACAACAGACGGTTATACCGGCACAGCCTATCTCGATATTTCCAGTATATCAACCAAGGTTGCAGGTACGGAGAGCGTATCAAACGATTTGAGCGCTACTCGTGAATACCCTGGCATGACCGAAATGGATATGGAGAGCATCCCAAAGAGCATTACAGAAAACGGACATACCCTGCGCTTTGCCGATGTGGAGTGGAAAGAAGCAAACGATGAAGCGGATAACTTCGGAACAGTTCAGACCACTTACACCGCTGTTGTAAGCTATACCGGTACCGCGACCTCCAGCCGCACGACCGGCTATACAGTTACAGCTACCTATGCCGGTGAGGTATCTCGCCGGAACAACGAAGGCGTGCGCTACATTGCGGTTTACAACGGCACACCGATTGAAGAAATTCCGGCAATCCCGGAGGAAGAACAGGGACACGAGGAAGATCCGCCGGACTTAACCGGTCTGATCGACCCGGAGCAGGAGCAGCAGGACAGCCGGAATGATGAGCACAAAGCGCCGCTTATCAGTTGGGTGCTGTGTGCCGTCTTTGGTATCCTGATGCTCCTGTTTGCGTTCCGGCCCCCGATGTGCCGCCGTATGATGCAGCAGATGCAGCAGGGCGCGCAGGCTGTCCGCGAAAAAATCAACAATGAAACGGAGAGGATAAAAAGTGAAAGACAAGCAGAGGAAGAACGGGAGCGCGAGCGCCAGCAGATTTTCGGGCCGCTTGAAAAAGTCAAAGCCGCGATCCGAAACCGCAGGAAACGCAAGGGCGGTAAGCACAGTATCCCCGCACTCGCAGCTCCGGCAGAAGAACAGCAGTTCGGCAACACCGATGAAATCGCTGCTGAAAGCGCCGATGCAGTGGACGAAACCGAGGATTACGCCGGTCTGGAAGATGTGGAACCGGAATTCCCTGAGCAGGACGCTCCTGTCCAGCGCGATGGCGCTGACGATGATGGTGAGTACCCCGGCATTCGCTTCTAACCTGACCTACAATTTTTCGGGTGCATCGGCTGGTAACTTTGGCAAGTCCACCTCGATTGACCCGGTAACGACGATTGGTGCGGATAGTGTCAACCGCGATATTTCCAAGAACAGCGCATTTATCCCGCCGGAATTTGGTTCGCCGCAGGCTGATATTCTTGGTACGGGTGAGCTGCTTACGCCGGATATTTCGGGCGTTGAGCCGATGTTCCCGCACTCCACGCAGGCGAATTTCGGTCAGACTGTCACCTCGAATGGTGCAATGTCTGGCGGCGGCGAGATCATCATGCCGCCGGATGCGGAGAATACGACCGTATCCAGCGCACCGATCTATGAGATCAGCACCGGCACAGCAGCCGTATCGGAAACCGACTCTCTCGGCGGCTATACAGGCGGCGGCGCAGATGCAGCCTACGGCTCCGGTTATACTTCTACCTCCGGTATGAAGTATTCGGACGGCAGTATCGGTAAGCTGTCTATTCCGTCCATCGGTGTAAACAAAAAGGTGTACGACGGCGAAACCATTGCCAATATGCGGCTCGGTGCGGCACACTTTGAGGGTACAAGCGGCTGGGACGGCAATGTTGCAATGTGTGGACACAATCGCGGCAGCTACGGCTACTTCGGCAATATCCACACGCTGAAAAATGGTGATACGATCTCCTATACCACCATTTTCGGCACGCGCACCTACAAGGTATACAGCGTTCGTAAGATTGCCAAGACCGACACAAGCGTACTTGACCCGTCCGATGCAAACATCATCACGCTGATTACCTGCGTGCGCGATGTGCCCAGCCAGCGCTGGTGCGTACAGGCGATGGCAATTTAAGCGGCACCTAACAAAGTAACCTCGGCAGCGCGAAAGACCGTTTTATGGTACACACTCTGTTCTACCATAGAAACATGAAAAACCTCGTCAATAATGCTTGACAAATAATGGAAATTATGATATGATATACTTGAAGAAATAGAGCATATCACAAAACAAAGGAGGCGGCTTATATGAGGTATGTACGATGGAGAGCACCGGAGGTTGAAGCAGTAGATACTATAATGCTCGGTGGATTTGGACTTCTGCTCCTGATTCCGCAGTTGATCCTGCTGCTCATCAAAACACGCTTTATCATTCCAATGGCGTATGCGGCAATCGTAGTGTTTCGATTCCCTGAGTGGAGCGAAGCGCACAAAACGCTGGCTGACACGATCTTTTTCATTCTGGTTGGACTGGTGATTGTGTCGTGGATTGTAACGCTGGTTCGCGCTATCAAGCGCCGCCTTGACAACTGATAACCATTAAAGAGGAGGTTCTGACCATGACCAAGAGGATTTTCGCAACTGCCATTGCTGCGGCGGTAATCGCAACATCGCTGCCGACCGCAGGTGCAGCAAACGCATTAACCATTGTGCCGACCCGAACTAAGGGACAGGCTGTTTATGTTGGCTCTACCCGTGTGTACCCGACCGGCTACAACATCAACGACAACAACTATTTTAAGCTGCGCGATGTTGGCAAGCTGGCAGGCTTTGGCGTGGACTGGAACGAGGACACGCGCACTGTCGAGATCAGCACTACGCGCACTGCACCGGAGCTGACCGGAATTGCAGATACTGCCGTAACCGGCGCGACCGCCAAGCCGACCGACCAGCGTATCACTGTGGACGGCAAGGAAGTCAGCATGACAGCCTACAAAATCAAGGGCAACAACTATGTCAAGCTACGCGACATTGGCAAGACCATCAATTTCGGTGTATCCTTTAACATGGCTACCAAGGCGGTCAGCATTGACCCGAACGGTACTTATGTTGAGGAAGTCAAGCCGACACCCTCCACGCCTACGGCTGCTGCCATTACCAAGTGGAACAGCACCATGGACGAGTTTAACGAGGAAATGATCCAGAACCACAGCGACAAGGACAAGCTGCTTGCTATCGCTGCGAAGTACGGCCCGACCATTACCGGCAAGGCTAACGCCACCACCGCTGATGTGATCTCCGCGCTGGAGAGTATGACCGGCGCGCCGGTTGATGCGATCTCGTTCGACAACAAACCTGTCAGCCTGTATTGGGCAAAGCAGCTCCGCAAAGCTAACGGCGAAACCGTCAAGGACGATACGAGCGTATCTGATAACCAAACCTCGACCGGTGCGACCGTTACCGATGCGATGCTCCGTCAGTGGGAGCAGAAAATGATTGTGCGTATCAACGAGGAACGCACAAAGGTCGGTGCTCCGGCACTGGTGCAGGACAACGATCTGATGTGGAGCGCACAGTTTTGGGCACAGCATTTGACTACCGAGTGGCGTCATGCGGTATATGGTGAGATTAAGGAACTCGCAGATGCACAGGGCATTCCGGTTAAGTCTAATATTGAGGATTTAATCAATGGCGAGAATATCACCGGAGCGGGACGTCTGACGGGTATTGGATATGACCCTATGACTATCGCTATGAATAATTTCATGGCTTCCGAGGGACACCGGAATACGCTGCTTAACACAGATTATACTCGTGTTGGTATTGGATTTGCCGTATCTGCTGACGGTCAGATTTATTGTTGTCAGCACTTCGGTCGTTAAAATTTAATAATCGTTTTAGAGCGATTAGGATTTTCTATCCTAATCGCTTTTTATTTGCAAAAGGAGATGAAAAAATGAGAAAAAACTTCTTTAAGCGTACATTGGCGGGTGTTTTGTCTGCTGTGACGCTTGTCAGCAGCATGGCGGTCAGTGTGCCTACCGCATTCGCTGCGGAAGAAGATAACAAGGCATCGGCCATTGAGATCAAGGTCGGTGAAACCTACAATGTGGCGGACAAGGGCGTCAGCAAGGCGTGGTTCCAGCAGAATGGTGCACCGCGTAATGTCTGGCCGATGTTCACCAAAGCATCGGACGGTACGGAAATCCGCGCATACTGCGCAGATCACGCCAAGGGCAATCCCGGTACAGGCGGCAAGCCGTACACCGTAACCGGGCAGGTCAAGGATATGCGTGTGTACGGCGTTGTTGTCAAGTCGGACAGCCGTAACACTCTGAACACCTTTATCAGCGGTTCCAAGGTGCTCAACGCCGGTAACTTTACCGCAGATATGTATTTTTCTGCTTCGCAGGCTGCTATCTGGTGTGCGTTGGGTGATGCACAGATCGCGGCTAACAGCAAGTTCGGTATCACCTATCCCAGTTCCACCTCGCTCGGCTACCGTTCGTCCGGCAAGACGCTGAGTGCATCCACTACTTCGGAAGCACTTACTCTTTACGCCGCCATTGAGATGCTGAAATACGGCAATGAGTTTGACGGCGTTTGGGGCAGCAGCGGCAAGGGTCATGCTCCATGGGTCGGCAATACCATCAATTATACTCCCGGAAGCGCGACCTACAACGCAGCCAATGCCAAGACCGGCTCCGTTGACCTGCCGAATGGTATTGTGAAGTCCGGTGTATTTGCCGAAAAGTCGATTGATGGTACAGATTATCTCGTTCTGCCGATGGCTGCGGCTTCTGCGACTTTCGTTCGCAGCAATCGTATCTTTGTGCGTGCATCGAATCTTCCGTCTGGCGCGTTTATCATGGACGAGGACGGCAACAAGAACGGCAGTGACGGTCTGCTGACGCTGAACAAGGTACACAGCGATAAGACCCTGTATAAGAACGGCAATGATATGGCGTTTGGTCAGGTGTTTTACTTCTGCATCCCCAAATCTACTGCCGAACAGATGGACACAGCAGGTACTAAGCTGACCACTTCTTTCTTAACCAGCATGAATGTTGACCGCTACAATGTCTATATTGCATCGACCAGCAGTTCTGGCATTCAGCCGGTCATTCTGGTTGAGCCTGCGGTTAAGCTGTCCAGCAATAAGCTGGCGTTTAGTTCTAATCCGCAGCCGACAGCAGATAAAGTTAATCTGAAAGTGCTGAAAACCGATAAGGACGGTGCTCCACTGGAGGGCTGTACTTTCCAGATTAGCTATACCGATAGTGGCAAGGCAGTAACTCACACAGAAACAACAGACAGCAACGGTGAAGCTAATTTTGACCGTCTGCCGCTGAATACCACCGTAACCGTCAAGGAAACCGCAGCACCGGAGGGTTACACCCTGCTCCCGTCCAAGACGGTCAATACCGGCACCAAGGGCGGTCAGACGGTCGAGCTGAAGCTCGCCAACTCGGACGATCACACCTTTAAGGTTCACAAGATTTCGTCCGCCGATGGTCGTAACCTGATGGGCGCTACCTTTGAGGTGCGCGGCATCGACAATAACTTCAAGCACACCTACACCACCGACGCGCTGGGCGAGTTTGAAATTCAAGGCCGCGACCTGCCGACCGGCTCTTTCGAGGTATATGAGATTGCCGCGCCGGAGGGTTACGCTACCGATGGTTCGGATATTCAGACTTTTGCATGGGATAACTCCAAGGACATCGAGCTGTCCTTTAAGGACGCTCCGCGACCGGGCATCAAGATTTACAAGTACGACAAAGATACCAAGATGCCGCTGGAGGGCGCAACCTTTGAAATCCGCCGCGACGGTCAGGTACTTGCAACCGTAAAGACCGATGTAAACGGCAATGCCGGTCTGTACGATCTGCCCAAGGGATTTTATCAGGTAGTCGAAACCGAACCGCCGCAGGGCTATTTGAAAGATGAACAGGTACACGAGGTCTACATTGACCCGACCGCAGACCCGACGCAGCTCATCCGCGAGGTCAATGTTGCAAATACAAAAAAATTATCCATCCGTATTGTGAAAATCGACAAGGAAACCAAGGTTCCGCTGTCCGGCTGGAAGTTTGATGTGTACTACAACGATGCTCACCTTACGACCGTAACGACCAACCAGAACGGCGAAGCGATGGTTGAAAATCTCCAGCCGGGTACTTACCGCGTTAAGGAAACCGGCGGCGATACCGAGCATTACAACATGGACGCCGGTGAGCAGACGGTTGAGTTGGTAAAGGATCAGGCCGAAATCCCGACCCTTACCTTTGCTAATACCATCAAGAAGCATTTCGGTATTCTGAAAATCGACAGTGAAACTCACAAGCCGATCGAGGGCGTAACCTTTGAGATCTATAAGGACGGCAAGCTGCTCGGCAACTACACCACCGGCGCAGATGGTCGTATCTGGCTTCCGTATGCAGAGCCGGGCACATATCAGGCCAAGGAAGTCATCACCGACCCGAAGTATGTGCTGAATGAAAAGGTATTCACCATCGAAAACAACAGCGAATATCCCACATTTTTCGTGATCCCCAACGTCATGAAAAAGGACATTACGGTCACTAAAATTGACAAGGATACTGGTAAACCGTTGCAGGGTGTTGTTTTCCAAGGCTTCAAGGACGGTAAGAGCATCGGCTACTTTACGACCGGCGCAGACGGCAAGTTTACCATTCCGTATGCTGACAGCGGCACTTATACCTTTAAGGAGTATCACACTCTTGCCGGCTATGTGCTGAATAAGGAACCGATCACCATCGAGCATACGACGAACGGCAATGTGGACATTATCATTGACAACACAGAGCAGAAAAAGTTCGAGGTAGTCAAGATTGACAGCCAGACCAAGCAGCCGCTGGCGGGTGTACAGTTTAAGATTTGGCGTGATGCAACTCTGCTCGGTGACTACACTACCGATGAGAATGGTAAAATCACCATCGAAAAGGCTCCGGCAGGCACTTACAAGGTGCAGGAAGTTGCAACGCTGAAAGAATATATCCTCAACGACAAACCGCTGGAGATCGAACACACGACCGATAAGGATACTTCGATTACGGTTGAGAACACCAAGAAGCCGGGACTGTCTATCACCAAGATTGACGCCGAAACCAAGAAGCCGCTGTCCGGTGCAGTCTTTAAGCTGACACGCGCCAATGGCGATGTAGTCAAGGAAGATATTCGTACCGGCGAGGACGGTACTGCCTTCGTCGAGGGACTGGATGCCGCAGATTATATCGTAACGGAGGTAACGGCCCCCGGCGGCTACATCATCGACAAGACCCCGCACCCGGTATCGCTGGAGAAGGGCAAAACTTATACGCTTACCCTCGAAAATGAGAAGAAACCCGGTCTGCTCATTAAAAAGGTTGATGCACAGACCAGCAAACCGCTGGCGGGTGCATCGTTCAAGATCACGCGCGGCGATGGCAGCGTTGTCCGTGAGAATGTTGTAAGCGATGTGGACGGTGTTGTTCATATCCCCGAACTGGATACTGGCGTATATATCATCACCGAAGTTAAGGCCCCGTCCGGTTATGTGATCGACGAAACGCCGAAAACGGTGCAGCTCCGCAAAGGTCAGACCTATGAAGTTACCTTCACCAATACGAAGCAGTCCGGCCTTACCATCAAGAAAATCGACGAGGAAACCCGTCAGCCACTGAAAAACGCGAAATTCAAAATCACGAAGTCGAACGGCGAACTCGTCAAGGAAACCGAAACGGACGAAAACGGTACGATTACGCTTACCGGCCTGCCGGATTGTTCGCTGATTATCACCGAGATCAAAGCGCCGACCGGCTATATCTTGCAGGACACCCCGAAGACCATTGAGGTCAAGGCCGGTCAGTCCTATGAGTTGACCTTTACCAACAAAAAAGCGTATGGCCTGCAAATTCGCAAGGTGGTTAAGGGTACCGGCGAAGCACTCGCAGGCGCAAAATTCAAGGTCGAGAAGGTGTCCGGTGAGCGTATCGGTGAGTATACCTCCAATTCTGCCGGTCTGGTCAACATTTCCGGTCTGGAGGACGGCATCTATGTCGTAACCGAGATCAAGGCTCCCGATGGCTACCGTATCGACACAAATCCGAAGAATGTTATTGTAAAGGCTGGTGAACTGGCCACTGTGGAATTTGAAAATGCCAAGATGTCCAGCGTCCGCATCAAGAAGATTGACAGCGTGACGAAAGACCCTATTCCGGGCGTGCGTTTCCTGATCAAAGACAAGAATAAGAACATTGTTGGCGAGTATACCACCGACAGCGATGGCTATATCGAGCTGGAAAACGATCTGGAAGAGGGCAAATATTACGCAGAAGAAATTCAGGCCGCACCGGGATATATCCGCGACACACAGGAGCGCACCTTCCGCGTAAAGCGTGGCGAAACCACCGAAATCGTCTGGGAGAATACAGCGCAGTATGGTCAGATCCAAGTCATCAAAAAGTCCAAGGACTACAACAGTATCAATGGTCTGCCCGCAGGTACGCTCCTGCAGGGCGCAACCTTTGAGATCTACGACAAGGCACAGAATGTTGTAGACACTGTGGTTTCCAACGAGCGCGGCCTTGCAATCTCCAAGCTGCTGCCGCTGGGTCGTTACACCATCAAGGAAACCAAGGCACCGAACTATTACGGTGTATCCGGCGAAACCTTTGAAGCGGAAATCGAGTTTGCAAGCCAGATCGTTCGTCTGGAGGTTCTGGACGAGAGCGTTTACACCAATGTTGTAATCGGCAAGTCCGGTCCGAAGCAGGTAACGCCGGGTATGCAGATGAAGTGGACGATCAGCCGCGTGGCCAATAATTCCTCCATTCGTCTGACGAGCTTCTACTGGCGCGACAATCTGCCGTATCAGGCGGTACAGCTGGATAAGATCGTAACCGGCACCTATAACACCCGTATCCCCTATAAGGTGGTTTATAAGACCAACTTCAATCAGACACCGCGCACACTGGCAGATAACCTCGACCCGTCTGTCAACCGCGTCCTGCAAGCAACGCCGACCGCGCTCGGTCTGAAATCCGGTGAAGCGGTAACGCAGATTATGTTTATTTTCGGTACGGTGCCGTCCGGCTTCCGTATGGTGGATAACGCTTATATTTACGGTACGGTTCGCAAGTCGGCTTCCGGCAGTTCGTTTGTTAATAAGGCAGATGTTGGCGGTCTGAATGACAGCCAGCAGTGGATTATGTCCAATGACGCATGGACTACCACCATCTACCGCGCACCGACTTATAAAAAGCCGACCCTGCCGACTACCGGCTGGTAAGGAAAAGAGAGGAGAAAGAATATGAAAATCAGACGATTGATCTGTGCGGCGCTTGCCGCATCGCTCGCCCTGTGTCCTGCCGCTTTTGCGGCGGACACGCCGAAAACGGATCGTATCGTCACCACACAGAACGGCACCGGTTACTCGGTGTCCTCTGTGGGGCGGCATATCATCCCGGTGTCTGACAGCAGCCAGAGTTTCGACTTTTCGCCGCTGGACGGCTACGATCTGTCTACGCTTATTATCTCGGACGGTAAGTATACCGACCGCGCCAATGTTGTTCACCTTGACGGCGATCTGAAGCTCAATGGCATTACTTATCCTGTCCATTATCAGTCCAAGACGGATGCGGGCGGCGAAAGCGTAATCCGCGCGACCGTCGATATTCCGGCAGCATCGGACGATATTACGCTGTCTGCCGAAGCGGTAAGCACCGCATTTGCAGTCACAGCTACCTCGCAGACCGGCGCGACCGTATCCGCAGCCACGACTACGCTCAATAAGGGCGATGCATACAGCATGACGGCAACGCCTGACCGCCTGTATGCCATTACACGCGCTGATCTCACCATCGGCGGCAGCAAGTCCACCGTCCAGCTCTCCAAAGGCTGCGATGTGACTTCTAACGGTTTCCGTTTTCGTGTTGATGCAGCCGGTGTGCTGACGGTTTACTCCGGCGGTGTTACCTCTGCGACCACGATTGAACTGAAAACCGCAGAACGCCAGCCGGACAGCGACGAGGTGCTTGTCACTGTTCGCACCGGGCGCGGCATCAGCAGCGAAATTTCACGCGATATTGTCAAGAAAGGCAGCAATTATACCGTTTCTTTCTCGGCAAAGCGCGGCTATACGATTGACGCACTGACGCTCGAAGCAGACGGCAAGACAGCGTACAGCACGCCGAACACCAATACGGTATTTGTAGGGTCTAACGCTTATCGCGTGTCCGGTAACAGCGACGGCTGCACTGTTTATCTGACCGACATCCAGAGCAATATCACCGTCAGCGCCGAGAGCAGCTACGACACCGACCACCTCACCGTTGACACTTCGGCAGGCTCCGGCGTTCGTATCCGCAAGGACTGCGGCAGCACCGTAGACAACGGCACAGACATTGAGTTTGAAATCTATGTCACCGATGATGACCGCTACGAGCTGGACGAAGTAACTCTCCGGTTGGACGATAGCAGCCGCACCGTAGATGCAGATGCGACCTCTATCCGCGTTGCGGGCAAGACCTGCAAGATGGAAACTGACAGCGACGGCGTGCTGCATCTGTATGTGAACGATGTAGACAAGCCGGTTTATGTGTCGGCTACGGCAAAGCGTATCGACACCAGCCACAGCATTACCATCAAGTCGGCATCGCACCTCACGATCAGCAAGGATATTTCCGGCTCGTCGGTGCGCGACGGCAAGGATGTTGCTTTTACGGTTAAGCCGTCCTCTGGCTACGCAGTCGATGATATTACACTCAAGGTCGGCACGAAGTCCAACACTGTATCGGCAGGCGCACCTTATATCCGCGTAAACGGCGTTGATTACGATATTACGCGCAATTCAAACGGCAATGTGACAGTTTATGTGGACAACATCAAGAACAATGTCACGATTTCCGCGACCGCTGTGAAATCGAGTTCTACGGTCAAGCCGACCACCGGTAATGGTGCAAACGGCAAGATTTACATTGACCGTTCGGTTAAAACGCCGTTCTTTGTTGGTTATAACTCGCAGTTCAATCCGAAGCAGAACCTCACGCGCGCCGAAGCGGTACAGCTCCTTGCACGCATGACCAACGCAAGCGGCAGCAAGTATACCAACAGCAGCGGCTTCTCCGATGTGCAGGTAAACAGCTACTACTCTAATGCACTGTCTGCGTTCGTATACGGCGGCATTGTAGACAGCAGCACTTATTTTAATCCCAATGCGGCAATCACGCGCGCAGACTTTGTGGAGATGATCTACCGTCTGGATACCACTTCGGACTATAACGGTTCTAATCGCTTTACCGATGTGTATTCCACCGCGCCGAACGCTGCGGCGATCGCTTACTGCTCGGATCGCGGCTGGGTGCGCGGTGATCCGTCTGGCACATTCCGTCCGTATGACTATATCACGCGCGCTGAAGCTGCGGCGGTAGTCAACCGCACGATGGGACGCACGCTCTCGTCCACCGATGTAAGCGGTATCCGCTATACCGATGTGCCGATGAACTTCTGGGCGTATAACGATATTCTGATTGCGTCCGGCACGCAGAGGTAATACCTATGCGACCGGACAAAAGAGGTTCGGCAGCGAGCACCACCACTCTGGTGGTGTTCGCTCTGCCGGTTATCTGGCTCGGATTGATCGGCGGCAGCTGCGCTGCGCCGGGACGAACACTGATCGACTGGATAAACGCTTTCGGAACAGCAATAGAACAGCCCTGGCATTTTTCCTTTAACCAGTACAGCTTGAAAGCTGTACTGATCGCACTTGCTGCTTATGCGCTGTGCATCATGCTCTATCGGGACAGCCAGCGCAAGCGCCGACCGGGCGAAGAATACGGCTCTGCCGAATGGGGCAACGCCAAGCAGATAGACAGCAAGTACCGGTATCACGATAAATTTACGGTTGAAGTGAAACAAATGCTTCACCGCATAGCGAGTTTCTTCGCTTTATGTGCAGAATTTATCACCGGAAAGCTAACAGAAGAAGAACGCCAGCGCCGCAAAGAACGGAAAGCACTTGCGGTTCATGTAGACCAGAACATACCGCTGACCATGCACACACGCATTGGCCTTGATGTATTCCGGCATCAGCGCAACCTCAATATGATGGTTATCGGCGGTTCCGGTACAGGTAAGAGCCGTTCGGTGTCGAAACCGGAGATCTTGCAAGCAAACTGCTCGTATATTATCTGTGACCCGAAGGGTGAGTTGCTGCGTGACTGTGCAGAGTTCCTGCTCCACGAGGGTTACGACATCAAGGTGTTTAATCTCAAAGAAGGCGAACGCCGCTGCGGTAATATGTACAATCCGTTCCGCTATCTACGTTCCGAGGTAGACTGTGTGCAGCTTGTAACGCTGCTGTTTCGTGCGACCACGCCGAAAGGCTCGCACAGCAGCGACCCATTTTGGGAGCGTGCCGAAGAAACGCTCGTAACGGCTCTGGTGCTGTTTATCTATCTGGAGTGTGATCCGGAAGATCAGAATTTCGCAACAGTGATGTTCCTGCTCCGCAACGCGCAGGCCAGCGAAGAAGACGAGGGTAAACAAAATCCAGTAGATACTCTATTTGCTGAAATTGCCCAAGAGCACCCAGAACACATTGCCAATCAGTATTGGGAGGCATACAAGCTCGCCGCAGGCAAGACCGCAAAATCCATTTTGATTATGGCAAGCTCGCGTCTGAAGCACTTCATGCTGGACGAGATTGCGGATATGACCATGGAAGATGAAATGGATTTAGCATCGCTCGGTGAGAAGAAACGCGCTATTTTCGTCTGCACGCCGGTCAACGACACCAGTTTCAATTACCTTGTTTCCATGATGTATATGCAGGCTTTTCAGCAGCTTTACGACCGCGCAGAACGGGAATACGGCGGCAGACTGCCGCGCCATGTACGGTTTATCATGGACGAGTTTTACAATACACCGCCACCGGATCGTTTCGACAATGTGTTGTCTACCTGCCGCTCCTACAATCTGTCCTGTGCAGTTATTCTGCAGGACATCGGACAGCTCAAGACTATGTTCGAAAAGGAATGGGAATCGCTGATGGCGCAGTGTGACGAGTTTCTGTATCTCGGCGGCAATGATACCGCGACCCACAAATATGTGTCCGAACGGCTGGGCAAGGAAACGATCTTCTCCAAAACGACCTCGCAGACCAGAGGTACGCATGGTTCATCCAGCCAGAACGACCAGAAAGTTGGTACAGAGCTTATGACGCCGGATGCCATAAGCCGCATGGAAAATCAGTATTCGATTTTGTTCATGCGCGGCGAACGCCCGGTGTTCGATGAGAAATATGTGCTGCAAAAGCACCCGAATGTACAATGGCTTGCCGGTGACGGCAAGGCAAAAGCGTATTCGCCACCGGAACATATTCCGTTCCACAAATATCATGTTGATATTCCCGCCGATGAAATCGACGAGAAATACAAGCCAGAGGAAATCGGAGGTGTTCTCTTTGAATACTTCGTTATTCCTCCACAATCCCCCAAAAAAGGAGAATGAATTATGAAAAACAAGTTTACTCAGAAAGCTGCTGCGCTACTGTGCAGTCCCAAAGCACTGAACCGCGCCCGCATTGCGCACCGACTGCTGTCCATGACGGCAATCATCGCCTGCCTTGCTGTTGTACCGGCGTTTGCAGATAATGAAGCGCTGAATGCGGTAAACAAGCTCAGTGACACGATCTTTGCACTGATTAAGGCTGTTGGTCTGATCTGCGCGGGCTGGGGCGTGCTTCAGCTCGGTATGTCGGTGCAGTCGCACGATGCTTCGCAGCGCACGCAGGGCGTTCTCTGTATTCTCGGTGGTCTGCTGATTTACTTTGTAAAGGCAATCCTGACCAGCATTGGTGCAGCCTGATCCCCAAAGGAGTTGATTTCCTATGTGGGTAGTAGATATTATTGAAAACTGTATCACCTTATGGAACTCCACACTGTCCTCTATTTGGAGTATGCTCACGCAGTCCCCGGAAACCTTTCACAACGGCGCGGTCTGGAATGCAATTACCAAAATCTTTACCGCATTACAGGGAGCAGGCTACGGCCTGCTCGTCCTGTTCTTTGCCATGAGTTTCTTTAAGCATACGGTTTCGTTTCGTGAATTTCGTCACCCGGAGCAGATCATTGGTTATCTGATTCGTTTTGTCGCTGCGAAGGTGCTGATTTCACAGGGCATGGAAGTGATAAAACTGATATTTAAGATCAGCGGCAGCTTTATCGGAGATATTGCAGCGCAGATGGGCGGTCTGACAGAGATTGCTGCCACTTTGCCGGAAAATATACGAAACGCCATAGAAGATTCGCAAATTGTTGCGCAGATATTCATTTATCTGGTGTCGCTGATTTTGTCAGCGGTCGTTATTGTGCTGTCTATCAGTCTGCTGATGACGGTTTACGGACGCTTTTTCCGTATTTATATGTATGTTGCGCTGGCACCGCTGCCCATGTCCACTTTTGCCGGTGAATTGACCAGCCGACATGGCCGGACTTATATGCAAGGCTTAATCGGCGCGTGCATGGAAGCAATCGTAATCGTTATTGCCTGCATCATATTTAATGCCTTTACATCGGTGGATGGTTCGGATTTTCCAATCAATTTTGGTGACAGCGGCGTTGGACTGGTGCTGACTTATATGCTCAAGGTTATTATTCAGATGATAATTCTGGGCAGTATGGTCAAGGCAGCAGATAAAACCGTTAAAGAAATGTTTGCGCTGTAACAAGGAGTGTGAAGCGTTATGGAGTCAAATGTAAATCGAGAGATACGCAATTATCACGAGGGCGTAGTCATGGGTCTGAGCGTGCGGCAGACGGTTTGCGGTCTGCTTGCCGCAGGTCTGGCCGCAGCCGCGAACTTCGGCTTACAGCCGTTTCTTGGAACAGAACTTGCGAGTGTCGTATGTATTCTGGCGGCGGCAATTCCGGCAGCAATCGGCTTTGTGTCCTTTCATGGTCTGCCCTTTGAAAAATTCGCTCTTTCATGGCTGCGCACGATGTTTATGCATAACGGCTGGTATGTATACCGTTCTGCTAACTTCTATGCGCAGTTTACGCCGGAAGAGCAATCTAAAAAAGGCAGGAGCCGCAAGAAAACAAAACAGAAAATCAGTGAACACAGTAACGAGGTAGAACAGAATGAGCAAAACCAAACCGATTAAAGAGAAAAAAGAAAAGCAGGAGAAAACCACAAAGCCGGTACGCCTGCCGCGCAGCGTGCAGCAGCTTATCCCTGTTAAGCGCGTATTTCCGGATTCAATCTGGCAGGTCGGAAACAACGAGTTCAGTCAGACATGGTCGTTTTCCGATATTAACTATGCCGTAGCCAGTCTGGACGATCAGCGCACCATTCTGGACAGCTGGGGGCGTGTGCTGAACGGTCTTGCGGCAGACAGCCGCATGAAAGTCACTCTGGTAAACAGTATATTCGACAAGGAAGCCAACGCAGGAACGCTGTTCCTGCGCAAGCAGCATGACGGTATGGACAAATACCGCGCAGAACTGAATCAGGTGATTATGTCCAAGGCGCAGGGCAGTAACGGCATCGTTCAGCAGAAATTTATGACCCTCACTGCCAAGCGTAAGAATATTACCGATGCCCGGCAGTTTTTCGGTCGTGCCGGAAAAAGCCTGAGCATCGGTATGCAGCGTCTTGCGTCCTCTATCCGCTTACAGGACAACAGCAGTCGTTTCCGTATTCTGCACGACTTCTTCCGTCCCGATCACCGCATGACGAAAGCTGATCTGGACGAAATGATGATGCGCGGTCAGAACATCGCAGATGTTTTCTGTCCGTTAGCGCTGCGGTATTATAAGGACTACATTCAGACCGACCAAGGCTTTATGCGCGTGCTTTTTGTCGAGGAGTTCGCATCGCGCCTGTCTGATGAGCTGATCCACGATCTCATGGGCCTGCCGCGGCAGATGATGCTGTCCATGGATATTGAACCGGTCAACACGCAAGAAGCACATAAGCTGCTCAACGGTCTTGCACTGCGCGTGGAAGCCGATATTGGGCGCTGGCAGCAGCGACAGAACAACAATAATAATTTCGCGGCAGAAATCCCGTATGAGTTCCAGCAGATGCGTAAGGTCGTTACCGATTACATGGACGATATTACCGAGCATGACCAGCGCTTGATGCTGACTACCATCACTATCGTCCACTCTGCAAAAACGCTGGAGCAGCTTAACGCGGATACAGAAAGCCTGCAAGAGATTGCAAGCGGTTTCGGCTGCAATCTCACGAAATTGTCCTACCAGCAGGACATTGGTCTGGATACCGTTCTCCCGTATGGACTGCGCAGTGTGCAGCAGCAGCGCACGCTCATTACGGACAATGTTTCTATCCTCACGCCGTTTTCGGCACAGGAAATCCAACAGATGGGCGGTATCTGCTATGGCAATAACGCCGTTTCGGGCAATCTCATTGTTGCCAACCGCGCGAACCTGCTGAACGGTAACTGTATCCGGCTGGGCGTATCCGGTGCAGGCAAGTCTTTCTCTGTTAAGCAGGAAATCGCTTATGTGCTGCTCTCTACGCACGATGATGTACTCGTGCTCGACCCGGAGGGAGAGTTTACGCCGATGGTCGGCGCGTTCGGCGGCAGTATGATCGACATTTCCGGTTCGTCTGCGGTACGCATCAACGCGCTGGACATGGAGAAAGGCTATGCTGATGACGGCAAAGACCCTCTGCCGGACAAGTCCGAGTTCGTCCTGTCGCTGTTTGAGCAGATCATGCAGGACGATCTCAAAGCGCAGCATCGTTCCATCATTGACCGCTGCGTACAGGCTGTTTACCGTCCGTATATCGCCAGCGGTTACAAGGGCAATGCACCGACACTGACCGACTTGCAGGCTGAGATCAAGAAACAGCCGGAGCCGGAAGCGCAGGAGCTTGCGCTGGCAGCGGAGCTGTTTATCTCCGGTTCGCTGTCCATCTTCGCACAGAAAACCAATGTAGACCAGAATAACCGCCTGACCTCTTACAATATTCTCGACCTCGGTGAGCAGCTTCTCCCGATGGGTATGCTCGTTATTCTGGAGAGCATTTACAACCGCGTTATCCAAAACTGGCGTTCTGGCAGACGCACATGGGTCTTTGTGGACGAGTTCTCTATCTTCTTCCGGTATCCGTTTGCAACGAATTTCTTCCTCAGAATGTGGAAGCAGGTTCGTAAGCGCGCCGGTTATATGACCGGCATTACGCAAAATGTCGGTGAGATGCTGACGAGCAAGGACGCCTGCTGGATGCTGGCAAACTCCGAGTTTCTTATTATGCTTTCGCAGTCTGCATCTGACCGCGCGGCACTGGCAGAGCTGCTGAACATTTCGGACACACAGCTTTCCTATGTCGAAAACGCCGACCCCGGCTGCGGCCTGATGAAGTTCGGCGGCGCGTTTATCCCGTTTGTGAACAGCTTCCCGGAAGATACGGAATTGTACAAGCTCATGACCACAAAACCGGCAGACCGGGAGCAGGTAAAGCCAAATGGTGTATAAATACAAGGACAAAAGTGATGCTGCAAAGGTACATTCTGCGCCCGCGCCCGGGCGCAGGGTATCTTACAGCCGCGCTGACAACAAGACCTATCGCAATACGGGAGGAGCAAGCACTCGTGCGGGCGCGGAGCTGCGTGCTAAGCAGACTTTCGGAGTACCGGGTACAGACGGTGCCGAAAAGAAAAAGTCCCGCAAGAAGCGTGTAATCAAGCGATTTGCGATTGCAACAGCCGTCCGCACGATAAACGATAAAAAAGAAGAACAGGCCAGCAGCAATGCAGCGGCAGAAGCAACCGAGCAGATACAGCGCCGTATGCACGATGCCGCCTATGTCGGCGTAGAGCTTGCTGCAAAGCCGGTTCGCAAGGCCGCACGCTCCCTGTACCGGAGCGCGGATAGCGTGGTGAAAGATTATCGTGCGCGCAAGTCCGTCGTTCGTACCGCACAGCGGTATCGCAGTGCAGACGGCAAAGCGCGTATACGACTTACCTACAAGTCCACACGCGAGAATAAGAATATCCGCCGCGTTAAGGTAAAGCAGTATCAGAAATACCGTATCCGCACAGCGCATGGTGCCACTACGCCGCGCGGTGCAGTGCGTGAACAGTTTATGCGGCGGCAGCGCGCGACCGCTGCTGTGCGAGCCAAAGCCGCAGCAAAGAAAAAAGCAGCGGTACAGGTCAAGCAGCGGCAGAGTGCGCAGTACCGCACGCCGCAGAGTACGGCATCTAAGGTGTACAGTTCAGCGCGGAATAAAGCGGGAAGCAGCGTATACGGCCCGTCCCATTCTTCACAGACAAAGGTACGCACTGTACAGCAGCGTAAAGCCGCTGCCACCGCTTATAATGCGCGGGTGCGGAAAGCTGCTGCGGAGCGTAGCGAAAAGAGTATGCGCTACCGCATCAAGGCGCGCAAAGCTGGTGTGAAGAAAATGAAACGTCAGCAGGCTGCGAAACTCGCCGGAAAGACCTTGCCGACTAATGCAAACGGTATAGTGAAAAAAGGATTTTCGGCAGCAATGAAGTCCGCTTTTCAGTTTACTGTGCGGTTTGCGAAATCTAAAGCGCTGATTCCGATTCTCGCAGGTGTGCTGGTTATGTGCATGATCGCGGCTCCGGCTGCGATGGTCGCATCGGTGCTTGGCCTTTTCTTTGCCGACGCGCAGGCGGCAGAAAACGACAAGCTCTCGACCGTCCAGACGGCCTATGTCAATGCGCAGTTTGCATGGAGCGAAGAAGTGCTGTCCGGCGAAAGTTATGATCAGGTTGTCTATGAGGGTAACTATGCCAACGATGTTGAAGTGTTAGCTGTGTTTGCAGTTAAAACAACCGAAAAAGACGGCCTTGATGTAATCGAAATCGACGATAAGAAAAAAGCGATTCTGGCGCAGGTATACAAAGATATGAACCCCTATACCAAGTGGATTACGGTCGTTAATAAAACCCGTATCCTTCATGTGCAGATCAATGCACTGACTGCTGACCAGGCTGCGGACAAGTACGGATTTACGAAAATGCAGCGCACAACGCTGAAGGAGCTGCTGGATAAGTACCGCAACGATCTGCAAGGACTGCTGAATTCGATATTCGGTTCGGCTGCGGCAAACCTATCCCCGGAAGTTCTCGCCTTGCAGGCACTTGTAGAGAAATACGCCAAGCAGTATGGTATCTCGGATCATGTGGGTACGCTGCTGGCTATTATTCAAGTCGAGAGCGGCGGCGTGTTGGCTGATGTTATGCAGTCCTCGGAGAGTGCCGGACTGCCGCCGGGCGCGATCAAGGACAAGGAAGCATCTATCAATCAGGGCTGCAAATACTATGCCGAGCTGGTTAAAAGAGCAAAGCAACTCGGTGTAGACGGTGACAGCATTGTACAGGCGTACAACTACGGCGGCGGTTTTCTTGATTATGTAGCGAAAAACGGTAAGAAATACTCCTTTGAGCTGGCGGAGAGCTTTGCAAAGCAGCACTCTGGCGGTGTGCGTGTTACTTACAAGAACGCTATTTCCACTGCGAAAAATGGCGGCTGGCGGTACAATTACGGCAATATGTTCTATGTTATGCTGGTTCAGCAGTATACCGGAGGTGCGGCTTACGGCAGTGAAACCTTCCAGAAGCTCATGACCGAAGCAAAGAAGTACATCGGTATGCCGTATGTGTTCGGCGGTTCCTCACCGGAAACCTCGTTCGACTGCTCCGGCTTTATCTGCTGGGTCTACACGCAGTCCGGCGTATGCAATCTTCCGCGAATGACGGCGTATGGCATCTACTTGCGCTGCACACCAATCTCGGCTTCGCAGGCCCAACCGGGCGATCTTGTGTTCTTTGCGAACACATATGCTTGCGATGAACCGATCTCACATATCGGCATTTATGTTGGCAACGGTAAGATGCTGCACTGCGGAAATCCCATCGGATACGCCGATCTGTCCAATTCGTACTGGAAATCGCATATGTATGGGTTTGCACGCCCTAAATGAGCAACAGGAGGTATCTATGAACTGGAAAGAAAAACCGCGTAATATGATGATGACTTGGAGCCTGAGTTTGAGAGTATCACTCCTTAAAGAAAGAGGGGCATAGACATGACAGTTGGCGAGCGGTTACGGTTTGTCCGTAAGGTGCGCGGAATGCCACAGCATGAATTGGCGAGCAAGGTCAAGCTGTCTGCGAACCGGATTGCACAGTACGAAACGGATTATCGTGTACCCAGAAAGGAACTGTTACAGCAATTAGCTATGGTTCTGGGCGTAGACCCAAGGTTTTTCATTGCGACTGCTCCGAATGATCTGACAGATGTTATCCGATTGCTGTTTTGGCTGGAAACGATGATGCCGGATACTGTTTCGCCTATTAAGTTGGAGGGCAAAGACACAGATGGTGCAGGTATGGGAATTTATTTACGAGCCGATATACATTTTTGCTATCTGATGCAAAATTGGCTGCGCCAGCGCAAAGCATGGCAGGACGGCAGTATTACAGACGATGAATACTTCGCATGGAAAATGGAATATGACTTATCAGGCGAGTTGATAGAAAAATAAGAAAAAGTCCCCGTTCTGAGCTTCAAAAAGGCTCAGAACGGGGACTTTTTCTATTATAAAATCAAAACAATAACTTTTAAGCATTGACATTTCAATAACTTTTGAGTATAATATATATAGAAAGAGAAAGGGCGGGAACGGTTTGAGAGAGATAATATTTTACGCAGATCGGCATGGACATTCACCTGTGTTAGAGTATATGCAGGAATTGGGGAAAAATAAAGGTAAAGACAGCCGCATCAAGCTGAACAAAATCAATGATTATATTCAGGCATTGAGCGTGTATGGAACTGAGCAACTGACAGAAAACTATGTTAAGCATCTTGACGGTGACATATGGGAATTGCGTCCCCTGCGAGATCGTATACTGTTTGCGGGCGTTGTAAACGGCAGGTATGTACTCTTACACCAGTTTGTTAAGAAAACGCAGAAAACACCGCCGCGAGAGATTGAACAAGCCAAACGAGAATTAGCTGATTTCAAGGAAAGGTGCGATTTATAATGAGTGTTACGATGAATGGAAATACCTTTGCGACTTGGGAAGATGTACGCAAAGAAATGTTTACGCCGGAGGAGATTGCAGAGAGCAATCTCCGGGTGGCTTTGATTGGAGAATTGGTTAAGGCCAGAAAGGAACGCGGTCTTTCCCAAAAGCAACTTGAGGAATTAACTGGCGTCAAGCAGCCAGTTATCGCCCGCATGGAGAACGGCAGCACCACTCCGAACCTTAGCACGATCTTAAAGGTTCTTGCGCCCCTCGGAAAGACACTTTATATAGGTGATCTGAAAGAAGTATGAAAGAGCCGGTACAGAGCGCTTTGCTCTGTACCGGCTCTTTTCATATCTTTATAGCTCCAATTCACTTTGCGCAGGAGAGTGTTCGGGAGAGTTTTCAGAGGAATGGTGACGGGTCAGTTTGTAGTTCAGCTCGTTAAGGCGAGAGATCTTCTGCTGATACTCGTCCTCCAGCGGCCATGGCTTACCGAGGTTGGCCTTGGCTTCATCAAGCTGCTCATGCAGGCGAGCAAGGCTCTGCTCGTTGTCACCGATAAACTTTCCGATGTCATTCATAGCGTTGTTCATACGCTGGATGCAGCCGGTTGCGCTGTCACCCAGCTCCACCATGCGCTTAGTATCACCACGAATACAGATACGCACCTCGTCCATGAGCGAACGTTTCAGCTCCAGCGCAAAGCCGCAGTACGAGCCGATAGGACGAGCATCCTCGTAAGTCAGTTTGCCGTCCATGTTCTGCGAAATCTTCTTGCGTTCAGCAGCGACCATGGACAGCAGTGCTTCACCGGCCTTGTCCTTGGCATTGTAAGTTTTCCCGTTCAGTTCGATACAGAAAGTATCGCCCTCGGCCTGCGCGTGATTGGCGTCCAGCGTTGCCTGATCTCTTTTCAGCGCCGCAATCATGTTTTCTTTCTTAACAATGCTGTGCGGCAAGTTCACATTTACATCGTCCTCCAGCTTATACTGGTCATTGTGGTATGCAGTGCGCAGAACAGAGAGTTTCTGTACATCAACATCAAGCTCCATACGCTCCTTGATCTCCGGATCACCGGCAGCAAGAGCCTTAACTTCAGCATAAGACAGCGCAGCATCGTCAATATCATCACAGGTGCGCGCCGGAGATTTACCGGTTACGACCTGAGAAATAAACTTCTGCTTGTTTTCGACCGTCTGCCAGTTGTAGCTGTCGAAGGTACCCTCAGTAACATAGCGATAGATATGTACCTTTTCGTTTGTATTGCCCTGACGGAGAATACGACCGTCACGCTGCTCTACATCACGCGGACGCCATGGGCAATCGACATGATGCAGCGCAACAAGGCGTTCCTGCACATTGAAGCCAGCGCCCATCTTGGCAGTCGAGCCAATCAACACGCGGATTGCACCAGATTTCATTTTGCTGCTGAGTGCATTCTTTTTTGCCGGTGTGTCCGCATCGTGAATATATGCGATCTGGTCAGCCGGTACACCCTTGGCGATCAGCTTATCCCGTATATCGTCATAGGAGCAGAAACGACCGCTGTCCTTGCCTGCCGCAGAGGGTGTTGCAAGGTCGCAGAAGATAAGCTGTGTGCCTTTGGTCGGCTTGCTGCTTTCCCATGTATTGAACACATTTTCCACGACCATATTGAGCTTGCTGCCCGGATTGTCCGGCAGGGACGAGTCTGCAAGCCGCTGATCGAGCGCGAGCTTGCGTCCGTCATTGGTGATAGCGAGCATATTGTCCTCGTAGGGTGCGACTGCACCGCTGCGCACGCGGTCAGCGCGTTTGCCGAGTTCCTGCACCATGGCTTGCTGTGCCGCTGTCGGCTGTGCCTTTACGTTGTGGTATTCCACTTCCGGGCGCTGGAGATCGAGCATATCGGCGGTCTGAATATCTGCCGCCTGCCGCCAAAGGTTAATCAGTTCCGGCAGATTGCAGAACTTTGCAAAGCGCGTTTTTGTACGGTAGCCGGTTCCCTCCGGTGCCAGTTCCATTGCTGTAACCGTTTCACCAAAGTTCGATGCCCAGCTATCAAAATCAATCATGTTGACACTTTCCAGCGTATCGTTCTGGAGATAGCGCATCATCGTGTACAGCTCGACCATAGAGTTGGAAACCGGCGTGCCGGTTGCAAAGCATACGCCATGATAATCCGTTTTCTCGTTCAGATATTCGCACTTTGCGAGCATATCCTCGCTTTTCTGCGCAGCGCTGGTATTGATACCGCCGACATTGCGCATTTTTGTAAACAAAGCGAGGTTCTTAAATTCGTCCGCTTCATCGACAAACAGCCGGTCAACGCCCAATTCCTCAAAGGTGACAACATCGTCTTTTTCCTTTGCATCCATTAGCTTTTCCAGACGGGTTTCCAGCTTCTTTTTCGAGGACTCCAGCCGCTTTACAGTGAAGTTTAAGTCCTTGTTCCGCTTTGCATCGGTCAGACTGAGTTCCAGTGCATCAAGCTGACGCTCGATGTGCCTGCGCTCGTTTTCCGGCGAGAGCGGTATCTTCTCAAACTGCGTGTGTCCGATGATAATCGCATCATAATCGCCGGTCGCAATGCGTGCGCAGAACGCCTTGCGGTTCTCCTTGGTGAAGTCTGCTTCAGATGCAACCAGAATGTTGGCACCGGGATAAAGTTGCTGAAATTCTGTACCCCACTGCTCAGTCAGGCTGTTCGGCACGACGAACATCGGCTTGTGAGAAAGTCCGAGCCGCCGCAGCTCCATTGCTGCCGCAGCCATCGTCCATGTTTTGCCCGCACCGACACAGTGCGCAAGCAGCGCATTGCCGCCGTAAAGGATACGAGCAACTGCATCTTTCTGGTGAGAATATAGCTGAATACTTGGATTGATACCGGGCAAAGTAAGGTGACTGCCGTCAAATTCGCGCGGACGGGTGGTATTAAAATGTTCGTTGTAATAACCCACAAGTCGTTCGCGGCGCGCAGGATCATCAAATACCCAGTCCTTGAACGCCTGACGAAGTGCGTCCTGTGCGTTTCTTGCCTTAATGGTTTCCTTGGTATTCGGAATACGCTTTTCCTTGCCGTCTATGATTTTTACATCACTGACCTGCACATCGCGCAGATTGAGTGACAGTTCCAGAAGTTCGTAAGCATTCACGCGGGAAGTGCCGTATTTCGTATATGCCAGCGAATGAGGGTCTTTATCTACACTCTTATTGGATACATACCAGAGCTTTGCAGCATCGGAATACGAGGTCTTAATCTTATTCAGAGTATAAAACGGCGGGTGTAGTACATCGCGGATAAAGCGATTGATGTCCTCCGGCGGTATCCATGTTGTGCCGAGCTTTACATTGATGTCCGCAGCGGTCAGTGGCTCCGGCTGCACGCGCTCCAGCATTTGCACATTCACAGCGAAATCCGGGTCGCTCTGTGCGGCAAGGCGTGCAATATCAAGTTTGGCGCGTACATTGCCCGAAAGATACTCGTCCGCAGGCTGCCATTCCTGTGTTTGTGGGTCGAGGAAAATCTGCTGACGCAGTGCAGTGGTAATCTGCTCCTGCGGCATACCGTCAAGCAGTGCGGACATATATGCAAGGTCGATTTTGCCGCGTTCTGCCAGCGACAGTCCGAGCGCGTCCTCTGGCGTATCGGCGTGTGTTGCAACAATATGCGGACTGATTGTGCGCTTGCTGAAAATGGCGGTCTTGCCGATTACATTCTGCTCATCGTCCAGTTTTTCCAGTGCAAGCAGCAGCGGATACCCAGCATCTTTTCGAAAAGCCAGTTTATTGCCGCGCTTATGAATATTGCCGAACTCCTTTACGAATGTATCGTAGTTCTGCGTGAGGTCTGCCTGCAAAGCATGAAGTTGCTCATCGTCACAGCCGTCACGCTGGGCTTCGATCAGATTACGCACAGCATCTCGAATACCGATCATGCTGATAGCACGTTTAACAGCAGTAGCGTTCATTTCGGACGGTACAAGATTGCCGTCTGCTTCTTTGAACATTAGTTTACCGTCCTGCACAGCATAGGAGAACGGACGCAGCGCTGCCATCGGCGTGTTCGACTGGAACACATCAGCGGTTTCTGGTGCAGGCGGTTCTTGCGTGTTCGATTGGAACACATCGTCCTCAATAAGCATGTTCGACTGGAACACATTCTCGTGGCCGAGATGAAGAACTGCTGCGGAGAGCAGATCTTCAAGTTCGACATTCGGATCGGGGACGCAGGCGGTATCCTTGCCGTACTGAGTTGTGACCTCCTGCATCGTACCCAGAATCATTTCCGGATGCTTCAAGAAGTAATTGTTCAGCTCCATGCCGTCTGCATTTTTGCCGGTTTCCGTCCATGCGGGCAACTGCTCCGGCGGTGTGTCACGCTTTTGCAGGAACAGAATGTCGGTGGTAACGCTGGCTCCGGCATTTGCCTTGAATGCCGTATTGGGCAGACGAATTGCACCGAGCAGGTCGGCACGCTCTGCCATTAAGCGGCGCGCGGCAGGATTAGCCTTATCAAGCGTGCCCTTAGAGGTGACAAAGGCCACAATACCGCCCGGACGAACCTTGTCCAGCGTCTTAACAAAGAAATAGTCATGAATGAGCAGGTGGTCTTTGTCATACCGCTTATCGTGCAGGCTGTAATCGCCAAACGGCACATTGCCGATGGCAACATCGAACGAGTTGTCTGCAAACTTGGTATTCTCGTAGCCGGTAATCTTAATATCGGCGTTCGGATACAGCTTGCGGGCAATGCGTCCGCTGATGCTGTCCAGCTCCACGCCGGTGAGCTGGCTGTTTGCCATGCTCTCCGGAAGCATACCGAAGAAGTTGCCGACACCCATGGACGGCTCCAGCACCTTGCCACCGTCAAATCCCATTTGACCGAGGGCATCATACATGGATTTGATAATTACCGGCGAGGTGTAATGCGAGTTAAGGACAGATGCGCGTGCGGCCTTGTATTCGTCCTCGGTGAGCAGACTGCGCAGCTGCTCATAGCGGCGGTTGTTGGGACTGAACGCGCTTGCCATACCGCCCCAGCCGACATACTGAGAGAGCACCTGCTGTTCCTCGGCAGTCGCAGGACGATCTGCGGCTTCCAGACTTTTCAGCAGGCGGACAGCCGCAAGGTTTCGGTCAAATTTTTCACCAAGTGTGCCGGTACCGAGGGCATCATTCGTAATGCGGAAGTTGTCGGTCTGGACAGCAATAGTCTGTTCCTGCTTCGGCTCGCCGGGAATAAAAGCAGAATTGCGTTCGTCCTGGGCAAGCAGCTGTGTGAAATTATCGCGGTTTTCAAGACGGGAAACCGGATAAAGCAGCGATGGGTCACGCAGCTCGACATGAAAATCACGAATATCTGTGATTTCAAACGGCTTGTTATCCAGATAAACGGTATCACCGAGCTGATACGCAGGTGTGTTCGACTGGAACACATCGGCGGTTTCGGGTGCGGGCGTATCCTGCGTGTTCGACTGGAACACATTCTCCGATTCCGGCGTACTTCCTGCTGCTTCACGCAGCATAGGCATAATATCATTATAAGCCGGATACTGATTAAGGAAATCCAGCAGGCCGCCGTCACCGTCACCAATATCCTGACGCTCGGTGAATGTTCTGCCGTCCGGCAGCAACAGCGTAAACTTGGTCTTATTGTAACCGGCATACTGGTATGCTTCTTCATATCCGGCATCGAAAGCATTTTCCAATGAACCATACTTTTGCTCGATGGTTTCCCGACCGGAAACAAAATCCTCATCCGCTTTTCTCATTAAGCGGTCAAACTCAGCAAGGGGATAAACCTTGCCGTCCTCAAACACACTGCTTTCACTCCATTCACAGCGTACCATGATAGAGTTGTCGGCTGGCGTGTTCGACTGGAACACATTCTCCTTTTTCTCATTCGGGTGCAGTTCGTAATAGTGGAACTCTGCATCGGAGATCATCGCGTCGAAATAGAGGCTTGCAAAATGATCGTTGAGTTCATGCAGACTATCGAACGAAACGCTGTGAACCGTTTCACCATCTACGGCGTAATTGATGCAATAAGTGTTCAGATCGGCGCTGACCTGTATTTCGTGCTCATCGTCCTCCGTTGTGCTGTATGCCAGACCAACATCAGAAAGGTCGGAGAAGTCAGCCATTGTATCAAATTCCTCGATACAGTAATCGTTGATCAACTGCTTTGCGGTTTTGAGATCGCTGTCCTCGGCAGTATGCGCTTCGGCGCTCTGTACCGCTTCAGTCAATGTGTTCCCATCGAACACATCATTGTCTGGGTCAGACGCGGCCAGTTCTGCGCGTTCTGCCGGAGAATTGCCCTCGAACACATCACGCTCCGGCGGCGTGTTCCTTTGGAACACATTCTCTTGCGTCTGCTCGGTCAGGAATTCCGGTACATCGGCAAAGCCGATGCTGTCCACATAGTGCGCGGTATCCTGTCCGTTCCGGTGCAGCACCACAATATCCGAAACCGACAGGCTGTGACCGGTGAAGTCGGCAGGACGGTTGATATTGAACTGAACATAAATGCTGTCCAATGTGGTATCCGGGGTGAGCGGTGCGGAATATTTCAGCTCGTAGTTGCTGCGGTTTATCGTCATGCCGTCCGCATGAACCCCGTCGTAAGAAGTAAACAGCAGTTTTGCATTGGCTGGATCAGCCGTAAGCTGGTAGATCTCATAGCGGTCGCTGTCCGGTTCTTCCGGCGTGTTCGATTGGAACACATTCTCCGCAGGAACAGACACAGCTTCTCTGGTGTTGAGAGATCGTTCGATCTGGGCGATACTGTTAAGGACTTCGGCGTTCTGCCAGCCTGCCACCTTAGTATAATCCTGAATAATGGTGTCCTTGCCGTCTACGCACTGCACAAAATCCAGACTGCCCGGAAGAGCTTCGGTATTCATTGCTCCCAGCGCTTTTCTCTGGTTGTTCGGGAGTTTATGGTAAGCGTTCAGAGCATCTTCAAGAGAATGAAACTCCTTGATGTCCAGAGCGCCGCGTTTCTGAATATCCTCTGCAACATAGAAATGGGCAATGAACTGCTTAGGCTGTGTCGGCTCAGCACTCCGCGTGTTCGATTGGAACACATTCGCCTGTGTTTCGGCAGAAGTATCGCGGAATGCCCGCAAGCCGTCTGCACCGAATTCAGTTTCGTAAGCGTTTATAGCATCTTCTGCTTCATGGTCGATGGAACGCATAGTATAGACATGGCGTTCGGTGCTGTTACCTTTGGTGGCGGCAATCGTTACATCATGCTTGTCGCGCAGCTTCTCCACATACCGCTCCAAGCTGTGCGCCGGGATGCCGCACATCTCTACACGACCAGTACCGGGAAGTTCGCGCGTGGTAAGGTTCAGTTCCAGCAGAGCCGCAGCCTGTTTTGCATCCTCACCAAACATTTCAAAGAAATCGCCTACTTGAAACAATACGATACTGTCTGCGTAAGACGCATTCAGTTTAATGGAATTATAGTCGTTCGGTGTGTCAACCGGCGCTTGCTGCTTTTGTGCGTTCGATTGGAACACATCATTTTGCGAAGCGCTCTCAACATCAGACATTACCTGCTGAATAAATGGATTGCTATTCAGTTTTTCCGGTTCGACTACTTCACCATTTACAATGCCATTCCTTGCAAGCGCTTCGCGCACCTCTGCCGGGTTAATATCAGAGAAATCATCGTCCTCGACGATTTGCTGTGTGTTCGATTGGAACACATTTTCCGGTTCGGAAATCGTTACGGTATCTGTTCGCTCCTGCGCATACCGGCGCTGTTCCTCCGGTGTCAGGTAGCGGTTCTGCCGAATCAGCGTGCCGATCTGGTGATCGACCTGACTCCACGATAGAGTTATCCTGTCGTATACCTTTCTGTCGATACTGCGCTCGAATGCAATACCCTTGCCATCATGATTTTCACTGTAACCGCCGTAAGCACGACCGCCCCAGCCGTACTCGTTCTTCAAAAATTCTATGCGTTCTTTCTGCGTATGATTTTCCGCATAAAACTCGGAAATGCGCTTTTTGCCGCGATCTATACCGCTGCCGCTGCGCAGCATTTCGTCTATTTCGTCCTGCGTAATAAAAGCAGCGCGCACCGGTTCAAAACCGTCTGCGGCAGCATAGAGCGCTGTCATGCGCTCGGTACGCTGCAAGCGTTCTGCCGCATCTTCGGAACGCTGCACATTGAAGCAAAAGCGGCAAAGATCACTGTTTCGCTGCACAGCGCGTGCGTAGTCCGTCATTTCACCGGTCAGTACAGCGCGCTGTGCAGGATCACTCAGCGCTGCGGTCAGCTTCTCGACAGCCGGAGGGAAAACATCGTTAGCAAATTCCTTTGTCTGTGCAAAAAAGCCTTGCTCCCGCGCTTCCTCGCTCATATCGTGATAGGTGTGCCAGATTTCCGATGCAAGCTCGCGATATTCGTTAGGCTTTGCATCTGTCAGCTCTGCTGCACTCGCATACTGACCGTTTTTCAGCAGCGTGGAGATACGGTTAGCTGCATCTTCATAAGTCAGTACAACAGCACGCGGCGTGCGGGTATCGTGACCGCGTGCAATACGCAGACCGTTGCTGTCAAACCAAAGGGAATGGTCAATGTTATGGACGCGCACGCCTGCGCCGCCTATGCGGTATTCATGCCGCAGGAATGTAGCAGCGTCCGCCATGCTGACATTCGGCTGCATAAAAAAAGCCGCGATACGCTCGCGGCTATGGGTACTGTTGCTGCCTGCGGTCAGTACGCGGTTGATTACCTCATCGGAAACATCGGGCGTGTTCCAGTCGAACACATCAGAAGTGGGTGCAGCAGTCTGCGTGTTCGACTGGAACACATTGCTGCTATCGTCCATCAGCGACATTTGTTCAAAAGCAACAGCAGCAGGCTTTTCCGGCTCTGCTGCTGTTTGGCTGTTTAGTAAATGAAGGTTTCCTCGATTATCTGCGTCACTTCGTGCTGAATGTTGCCCATCAGACCGATCCACTGCATCGGGTCGCGTTCTTTCAGTTCCTCTGTCACGCCATGATGCTTCGCTTTCTGTGCTACCAGCGACTCGAATTTGTCCATCGCGCGGCGATCCAGCTTGTTCAGATAGTGGTTCAGCTCGCAATTCCGAAGCAATTCCATCAGTTCCTCCGGCAGGTACTGCTTCATGTACCTCAGACGCGCTGCTCCCCATTCGCCGTACTCCGGCTCTACCAGATCGGGGTGCATCTTGCCGTCCGGCCCCTCGTGATAATACACTTTCTTCGTCAGTTCTGCCATCTATAACAGCTCCTTCCTTTGTCGCTTCAGATACTCTTTCGGTACCTTTATTATACAACATTGAAGGCTGTTCTGCAATACGCTTTCGCGTTGTAAATCGAAAAAGTTTACAGCCGTCTAAGTTCTTCATTGTTTGCTCAATCGAGCGCAATGCTGTTTCAGATGCTTTCTGCGTGATCTGTCCGACAAGCGCAAGCTCGTTAGGAGAGAGGTTTCCGGTGGGAATATCCGAGATGTACTGCGACGGTTCAAAGCCACAGCGCTGCAAGACGCTATAAGCAGTGGACTTTACTGCGATGCGGATTAAATCGGTGTTATCGGTGTACTCGCTGGCTTTCTTATCTGCAAAGCACTGCGCGGACAGATACAGGTTAATAGGGAAATCAAAATCGGTCTGCATATTCTCGCCCAATGCGGCAGAGATACCGTCCAGAACTGTATCGTATGCATCGTTCCGCATCTGCCAGATATACGGCGGTGCGACAGACTGGTCACGCGGCGAAGTATCCGAAATATCGAACAGATACTTGATGCGCGGCTGACCGCTGCTGTTATCAACGATACCGATACCGTTTGAGCCGCGATTGACGCGGCGGTGCAGGCGTTCGTTCCACAGCGGCAGCTCGGCACAGGCCGTTGCATCCGGTCGCTGTGACCAGATCAATACCTGTGATTTGAAATCATACTTGTACAGCCGCGCAGCGGTGTCAAGAAAGTTACGCCACTTCTCTGGTGAAGCAGCAAATTCCGCAAGCGTCTGGTGATAAAGCTCATCAAGCTGCTGCGGTGTGAATTTTGGCATAGTGTTCACTCCTCATTTCAGAAAATAAAAAAAGTGTTCCAATGGAACACATATCAAACGGCGTCGCGCAGGGCGGCTTCTAAGCGGCGAATATGCCGCCAGATTGTCATACGATAGGTTTTTTCAGCACGCGCAATTTCGGCTACGGTCTTACCCTCAATGAAATATGCAATAAAGCAGCGCCGCTGTACGGCGGTCAGCTTGCCGCTGTGCAGCAGGCGCGCAGCTACACGAAAAGCAAAGCATCGCTGCTCTTGACGCAACAAGTGCTCTAACGGCCCGATGGTTGGTGATGCAATATGCTTAGTCAGATAATCAAAATCGCCATCAGCTAAATTGTTTTCCACACGCTTATCCGACAGATAGCAAGTATGCAGCAGCTCATCGGATAACTGCTTAATGATGCGGAAATCCTCGGCACTGTGCTCTGGGTGGATACGCAGGTATTCCTGCATTGTGATCTCTCTGGTTGTTCCATCAGCAAAGCAGTAGATAATACTGGTGCTGTCTTTGTTAGCGTTCCATTCTTGCTTGCTCAACATATATTCGATGCCTCCTACACTAAATGCAAGGAATTTTGGGTACAAAAAAAGAGCGTCGGCAAAACCGATGCTCTTGAAATAGCTTCTTAATGTGTGTACTTGTCTTAGGCTTTCGCCCAGTTTATATTGTAGCACAGATTGAGCGCACAAAACGCACAAATTACTTTTTCTTCGCTTTTTCTCACCCAAACTGAGTATGATATAAGAAGTATTATTATGAGAGTCTAAATGGAAGATGTTTAATTATTTTGTACCATTTTGCATAATACCATTTGTGCAGTACGCCTAATTTGCAAGGTGCCTGTTTTATACCCGCCCCATGAAAAAAGGTATATGGTAGGTAAAATTAAAAAATCCGGTCGAAAAACGACCGGAGATGCAAGAAACAGCTTGTAAGAAAGCCGGAAATCCAGATTAAGAAAAGAAAAAAGCAAGGGCAATAGCCGTAGCTCCGAATGTTGGAGTTACGGCTGATTATGCCTTTACTGGTTCGCTGACGGATTGTTCAGATTGTTTCGCTTCCTCAGCTTTGCGGCGCTTTTTGATTTCTTCTTTTTGTTTAAGCCAGATTTCCTCCCACAGAGGGATTATATCGGACTGTTGCGGCTGTGCATCGTCTTTTGCCTGCTGCTGTATCAGGTAATCATACAACACAGTGCGGCAGTAAGCGACCGAATTTTGCGTGCTGCGCGCGAGAACATTCTCTTTTTCACTAAGGAAATGAGAAATATTGGGACGAGCAACACGCGCAACAACCGCTTGACGATCTTCCAGCGGAATATCGTTGTTTTTAATCTTGATGTCTTTCTCATATTTCAATTCAGCCAGCGCTTCGACTGCCATTTCCACATTTCCCTGCGCGTAATGGAGTTCCAGCGTGTCCGCATCAATCTGCGCGCGAATGTCTTTTATGCGCTCATCATGCGGCATAGGCGGCGTGTTCTTTGTTAAGCCGGAAGATTTACGGACGGCGTTCTTGCGGCGCTTGCGCGGCGGCTGAGAGCCGTCTGCGCCGAACAAACGCTTGATCTTTGCACTGGCCTGCGCTATGTAGTCGCTGATCGTGCGCTCGCTGGATACCGAGCCGTCCGCATGATGGTTCACGAGGTACGGTGCTTCGCTATCCGGCTGGTCGAGCAATTCGTATTGGTACTCAAAGCTGTTCTCCTCGCCGGTCGGGTAACGATGCTGCTTGAGCAGACCGGTCAGCTTGAGCTGCCGCCAGATGGAGGAAAAGCGCTTGATCCGCTCCATGCAGAACGCCCGTACACCAGCCGGGTTAAGGGAAAAATCCGGGATGTTGATAAGATGTGCAACCACGCCGAAAAGACCCTTAACAGCCAGCGGAATACGCTTGCTGCGCAGGATCGAGTTCGGAATTTGTGTGAAGTCACGCTTACTCTCACCGGACAGAACAATACGACAGTCACCGCTGACAAAATCAGCATCGGTAACAAATGCGTGCGGCGCAGAGGCAGACGGCTCCTGCATCAGCTCGTAGCGGTGAATAAATGCGCCGGAAGCTGCACGAGCAGTATAGTGCTTGAGATAGCCTGCTGCAAGCAGCTCTTTCCATGCCTTTTCCACTGCATAGGCAGTACCGCAGATCTTGTTCAGCGTGTTTTTCGTCAATTTCCATTCCGGCATACCGATATAGCTGGAAACAACGAGATAAAGTCCCTTTGTCGCAAGCGACAGGGACTGATCTCGCAGTATGCAGTTGTAACCGATGGTAAAGCCGGTGTTGGACATTAAGGGAAACCTCCTGCTGTTATCCTGTATTGGCTGCAAGATAACGGTCGAGTATCATACGGACACCACTGACGGAAATGCCGCCACCGATGTTGTTAGCAACCTGTTGCCAGGGCAGGCCGTCTATGTAGCGCAAAGCTATGATTTGACGCACGAGGGGATCGTGAATTGTGTTGATATATGACCAGATTTGAATGTAAAGCGCTGCACTATCCAAGACGCGCTCTTTGATCTGCTGCTCCAGCACATCAATCATGGATACAAACTTATCTGTACGGTCGCTGCCGCGCAGCAAACCGATATGAGGTAAACCCCTGATGGACGATGTGCAGCCGGTAAGAAGTGCATACAACTCTTGCAGACGCTCTAAGTCGCGGGAGATTTCAGAGTTCAGCAGTGTAAGCTGTTCTAAATCGCTTTTCGTCACCGGCGCACACCTCCTTTGTGTTCCGATAGAACACGCATTTTAGATCATAACGTCGCGATCATCATCGACATAACCCTCCGGCATATCATTATAGACTGGGATAGACGGCTGCGGCTGCTGCGCCGGTTCAGCGCTGTGAGGGAAGGTAATGCTGTGATTGATGCCCGGTTCCAGATTTACATTGACCGAACGAGCAACCGGGCGGAATCCGGTCGGAGCAGTTACTTCAGTGATAATATAATCACCTGCGGACAGACCGACAATAGATGCAATGCCGTCTTCATCGGTGCCGTTATGCAGGCTGACTGCTGCACCGTCCATCGTATAGAGGTCGTAGACGGCGTTAGCGAGCACATTGCCGGTAAGGGTATCTACGGCTACAATCTGTAAGCCGCTGCGCTCTGGCCCACTCTGCGGCGCGGCCTGCGGCACTGGTGTTTCCGGCACAGTTGTTACCTCTGGCTCTGCGGTCTGCGACGGCTGTTCCTGCTCACGCGCGATACGCTGCTTTTTGGTTTCGCCAAACTGCACATTGTCACACTGGATTTCATAGTCTACACGGGTCTTGCCAGTGTTCTTGTCCACCCACATATGAGAAGTAAGCTGACCGATTACGATAGCCAGCGTACCTTTCTGAAACCACTGTGACACAAACTCTGCTTGCGCGCCATAGGTCACGCAGGGGATAAAGTCGGTAACATCTGCGCTGGAACGGCGGCTGACAGCAATGCGAAAGGTTGTGACCGGCTTATTGCTGCGCGTGTAGCGCATTTCTGGTTCGCCTGTTAAGCGGCCCATGAATACGCAGTTGTTGATAGAAATACTGCTCATTTTGTCCTCCTTATCTGATGAAAAGCCAGAAAATCCGTAAGAATACCATGATTAAAAGAAAAAGTGGTGGGAAAAGCTGCACTAAGCGTTTCGGCAGCGGCATATCGATGTGCGCGATCAACCAGAGTGCGTAGCTTGCCATTAAAACAGTGATGAGGGACGCGAGGATCATGTAAAACAGTTTCATTATTGCGTCCTCATCGCGTGCGGCTTGCGATGCAGCATGATACACGCAGGATCGTAATCTGCAATACAGCGGAACGCAAAGCGTATATCGCGCTCTTGTCCATGCGAGAAACGTAATACGACCAGATCGCCATTATCCTCGTGGTACGCGATTACAGCGAGATCTTCCGTTGCAAGGCAGGTGCGAGGGATTTTACGCATTGTTCACACCTCCGTTCGCTTTGCGGCGAGAAGTAAGCTGCTCGATCAGCTCCGACCGGCGCGCAGATGCGATGCTGTGCTTGATGCTGTCCGGTGTAGTGCTGGACTGCTTTTCAAGATCGGACGATGTTGCAGGCATACTGTAAATGATAGATAACTCAGTCATTGGAGTTATCCTCCTTGTGCAGCAGCGTAATGTTGCGGATAATAACAGCGATATGTGCGGTTGGATTTCGCAAATAGCGTGAATGATATGCTTCACTCTTGATAAAATCCCGCGCCAGCGCTGCTTTAAGCTGCTCAATATCATTAGCGCTTTGCAGCTTGACCGGTAGCTCTACGCAGCAGTCCAGTTCGGACGGCGTGCCGCCATCAGGGATACAAAGATAGTTTAAGTGGTATGTATAAGTCATAGCATTATTACTTGATAATCTTCATCATGTTGTAGCAGTACAAAGTGGCTTTGGCATCTGCAAGGCTGTTGTGTGCTGCGCCCTCCCACTGGTAATCAAAATATTTTGTACAGGTAGAGAGCGATGCGCGTCTGTGAGTACCGCCGTTGGCGTTTAGGTAGTCCACAAACATCTGCATGACATCAATTACGGTTAGATGCTCGGTCGGTACGCCAATGCGGTCAAGAAAACCGAGGTCGAACGATGTATTATAACCGATGCAGACAGACATCTCGGAGAAAATCTCTACAAGCTGCGGTAACAACTCATGTGGATATGGCGCACCTGCGACCATTTCCGGCGTAATACCATTAACTTTCTGCGCTTCTGGCCACTCCGTATGAAAATACGGGCGCACCAGACTGTCGAACAGAACGGTTCCGGCATCGTCGATCACGCTGATTTGCAGCAGTTCATCGCTGTCGGTTAAACCGGTCGTTTCGGTGTCGATTACGATGGCCTGCGCTTCGGGTACTGCGGCCTGCGGCATTGCGGCGGCAAGCAGCGAGAGCACCTTTTTTATACCGCGCTGCTGGGCGCTGTCGCTGATCCGCTTCTCGCGTGCAATGAGGCGTTCTTCTTTTTCGCGCAGACGAGCAGCGCGAGAGGCTTCGGCTTTCTTGCGGAGCGGCTCCAATACCTCATCCAATTCGGTTTGTGTCCCGTTGTGTACCTCATCGACAGTGTAAAAGATTGCGCTGTTAATCTGGCAGGAATTGATCCACATTTCGGTTCCTACTGCATCAGCATTGAGAGCCTTGCCAAGTTGCGCCCACTGAAGTTTCGTGTGGTACATACTTGAAGGGAAATCGGTTCGTACTTCCATAGGTTGTTGTCCTCCTCATAGTATTATAGTCTTGCACATGGTCATACGCCGGGCTTGGAAAACGCAGTCAACAAGGGGATAGATCGTTTCCTGCGCTCCCGGCGCATGACCACGAGTAAGGCTCGTGGTTTAATATAAATTGTTCAGTGCGTTGAGGTCAGCGGTAAGCTGCGCGGTGCTGGTGCCGAGCAGTTTTGCAAGGCGTGGCAGCTTGCTATCCGGCAGACAGGTAAGCTGCCGGACAAGCCGTGCTGCATCACCGGGCAACGTGTTCGTCTGGAACAAATCATCCGTCTGCGGTGTTGCCGGTGCGTTATCTGGCTGCGGAGCAGGTGCTTCCGACTGTACAGCGGTTTCAGGCGTGTTCGACCGGAACACATCATCGCCGGTCGGCAGTTTGCCCGTTTGAGTAAAGCCGGTAAATGCGGCCTGCTGGTGTTCTGCATCCAGCTTGCTCAACTCGTAGGCGGTGGAAATAGGCAGATGGTCGGCCTTGATTTCTTCCATTAAAGGAGAAATAAGGTTATTCAGTATGCTGTCATACTTCGCCACACGGCTGGAACTAATGTTAAGACTGCGTGCGACCAGATCGCGTACACGACCGTTCAGACCTCGCTCTGCCTTAGCCTGTCGCTGCAAGTCGCGCATACGGCGGACTTCCTCAAGTTTGTCCCATGCGGTTTTCTCGCGCTGGGAGTTGGCGGCGATGAGCAACACCTGTTCGCGCACGGCGCGGTCGGCGTCCTCGATCTGTTCTACGGAGCAAGGCAGAAACTCATACTCTGTCTTGCCCTCGTCCAACAGCATACCGACCGCTCTGTGGCGGCGGTGGCCGGACAGGATTTTATATTTGCCATCTTCCAACGAAGTAACAACGAGGTTGTTCAGCACGCGGCCTGCAAGCTCGATAGCGGTTTTCAGTTCCTCGATCTCCTGCATTGAGTAAAAATTATCCTCGCTGGGGACGAGCTTGGAGTAGCTAATGCGCTCAATGGTATGTTCTTTAACAGGTGCAGCTGCCATAGAGGTATCCTTGTTCAACATATCGGTAATAGAAAATCCCATATCATTCAACCTCTTTTCTCTGCGGACAGAAACTCGCTGACGAAATCGAGGTAATCACGCGCGGCGGCGCTGGTCTTGCTGTATTCGATAATCGGCTTGCACTCGAAGCTGCTGCCAACTACCTTGCCACTGTACCGGATATGCGTCTTGTAGACGGGACAATCCAGATTTTCACGCAGCCAGTCCTCACCGGTCTGCTCTCCGGCTTGACGCTGGAAGCAGGTGATAAGGCAACCGGCAAGCCGCAGTCCCGGATTAAGTTCCTCGCGGGTGATCTCAATCTGGTTCTTCAGCTCGATCAGGCCGTCAAAGGCGTAGCTGTCAATCTTGACCGGAATAACAGCTTCATCAGATGCAACAAGAGCGTTTACCGTCGAAATGTTGATGTCCGGCGCGTTGTCGATCAGACAGTAGTCGTACAGGTCTGCAACCTTGCGGAGCGCAGTGCGCAGGCGTGTCTGCTGCGGTCTGGAACTGTCCATCATCACCTGCATATTTGCGGTGAGCAATGTCATATTCGCCGGAATAACATCAATGCGGTCGTACTTGGTGTGCTGAATAACCTCTCCCAAATCGGCATCGCGGTCGAGCATCAGATCGGCAATGCTCATGCGGTCATAGCTGTGTACGCCAAAGGTCTTGGAGCAGTTTCCCTGCTTGTCGTTATCTACGACCAGTACACGCGCATTATACTGCTGCGACAGCGCATAGGCCATGCTGACGGTGGTCAGTGTCTTAGCAACGCCGCCTTTGAGGTTGATGATAGATACGGTTTTCATAAAATTATCCCCTTTGTAGTCGTGTGTTCCATTGGAACACATGGTTTCAGCAGTTTCCACGCTGCTGTTTATTTACTTATCTTTGTGCCAGAAGAAACTCTGGTGCGGCTTATCCGGCACGATCTCGACCAATCCAAAATTGAAAAGCTCGTCGAAACGGTACGTCATAAGCAATTCTCCTTTGACGGAATTTCTTTGACCATGCCGTACGCCTGTAAATCGGCAAACGAGAAGCTGAAAGTCTTGCGCTGGCGTACACGCTTCGCTTCATCGGAGGGAGCGGTGTCGTACTGTCTAATCGCCATCAGCGGGTACGGGAGCGGCGTAAAGTAAATTTCGTGATATGGCCAGCGCAGCCAAGCAGAGTGTTTGCCATGCTCAAACAACATTTCGCTGCTTTTCGGCAGCTCAAGCCACGACAGCTCGGCGGCTTTTTCAGCGACCAGCTTATACAGACCGCGCTTTGTCGGGTGAAAACGGTAAGGCACTACTTTTTTCCTCCTTAATTGGTTGTGCTCGCAACAGACTGGAAACGGCGGAGAAACCTCGCTGCACAGGTCGGGCAAATAACCCGCGTATCAGTCATGATGCGGCTCCTTGCCTAATACAACGGGCGGCACGATGCGCACTGGAGGACGCCCTGCCTTTACCATCTTTGCAATTGCGGATGCACGATCAGGGTCATAAACCTTGCGTCCACCGATGTAAATGTCACCGGTGTAGCCGCGCTCCAACTCACTCTTTACTGTGTGATCATTAACACCGATGTCGGCTGCGATGTTCGCTACCTTATATCCGGCAATCCACATCTCGTAAATACGCTGACGCATTGCATCGGTAATTGCTCTTTTTACTTCGGACATTTTTGCACCTCCATTCGGATTTTTTGTAATAAAAAAACTTACCTCGAGGACTACTCCTTTGCGGTAAGTTAATTATTGCATTTTGGGAAAAATCTCAATAGTTTGAAAAAAGTGCTTGACATTTGCTCTCGAATTTGGTATTCTATTAAAGCTGTCTCTCAGAGACAAGCGCAAAACCGAAAAGTTTGATTTAGAACGGCTTGATTCTTCAAAAAAGAATTTGAAAAAAGTTCTTGACA